>SDBT01013765.1_pt1 | contig 12942 bp, 6 predicted proteins | sample 2277101 | NCBI WGS metagenome assembly SDBT01 (sample SAMN10404973, study PRJNA504765) | marine sediment metagenome | isolation source: marine sediment core GS10_PC15, 103 cmbsf | place: Arctic Ocean: Southern Knipovich Ridge | collected 2010 | reverse complement strand
AAAGATTTTACCTGATTCCATACGGATTGCTTTAATTATCGTCTGTTTTATTTCAACCCCGGATTCCAGATCCAACCGTTCATTAAAAACAACAGGCACCTGCACCTCATCAATCATTCGCTTAAATATGGATTCAGCAACATGAGGTTCAAATTTCCACCAGATCTTATTTTCATCCCAGTCCTTTTTTCTTTCCAGATACTCATCGTATCTCTGATGAATCCAGACATCGCTTTGGGAATAATGTTTATAGACGTGCTGATAAAATTCTTTGGCAATCCCACCGATCACATGTTTATTTCCGATATCTGTTTGGCCTAGGCCACCAGATGATAATCCACCTATATGTGAACCCGGTTCAATTAACACCACTGATTTACCCATCCGCGCCGTCTGAACAGCAGCAGAAACACCGGCTGATGTGCCGCCATAGATGACCACATCATATTCCAATTTAACGGTACTTGTATCGGCAAGTAACAATTTGGTCATCATAATAATCATCATGATCACAAAAATTCTGCATTTGGATTTTATCATTACATTTCCTCAGCTTTTTAAATCATGGAAGATTTAATCCCGGCAATTAAACAGGATGTTTATGCTTTTGTCGGGATAAATCGTGGATGATTTAATCCCGATTTGTAGATAGGATGTCAACGATTTTATCGGGATTACCTTTTTACTTTTTACTTTTTTGATCCACACTTTCAATAGTAGAGAAATAAAACCCCCAATCCCCACCGAGTTGATCCACTTTCAGCAGAACAACATTTTTACCCTTGTTAAAAGGGATAGTCAGGACATCTTCATTGGGTACCGCTTTGCGTGATTCCTGTCTGTCCAGAAACAACTCCCCGTTAACCCAAAGACGAACACCATCGTTGCTGCCAACACCAATTTTTAAGACTGTATCGGCCATTACCTCTATTATTCTATATGCATAGGCGACGCCTTGATCAGAAGGCGATAGAATATTTGAAAGCTGGATATATCCCGATTCAAGCCCGGTATAGCTCTGCCATGTAATTGGTGCATCATCCCGGCCATTATACGTTTTTGTTATATTGAATTCAGATTCCGGAGGATATTTGGTTAGCAATCCTTTACCATCCGAATTGTCAAACGGGCCGAGAAGCCACCAGTCAGTGAGGAAGCGACTATCGGAAAGTTTATAAGGAAGTTCCAGAATCTGTCCGGATGTCAAAAGCGCTTTTTGCAAATCAGCATAATCAAGACACTGTAGATTCTTATTTTGTTCAATGACCAGACATCCGGCAATGGCAGCCGACTGGCCCAATATCATAAATACCGGTTCCATACGTATCGAGCCATACGCGATATGTGAGGCGGATAAACAAACCGGAACCAGGAGATTCACACATTCTCGCTCTTTAGAAATTATTGACTGATAATCGATCGGGTAAGGAAAAAAATAGTCCGTTGCAACGTTTCCTTCATTTTTTACAAATCCGTTTATATCCACATAACGCTGAACATTGTGTGAATCCATCGTATACGCAGCCATGCCAACAGAATTTATTGCCTCTATCTCTCCGGTACAGTTTTTTTCAGTCATAATATAATCACTGATCATTCGTCTTGCTTCACGGACATATATCTGATGGGGCCAGTTGCCCGTTTCGTTAAATTCATCCGCAGCCAGTCCCCAACGATTGACGGTGGAGCGAATACTGTCCGGAACACGCGGATGATTGGCCAGCGTCCACATTAATCCTTTTTGATACAAAAGATGTGCATTAAAAATCGAGTCTCTTATTGCATAATCACCCTCCGGCCAGTCATAATTCTGACCGATATAATCGGTTGATATACCACGACTATTATTGTTATTCGTATCTGTTTTTCGATTAGGCATAGCAGAATTAATCCAGGGTACCTCTTTTGCCCCGGCCTCAAAATTTCGTAAAAGCAATTCATACTGGAGGGGATCATACCCGGCCGGATTTTCAAATGCGATGCGGTTTTCAGGCAGATCGGTCAGGCACATACGGAAACAATAGGCTTGAACACGGTGATCACCAGTACCATCTTCTCCCGGTCCCTCAGGATCGATACCGGGTAAAAGACCGCTTTGTGGATTTCCATTTTCGACGTAAGGATCGACGCCATCGACGATCTGGTGGTTCGAGACATCCTTTGTCTGCACCCCGTTCAGGCTTTCCCCATAAAGAGCGTTTGATTCGCGACCGACCGTATATGAGACGCCTGCTATGGCCATCAGATCTCCTTCGTAGGTGGCATCAATAAATATCTTCCCACGAAAGATTTTACCCGACTCCATTTTTATCGACTTAATTCTCGTTTGCTCTTTTTCAACCCCGGCAACCAAATCCAACCGCTCATTAAAAGCCACCGTTACACCGTCTTCATTAATCATTGTCTCAAATATCTTTTCAGCTACATGCGGTTCAAATTTCCACCAGATTTTTTTTTCATCCCAGTCCTTTTTTCTTTCATGATATTCATCGTCTCTCTGATAAATCCAGGCTGTGGGCTGAGCATAATGCTGATAAACACGCTGATAGAATTCACGGGACAGACCGCCAATTACTTGTTTATTGCCTATATCTGTCTGACCTAATCCACTTGAAGATAAACCGCCAAGACGATTCCCCGGTTCAATTAATATTACTGATTTCGCCATTCGCGCTGTCTGAACAGCAGCGGAGACACCTGCAGATGTTCCCCCATAAATGACCACATCATATTCCAATTTAACGGTACTTGTATCGGCAAGTAACAATTTGGTCATTATTATGATCATCATGATCACAAAAATTCTGCATTTGGGTTTTATCATTACATCTTCTCAGCTTCTTAAATCGTGGACGATTTTATCGGGATTACCTTTTGCCTTTTACCATTGGCCTTATTAAATCATCTTATTGTGCATGAAATAAAACCTGAGCCGGGATCTCTTGTTTCTCAAACCATTCCGCAGACCAATAGAGTGTAAGATCTTTGCCACCACCGTTTTGAAAATATTCCACTTTGATCGGATAATGACCAGTCTTTAAAGCAATTTTTCCGTATTTCTCTACCGCCCCGTGCCTTCCGTCATTATCGATTAATTCCATATTATTTATATATAACTTACTTCCATCATTTGAAAGGAGATGAAAAGTATAGATACCTTTTTTTTGAATCTCTATATATCCCATATAAATCAATCCAAATTTTTCCTCATCTTCTGCACGCTCTACAATGGTGATTTTATCGGTGAGATCAGATGCGGTTATTTGTTCATTAACCAGATTTAGGACGGAATAAGTATTCGTTTTGTAAAAATTATAACGAATACCGGGAGATAATGAGTCCAATCCGAAAGGATCCTGAAAGTCAAGGCTGGCGAAAATCCGGGTAGCTGTATAACTCGGAGGCCTGCCTGCGACAAAAGCCTTTGCCCTGATCGTTGTTGTATGATTTACCTGAAATTTTCCATAATAGAAATTTGATTGCTGATTCGGTTCACTTCCATCCAGCGTATAATATATTTTTGCCTGTGGATAATTTGATTTCAATTCAATCTGAGAAGATTCATTAAAAAAGAATTCTCCCTGAGGAAAAATCTCGATAACCGGTGCCGCTTTTTGCCCGGTCATAATATCTTCATCCCAATTTTTTCCATTCAGCCAGATACCATCCCAGGCCGGGCGATCAACAGCGGACGGATCAGGATTTACAAAATCATCCAATTTTTGCAGATTCATCACGATACGATCCATCGTCAAGGCATAATCCGGTGTTTTATCAGGTACATTCCAACTAAATTCTGCTGCCATTAAAAAATTCGGAAACCACTCATCTATAATATTAGTTCCCCATTGAACAGCCAAAATACCAATGAAATTTGAATAATTCCGACCGAGCATAGTCCATGATGATAAATTTCTGAAGGCACCCAAATAACTGCCTTTTGAGTAAGGTTGATGTACTGTTCCCGATCCACCGGAAATAAAAACCTTTTGGCGACAATCAGGTTGAGTAAGCATATCAATACCCTGTATTTGTGCATATTGATTATCCAGAGAAACACTATCATCATAAACCCACAGACATCTGATAACACGGTCATGATATTCCGGTGGCGTTGGCGGGGCGTCACTCCAGACGATCATTTGCATTTCATGACCATGTTTTTTACCAGTCCTGTCAACAATCGGGAGCAATTCTTTTAAATGCTCGGCTTGTTTTTCTTTTGGGAGCCGGACTTCGTCGAGACCCAGATGCACCATCGGCACTTTTAGTAAAGGAAACAACTCTTTGTAAATTGATTCGAGAAGCTTATAGGTCCCGGGATCACCAACCTTTAAATTTGCTTTTCTCATGTGTGCAAAACCCGGCCAATAGTCGGTATACATGTCACCTTCGATCAGGTCAGGATAATGAAGCCTTTTTGCAGCAGCATGGCCTAATGATTCGATTTCCGGAAAAACCACCACCCCATGTTCTTCACCATATATTATAATTTCAGATAATTCTTTAATGTTCAGGGCAAACGGGTTGTCATGACCCAATTTTAAATTATCATATTTAAATGCATTTAATTCATCATCGCCTTCTCGAAGCATGAGAAAATTTAATTTGAAGGCAGAACAAATCCTGATCGTGCGCTTAATTTGTTCAATCGAATAGGGAGCACGGCCTGTATCCAGCATATAACCCCGCCAGGCGTAATGAGGCCAGTCAAGAATTTTAACCGCAGGTATTTTTAACTGTGATTGATTTTTCTGGTAACCTAATTGTATCAGGGTCATTAAGGCCCATCTTATACCTTTTGACGAATTTGCATTTATATTTATGCTGTTTGAGTGAACAATAACTTCGTATGCTTCATCACCTTTCATTTTCAATTCTGCGTCAGGTATAATTAAATCAAGTGAGAGACGATTTTTCTTTTTAATTCTGATCTGAAAATCTTTTAATCCCTTTTGAGGCTTAAGTGGTATACGCAGATTATATCTTTCTTCAAATAGATCCAGAAAGCGGGACACAGCAGAGATCGTCTCATTATTATTATCATTAAAGTAAATAACAGATTCACTGTTTAATACCATTTCTCCGTTTAACCGCTCGATTACTTGTGGTGCCGGAAGCAAACTGTTTATTGTTACCGTTAAAATGGAATCTTTATTTTCCATAGCATATGAGCTGTTAAATAAAAAAATTAGTAAAAAAAGGAAATAGGGAAGTTGATCAATACGGTTTTTAAATATCATGACATTTCTGCTTTCTGCTTTCTTTAATTTTTTGTCTTAGATAGCTCTACAGGCTTGTACTGTGATATGCTATTGTAGCCAATAACTTTGTTATTTTAACAGATCCTCACCTTCCATGATCGAAAAATAAAAACCCCATCCACCGCCAAGTTGGTCAACTTTCAGCAGAACAACATTTTCACCTTTGTTAAATGAAACTGACAGAATATCTTCATTTGGTAAAGCTGTTCTGCCTACTATATTTTCATGGACTAATTTTCCATTAATCCACATTTTCACCCCATCGTTAGTACCCAATCCTATTTTTAATACAGCCTTATTTTTAAGATTAAATATTCTCCGCGCATAAGCCACGCCTTCATCTGAGGGCTTGAATATTTTGGCAAGGCTGATATATTCATTACCTTTTCCATCATACGCCTGCCAGGAAACCCTTTGGCTATTTGTGCCGGAATAAGATTTATCCGGTTTAAATTCATTTTCTGGCAGATATACTTTTTCAATCCCTTTCCGGTTCGTATTATCAAAAGGACCGATAAGCCACCAATCGCTAAAATATTTACCCTCTGATAATTTTTCTTGATAGCGTCGCCAGTTCATGTCAGATATTTCCACCGGTGCTCTGGAATTCTCGGCCAGATCCTTCAAATGCGCATCGGCCAGGGTTTTTAGTTTTTGTACTATATCCGGGTGCTGGTCAGCAAGATTTTTCGTCTCGCCTATATCCTTCTCTATATTATAGAGGGAGAGACCGATGGAAGCATCAATCTGTCCAGCCGGTTCCCCGTCCTTCCCCGGGGGTCCGGCCTGATGCCGGTACTGGTGCGGAAAGTGTAGTTTCCAGGGACCGCTGCGCACAGCCTGCAATTCTGAGGTCTGGTGATAAAAAAATGCATCATAGGGTGTTTTTGCTTCTGACTCGCCGCTCATTAACGGCCAGATATCCTTGCCATCAATCACCCGGTCCTCAGGCGCCCGGCTCCCGGCCAATCGGACAATAGTTGGTAAAAAATCCATCGTTGTCGCCATCTCATGATTGACTGCCCCTGCCGGAATCATATCCGGCCAGCGCATAATACAGGGGACTCGCATACCCCCTTCAAAAGTGGTGCTTTTTCCTTCGCGAAGCGGATAGGCTTTACCGGCATGATTTCCATAGGTAATCCAGGGCCCGTTATCAGAGGTAAAGATAACCAATGTTTTTTTATCCAGTTTATTCTTTCTTATGGCGTTAAATATTTCACCTACCGACCAGTCGATCTCTTCGATAACATTACCATAACGTCCGTAGGCAGTTTTTTCGGCAAATTTTTCCGACACACCCAGAGGTACATGTGGCATGGTGTGGGGCAGATACAAGAAAAATGGTTTATTCTTGTTTTTTTCGATAAACTGAACGGCATATTCCGTATATCGTTTAGTTATTTGATTTTGATCAGGATTTCTTTCAATCACCTCATTATTTAAATATAAGGGAAGATCGGAATATAATTCGGAGCGGGGTTTCTCTTTTTTATAATCATTTCGCCATGGCCACATGTCATTGGAATAGGGTATGCCAAAGTATTCATCAAAGCCCTGGTTGGTTGGCATCATGGTAGGATGATCGCCCACGTGCCATTTCCCGACACATGCGGTTGCATAACCCTGTTTTTTCAGTATCTCGGCAATTGTAATTTCGCCGGGGGCTAACCCTGTAGGACTGACCGGATACAGAACTGCTGGTACCCCAACCCGAACCGGATAAGAACCTGTCAGCAAAGCGGCTCGTGATGGGGAACAGACCGGCGCGGCCACATAAAAATTTGTAAAGCGCATACCTTCTCTGGCCATGTTATCCAGATTTGGAGTTATAAATCCCTTTGCACCATAACAACCAAGATCCGCATAACCCTGATCATCAGTAAAAATGATGATGATATTTGGTTTTTCTCCGGATGTTTGGTTACAGGATATCAATCCGGAAAGGATAGAAATAAATATTAATATGATTATTTTTTTCATAATAGTAATCTTTCAGATTTCAATATTGTTTTATTTATTTTTTATGTTATCCAGAACATCCTGTAACCTCGTTCTGACCATAACCTGTTCTTCTGTCAATTCATGATCAGCAATCGGCTTTTTTTCTAAGGGATCTGTAATAAAGTCATAAAATTCGCCGTTATCATAAAGTTTCAGTTGTGATGTTTGTGCACTTTCCTTTTTTTCCAGGAGATTTCTCCCCCGTCCCCAGTAATACATGTAGACCCACTCTCTTGGTGTCCCCCTCTCACCCATGAGTTGAGCAAAAAAACTTTTACCATCTATGACAAGATCCTCCGGAATCTCAGCTTCGGCAAGATCTGCCAGCGTTGGGAAAAAATCACTAAAGTCAATAAGGTTATTTGAAACCTGGTTAGGTGATATTGTTCCTGCCCAGTTGGCAATGAAAGGAACGTGAGTCCCGGCCGCAATCATTCTTGATTTGCCTCCCCGGATCAAACGTCCGTTTAACTTTGAGTATATTGAGCTGTGGGTGCCATTATCACCTGTAAACAGGATAAGCGTATTGTCTCTAATCTTGAGTTCATCTAACTTATCAACTATACGACCAACAATCTTATCCATATAAGAAACCATATCAGCAAAATATGTCGTATCTTTTGCAAACTTATCCACCTTCCAGTCAGGATGATCGGGAGAAGGACTAAAAGGATCATGTGTCAGGACCATTGGATAATAAACGAAGAAAGGCTCAGATTTTTTTTGTTCAATAAAATTAACAATAAAATCACAAAAAATATCGGGGCCATATTTTCCTTCGGTATCTTTCAACAACTGGCCATTTATATGAATTGTTGGATCGGCATATCGTGAGCCGACCACCCATTCACCGGCGATTTTTCGATAAATTTGCCATAAGCAGTACTCATCAAACCCGGCCAGATGCGGACCCTCTACACCATTACTTAATTGCCATTTTCCGGCGATGCAGGTCTGATACCCGGCTTTTTTTAGAATATTTCCAAAACTGACCTCTTCAATGGAGTAATAGCCGAACATTTTATAATTGCGGAAATTATAACGGCCGGTCATAATTTGTACCCGTGAAGGTGTACAAAGTGGCTGTGAAAAACATTGATCAAAACGGATTCCTGTTGTGGCAAGTTTATCCAGGTTGGGTGTCTGATAGGATTGACCGCCATCACAGCTCAGACTTTCATAACCCAGATCATCAGCCATAACGAGAATGATGTTTGGTTTTGTGCTTGTATTCTGACTATGAAGCAAAAATGGAAAAAAGAAAATATGGATTAGAACAACTTCAATAATTTGACGCATAGTTATTTGTGATCGTTTCATGTTAATTCCTAATTTCATGATTTCAGGTGTTTAATTACCAATTGACGATTAGCTTAAATAATTCTTAGCCACTTCCGGATGGATCCCGGGGGTGGCAAGTATTTATGCTATTATAGCCAAAAACTATGTTATTTCCGCCTAGCGGATCGCCTCAGGAGATTAGCAAAATTTTAGTGTCATCCAGAAGGGATCTTCCATCGTGCAGGTTAGATCCGACAAGAAGGAAGATCCTTACAGGATGACAGAGTAGAATTTGCGATTTGTTTGCGGCCTTGTCCCGCAGGTACGGGTTAAATAATCCAGGTCAGTATTTATAATATAAACTGCCCGCCTTCAATCACCGTAAAGAAAAACCCCCAACCGCCACCCGTCTGGTCGATTTTCAGCAGAAGGTCATTTTTCCCTTTTTTCAAATTAACCGTTAAAACATCCTGATTTGGTTCTGCCTTGCGGGCAACCTGATTATCAAAAACCATGTTTCCATTTACCCACAGACGCACACCATCATTGCTACCTATGCCTATCTTCACCTGGTGGTCTTGTGTTAACTCTATCGTACCCCTGGCATAAGCAACCCCAACATCTGATTCGCGAAATAATTTAGTAAAATCAATATAGCCGGATTGTTTGTTCTCTATATGTTGCCATCGAACCGGTTGATTATTTCTTCCACTATAAGTTTTTGCGGACTCAAATTCTTCTTCCGGAGGATATTTCACCTGTAATCCATTTCCATCGGGATTATCAAAGGGTCCGATGATCCACCAATTTGTCAGATAGGTATATTGATGTTTCACTTTTTCTACAAACTTGTTAATATCGCCTCTTTCCCTGCCTTCTGCCATTCGTGTAATATTATTTTCTTCGATAATTCTCTTAAATTTATTTAAAACAGCCGGCATATCCTCAGGGCTCAGATATGCCTGACCGCCCGTTGAATAGAAATAAAGCTGGGTATATAATATCGGCAAGCCTGCTAATTCAACACGTTTCAATAAGCCTGGATCATCTGTAGCTACTTCTTCGGCCTGCTTAAATAATCTTACGGATTCCTGTACCACATCGGGTGTCAGATAACCACCGTCGGTGGGTTTGGCATAAATGCTGAAATAAACGGAATCTGGTCTGACTTTTGCATGCAGTAATTCAATATATGAAGCGATAAAAGGAGCTGCTTTTCCGTAAACGTTCGCAACAAATTCATCGATTAACGCCTGTGCATCCTGATAAGGATTCCACATCAGCCGGGCGAAGACCCAGGCACGCAGGGAAGCAAATTCACCACCACCCTTCTGTGGCACATTACAGCCCTGTGCAAACAAACCTATGCAGTTATGCTCTGCATAAAATCTGACATCATGTTTGAGGGATTCAAAATTTGGGAAGGGAATAAGATAGCAATTAAAATCTGTGAAATAATCCCAAATTGTCAAACGATCCGCAATTTTACTCCAGGCCAAAAGCCTCTCAATATATACTTTATGGCTATCACACCCTTCTAATGAGTGAGCACAACAGTACTCATAATGACAAAGGCGAATGGTCACAATCGGATGCGGTTTAATGTTTTTAGGTGGTATTTCACTATAGAAATAGGCTAGGGTCTGAATCCTTATCCCCGGATTCGTCTTAGATATGGTATCTGCTATCTGGTTAACAAACGTTAGTATCGTACCTGAATGACTACCTTCCGCCTCATCAATGGCGGTACATTCGGCACATTCACACCAGCCAGAGCCATCATTTTGGTCCACTGAAAGAACCTGAACATCCGGATGCTCTTTGATCCAGCGGAATACGGTTTCCATTGCTATTCGGACAACAGCCGGATTGGTCAGACATAATTGTGCTTCATGGCCCTTTCGTTTCCCATTAACCAGTGAAAAATACTCGGGATGGGATTCAAAATACTTGTCTGGATGTACAAGATTATAGAAAGTATGAACAAAGGGATAGATTTTATACCCACCACCCATTGAATCCGGTGGTGATACAATAGAAGGATTCAGACGGTTATGAACTGCCCATTCAGCATCATAGGCTTCACGATACCAGGCTTCGCGGTACTCAAAAACGGGTTTCTCTCTTCTATTTATTGAGGCAAGAATAATATCTTTGCTTTGGGGGATCTTTTTAAAATCAGGAGTATACCAACGGCAGCCAAGATAATCCGACAGAAAAGCCAGTACACCATAGAGCGTTCCCCTTGGATTCCCTCCAGCGATCAGAATCCCTTCAGGAGATGTTCTGATGATAAATTCTTCCGGTCCAAATGCCTTCACATCAACATCATGAAGCTGAGTTGCCGGTGTATTATGGAATCCAATATATATAAACTTACCGGATTTCTCATATTTATTCGTTATAGGAAGCCGGCAGTCGCTGATTTCGTAAATATATTTTTGTAATTCCGAGGCAGCGTATTTCTCTGAAGAAATAGCCCCATCCGCCAGATAGATCTTATAATCGCTAATTCCATTTTCTACAAGTACAATTTTCTCAGAGCATCCAGTCCACTGGATTCCAATAATAATGAAAAACAGACTGAATAATGTAATCCTCAATTTCTTTCTGCAGAATGGTAATTTCATCGTGTACTCCTGTTAATAAAATCAAAAGTTTAATGATATTATAGATGTTTGGAGAAGATTTTTATCCACGAATTACACTAATTTACACGAATTATATTAATACTTTTTGTTATTAGAAATAATTTGTGAAAATTAGTGGACTTCTTTTCTTTATTTGCCCCGAGGCCCCGGGGCGTTATGCAATGAAAGCCAAAAACTTTGTTATTTCCGCCTAGCGGATCGCCTTGGGAGATTAGTGAAATTTTGTTGTCATCCTGGAAGGATCTTCCTACGTGCAGATTAGATTTCGACAAGCAGGAAGATTCCTACGGAATGACAGAGGAGAAAATTCTATTTGTTTGCAGCCATGTGCTGCGGTTTTAATAGGTCAGGTTAATTAACTAAGGATCCTATTTCTTTCTTTTTTGGACCGAAATTTCATCAATAATTTCACCATTAATATCAAATACAGTCAGTACCGCTTCTTCCAGCCCGACATCGATAGAAACAAAATGTTCAATTTTATTAAATTTAACCGTTTCCATTTGTGGTGCATCGGTTTCATAAAGTCCGGCACCTCCCCCGGCAGTCGTAATATAATGTGTCCCGCCGTGCACGGCACGATGATAATGATGATCATGACCATTCAAAAATATCTGTACATTATGTCGCTCAAAAATATCACCCCAGAATTCCCGGCGGATTTTGGAGCCCTCCAGCCGGCTTTTTTTAATACTGTAAAGAGGTTTATGCATAAAGACAAATATAAATCCTGCATCATTATGAAGGTTTAGTATATGCTCCACCCAGACTTTTTGTTTCTCAAAATAATGCAGGTTATAGTTTTCCCAAAATGCTTCACGGCTCTCTCCTTTAAGATAGGCAGGTGTCTGATAATCCGGTCCCTCACTGTCCAGTATCAAGAAAAGCGCATCACCAACACTGTAGTGATAATAACGCTCATTTCCGGGCAGATCAAAAAAGTCGAAATAGAAATGTGAATCCTTTTCATGATTTCCCAGAACAGGGAAGTAGGGTGTATTCTGCATTAACTCCCGATTAACTTTAAAAAACTGTTCCCAGTCATGGATGTTGTCCCCGTTTCCAACCAAATCCCCGGTATTGACCACAAACAGCGGCTTACGCTTGATAATCATATCTACAATTTTCTGGTGAATATCGTGCCGGGAGCGGGTATCACCTAATGTGACAAATCTGAAAGGTTCAATTCCTTTAGGAAATGTGGTAAATGAACTAGTCCCTTCTTTTGAACCATTGCCCAACACATCATATTGATAGGTGGTTTTTTCATTCAGTCTGGGAAGTTTGATCTGATGTTGTTCATAATGACGAATCGTTTTTGATTTGCCATCCGGTCCGGTCACACGCGATTCACCTTCCAGAGTAGACCAGCAAATTGTTACGCTCCTGTCTGTCATTTTTTGTAAATACGGTCCGAAAGCAATCTGCTCATCTTCTTGTGCCCAAAGGCCTGTAACTGCCAATAAAGTGATCAGCAGAGATAGAAGTAAAAATTTGTTCGTTCTCATTAATTAATCCCCTCTGTTAGTTTTACATATTATAGTTATCTTAAATTGTTTTTGAGCTTTGTAGAGACGTCCCGCTGGGACGTCTCAATAAACATTTATTTAGACTTACTCATTAAAAATCAAATAAAGAATTCTCCTCAATTTTAATAATAAAAAATTATTGATTACGTCCTCCTGCCTCCGTTTTCCGTTCTCCGGTTCATTTTATTACCAGCATCTTGCGTACCTGGCTGA
>SDBT01013764.1_pt1 | contig 12942 bp, 11 predicted proteins | sample 2277101 | NCBI WGS metagenome assembly SDBT01 (sample SAMN10404973, study PRJNA504765) | marine sediment metagenome | isolation source: marine sediment core GS10_PC15, 103 cmbsf | place: Arctic Ocean: Southern Knipovich Ridge | collected 2010 | reverse complement strand
TGCTTCTACAACTCCAACGGATCCCTGGGCTGGCTAGACGGGGCTTCTCCAGAGACACGGGCCAACCTGGAGACCCGCTTGGGTGACATTCGGGACGCCAGGTTCGTTGATCAGTGTTGCATGAATATCGATACGGTATTCCATCTTGCGGCCCTGATTGCCATTCCATACAGCTACCATGCTCCGGCGTCCTTCGTTGATACGAACATCAAGGGCACGCTCAACCTGCTGGAAGCGTCACGTCGCGGCGGTTGCAGGCGAGTAGTGCATACCTCTACCAGCGAGGTCTATGGCACGCCCGCAAGCGTGCCGATCGTCGAGACCCACCCGCTGCAAGGGCAATCCCCGTACAGCGCGTCCAAGATAGCAGCGGACAAGCTCTGTGAAGCCTATCACTGCTCATTCGATCTCCCTGTTGTGACCCTCCGGCCGTTCAATACGTACGGTCCGCGCCAATCGCTGCGCGCCGTGCTGCCTACGATCCTGGCACAGCTTCTCGCCGGCGGGGAGGAGATCCACCTGGGCAGCCTGGACCCGAAGCGTGATCTGACGTTTGTGGCAGACACGGTGGAGGGCTTCATCCGGGCGGGCGAGTCAGACGGGATCGAGGGGCAAGTTATCCAGCTCGGTACCGGCAGAACCGTTTCGATCGGCGAGCTATTTGAGACGGCCTGCCGCGTTTTAGGGCGGGAGGCCCGGGTCGTTCAGGATCCGGAGCGGATGCGCCCTGGCGGCAGCGAGGTGATGATCCTGCTATCCGATCCCGACAAGGCCGCACGTACCCTTGGTTGGAGACCGACCGTCACTTTGGAGGACGGCCTCAAGCGAACGGCGGAGTGGCTCGAATCTCGGCTTGACCGCTATGATCTCGAGCGCTTCCATGCCTGAAAGAGAAATCCCCCTCTCGGTACCCTGCTTGCGGGGAAAAATTAAGGACTATCTCCTAGATTGCATTAACAGCAATTTCGTATCGTCGGTCGGCCCTTTCGTCGAGAGATTCGAGAACGAATTCGCAAACTATGTAGGATCGCCATATGCTGTCGCCTGCGTTAGTGGAACTGCAGCCCTCCACGTAGCCCTCAAGGTTGCCGGGGTGGTGCCTGGCGATGAGGTGCTGGTCTCAGACTTCACATTCATTGCCTCGGTGAACCCGATCTCCTACCTGGGCGCCAGGCCGATCCTTGTGGATGCGGACGAGGCGACCTGGAACATGGATCCGCTCCTCGTGGCCGAGGAACTGACCTGGAGGGCTGCCCACGGACTGGGAATGCCCAAGGTCCTGCTTGTGGCCCACGTGCTCGGTCTCCCGGCGGACCTGCCAGCGCTGCTGGAGACATGCCAGAAGCACGGGGTGATAGTGATTGAGGACGCGGCCGAGACTCTAGGAGGCCGGTACGTATCCGGCGCCCTCAAGGGAAAGCACGTCGGAGCCATCGGCCGGCTGGGATGCTACAGCTTCAATGGCAACAAGATCATGACCACAGGCGGCGGGGGCATGATTACTACGGCTGATGAGAGCCTCGCCCAACGGGCCCGTCACCTAACCACCCAGGCCCGCCTGCCAGGACCGGATTATTTCCACGACGAGATCGGCTTCAACTACCGACTGACCAACCTGGCCGCGGCTGTTGGCGTTTCCCAACTCGAGGAGCTTGCCTACTTCCTCGAAAAGAAGCTACACATTGCTCGGCGCTACGATGAAGCGCTTGCCGAGCTTCCCGGGTTCACCTTGCAACCTCGGCCTCGGTGGTCCCAACCAACCAGGTGGCTATACTCGCTTCTTGTCTCCCCCCAGATCTCCGGATTCGACAGTAAACACTTACAGACTCACCTAGAAAGCAATAACATCCAGTGCCGTCCACTGTGGGTTCCCGCGCACAAAATGCCATTCTACAAGGATGCACAGTGTCTCGGCGATAAGACAGGCGAATTGCTTCACGAACGGGGCATTAGCCTACCTTGTTCTGCCGGTCTCAGCGACGAGGAACAGGATCGGGTGATCGGGACCATTCGGGATTTCCTTACCTAGGAAACGGCGAATGCCTCCGCCCACTTCTTTGAGAATTCATTGACTAGAGAAGAACCGGTCGGAACAGATTCCGGATTCCACAAGGCTTCGATTGTTCGCCTTACGGCAATTTTCGCCAGCGGCAATTTTTTCGCAATGGCTCTTCGAACCGTTGGCGGCTTCCTTGCCGCGCGCCTGGTCACACCAGCACAGTACGGTTTGTTCAACGGCATCGGGATTGTTCGCGGCTATTTACCTATACTACATCTTGGAATCCTGAACGGCCTAAACCGGGAGTTACCTTACTTCATTGGCAAAGGCGACAGAAGTCGCGCGCTGTCTCTTGCCGCCTCGGCACAACTCCTCGCTCTGGTACTCGGTGCGACCACCGCCTTTTCTCTGCTAATGGTCGGCCTAGTGTTTGCTTCTCGCGGCCAGTGGGATCTTGCCGCCGGCTGGTCGACTCATGCTGTACTTGCATTCTTTTTCTTCTTCTCGACAACCTATCTTCAGATCACGTTCAGAACCCACAGTGACTTCGCTCGATTATCAACAGTCAAAGTACTTTGTGCGGGATCTGGCGTTCTCCTTGTCAGCGCCGTTTGGACTTTCGATTACTATGGCTTGTGCCTACGGGCTCTTTCCATCGAGTTGTTTGCCCTGGCACTTCTCTGGCACTGGCGGCCCGTTAGGGTTGTCCCTAGGTGGGCTTTCGCCGATCTGTTACACCTACTCAAGATCGGCGCGCCAATATTTGCAGCCGGCATGGCATACTCTTGGTGGACTGTGCTGATGAACACATTAATTGTTTCATTGCTAGGCACAGAAGGTTTCGGTCTGTTCACCGTCGCGCTAATGAGCCAACAGGCTTTGGCGGTTCTTCCTATGGCTCTCATGCAAATCACGTACCCAAGATTGAGCGAGATGTTTGGCAGAGACAATGAAGTTCCACCGCTCATTCATGCGGCTCTCAAACCCACATTGTTGTTAACTCTTTGCATGATACCGATTTGCGCCTTGGCCTGGATCCTATTGCCGCCGGTTACCGAACTATTGCTCCCGAAGTACATCGGCGGCGTCAGGGCAGCTCAATGGGCGGTTCTTATCCCGGCATTAAGCTCGCTTGAAGTAGTCAACAACGTCTTCGTCTCAACGGGAAATCTAAAACCGTACTTCTTGGCAATCGTCGCAGGTGTATTTTCAAGTGGAGTCGCACTGTTTCTTCTCATTTCCGACGGCCCGAGCCTTGAGGAATTCCCCCAGGCCATGATAGTTGGCAGGCTCATATTCCTTATTATTTGCTATCTATCGCTTTGGCGAATCTGGCACGCCCACAAGGTTTTATAGGCTCATCTAGCTGCAGTAAAGCTGATTGAATGATGATGTACTGTTCTTCCGATAGAAATAGAAGCAAGATGGGATAGCAATGCGATTTGAGGTCGCTGTCACCTCTTCGTCGAGCAACTCGTGGACGTGCATCAGGCCAGCGGGACCAAAGCGCGGATCATCTCAACCTTGGAGTCCACTTCGAGCTCCGCGTATTCTTCGCGTCTGACGACGTCCAACTCTCCCAGACGACGAAACTTCTTGCGTTTCTTGACCGAACGTAGCACACTTCCCATCTTGGCTCCTTTCTCTTGCGGCTTGATGTTGTTGTTCAACGCCGTCAAACCACAGGGTTTGGAGCCGTTTCAAATTTCAACTATGATTGGCACACTTTCAGAAGAGGCGGATGATGGTCATGCTCATGCATTCCCCGTTTCGTCCGCTGCGACATTCCGGCACGGAGCGACGATGGACGACATGGCAGTGTCGATTTGAACGAATGTGGATGTATTTTCCGTGATCATACTAGGATTACACGTCGAGATGCACAACAGCGGCGCATCAGTGGTATGGGAAGATAGTAATGAACTGCAAGTTGTAGCTATTTCGCAGGAGCGACTGGACCGAGTGAAGAATTCCTCGGCCTATCCAGACCTGGCGATCAAATATTGCCTTACAGCGGCGGGTATTTCCAGCGTCGCGGAGTGCGATCATGCCGTGTGTGACTATTTCTATCGGCCTCGCTGGATGCGGGATAGATATCGATTGTCCTTCAGAGAAATGCTTTCATTCTTGAAGAAAAAACTTATGACCGACAACGCATTGCTTCCCGGTAGAGTATCGTTTGTCGATCATCACATGGCTCATGCTTGTTCGACCTTCTACCCCTCTGGTTTCGACCGAGCCGCAGTTCTTGTTGTCGACGGACATGGCACCATGATCAGTCCCAATAACTACATCCAAAGGTCACATGGAGGCAGTCCGCACGATGTGTTCGAAACACAATCTTTCTACACGGCCGATTCTTCCAGCTTGAAGCTGTGTGAAAGAAGCTGCAAGACCGGGTTAGGAATGCTTTACGCAGCTTTCACTCGCTTCCTTGGGTTTGGCGAGCTTCAGGAAGGAAAGACCATGGGATTGGCCCTCTACGGCGAGGCCCAGTCTCCGCAGCATATCAGATTCCCGAGCCCTTTCAGCGGCATGGCGTCGGACTACTCCTCGATTGTGAATATCTGGGCCCAGCCTCCTTCGGCACAGGTGTTGGATGACGGGTTGATACCTGCGAGGCCAAGAAGGATCAGACGAATGCCTACTATTCGAGGATTGCCTGGGAGGTCCAGAATGAGCTGGAAGGCGAAATGCTCAGGATTGCGCAACACATCAAAGCGGAGACCGGCATGAGAAACTTGTGCATCGCGGGCGGAGTCGGGCTCAACTCTGTCGCGAACGACAAAATTGCGAAGTCAGGAGTGTTCGACAACGTGTGGATTCAGCCGGCGGCTTCGGATGCCGGAATTCCTCTAGGTTGCGCACTGCATGGCTACTATCAATTGGCCGGGGGGACTCGGAAATGGCACATGACGAATGCTTACCTTGGCAAGGAATATGACAATCAAGAGATCATATCGGCTCTGATGTCGTTCGGTGACGCTATTGCTTTCGACGAAGATGCGAGCTATCGGCGAATGGCGAACTTGCTCTCAGAGGGAAAGATCGTAGGTCTGTTCACCGGCAGCAGCGAATATGGCCCGAGAGCCCTCGGGCACAGGTCGATACTGATGGATCCACGGAAAGCCGAGAACAAGGACATTCTCAACGCAAGGGTCAAGTTTCGAGAGGCATTTCGGCCTTTTGCGCCCGCGGTACTCGAGGAGTTCGCTCACGAGTACTTTGACCTGGAATATCCCAGCCCATTCATGTTGCTTGTTGCTAAAGCGACAGAGAAGGCAAAGAAGACGATCCCGGCAGTTGTCCACACGGATGGAACGGGAAGAGTGCAGACGGTGACCCAGCGCGAGAACGGGTCGTACTACGATGTGATTCGCGCATTCCACCAACTGACAGGGGTGCCCGTTCTGCTGAATACGTCTTTCAACATAGCAGGGGAACCGATTGTTGAGACGCCGACTGACGCAATAAGAACGTTCATCAAGACGAATATCGACTATCTCGTGATGGAAGGGTTCATGGTGTCGAAGGCGAAGTGATACGATGCGGAAACAGGGCTCAGGCACAAATCGCACAGGTGGTGTGACGGACACGCAGCAGGCAGGTCTTCGTGGGTGCCCGACCTGCGACTGCCGCCGGACGCGCAAGTTCGCGACTACGCACGACAGGCACTATGGATACTTCGACAGGATGTATGATGTATTCGAGTGCACTGTATGCGGCCTCCTCTTTCTCAACCCCATGATCGGGGAGCGCGAGCTGATGTCGATGTACCGAGAGGACTCCTACTACGCCTATGAGGCCCTGGAGCCCGAGAGGAGCGACAGCACGCTCAGAGCGATTGCCAGGTCAATCCTTTTGGGTAGCGGACCCAACGACCCGAAGTTCGACCTATCCGTTTCGCGACGCATGCTCGACATCGGTTGCGGCAGCGGGGCAAAGCTCCGGGAAATGAAGAGAAAAGGCTGGGATGTGGCGGGGGTTGAGATTAGTGCAAAGGCGTGTGCGATCGCGAATAGACATCGGTTGTCGGTTTCTCATGGAACGCTTGCCGAGATAGGGTTTTCGTCTGAGAGCTTCGACTACGTCCGGAGTAACCACTCGTTCGAGCATCTGGTGAATCCCCGCGAGACGCTTAAGGAAATCCACAGGATATGCAAGCCGGATGCACTCATTCTGCTTGGCGTTCCCAACACCGACAGCTTCGCCTTCAAGGTGTTCGGCAAGTACTGGTACTTCCTTGGTGTGCCTTTCCATCCGTTCAACTATAATTGTTATAACCTGCGGCTATTGCTCGAGGAATGCGGCTTTGAGATCGTGAGGATACGCTACAACTCGCGGCATCAAGGGCTGCGCGGGAGCATCCGCATCTGGCTGAATAGGAACTCCCGCAGAATGTCATCTGAGGGTCCCTGCAGAGGCATGGCGTCGAGATGCGCCTTCGTTCAATTAGGCCGGGCCCTCGACTTACTCAGGATGGGAGACTGCATCGAAGTCACATCCAGGAAAGTGTGAGATCAAACAGCATTTGAGAGAAGCTATTGCGATGAGACGAAAGATACTCATAACCGGTGGATCTGGCTTCATAGGTTCACGTCTCGCCTTGGCATGCGTCGATCGAGGCCATGAAGTGACGGTCTTGGATAATTTGTCGCCGCAGGTGCATGGTGAAGACGGCGACTCCTATCTGTATCAGTTGATCAAGAATAGCGTTAGCTTCATCAGAGGAGATGTGCGGGCGAAGCAGGATTGGCATGCAGCTCTTGAGGGACAGGACGCCGTCGTCCATTTGGCGGCGGAGACCGGAACAGGGCAATCCATGTACATGGTAGAGACATATGCAGACACGAATGTTCTAGGCACAGCGCTTCTGCTGGATGTCCTCGCGAACGAGAAGCATAAGATTCAAAAGGTTGTTGTCGCTTCGTCCAGAGCTGTCTATGGAGAAGGGAAGTACCACTGCACTGAGCATGGCGTAGTCTATCCGCATGCCCGGAAGAACGACGACATGGCGAAAGGCGATTTTGAGTCGAAGTGTCCGGTATGTGTGCAAAGTGTCCAGATGATGGCTACTGACGAGGAAGCAAAGATTCATCCAACGTCTGTGTACGGCATTACGAAAAGGACGCAGGAGGAAATGGTCATGGCGGTGTGCAAGGCAATCGGCATAGATTCAGTGGCCCTCCGCTACCAGAACGTATATGGGCCTGGCCAGTCCCTTTCCAATCCCTACACAGGGATTCTTTCGATCTTTTCTACACGCATCACGAACGGAAACGATATCAACGTCTTCGAGGACGGCTTGGAAAGCAGAGATTTCGTGTTCATCAGCGATGCCGTCGAAGGCACGATACTTGCAATCGAACGGGATGAAGCCAACGGAGAAGTTATCAATGTGGGCTCGGGAAAGACAACCCCCGTACTGAAAGTGGCCGAATCGTTGGTAGACCTGTATCGGGCGAACGCGGATATTGGCGTTAGCGGCGACTTCCGGCTCGGTGACATCAGGCACAACGTTGCCGACTTGAGCAAGATTGGGGAGTTGCTCGGTTTCACGCCAAAGATCGATTTCCAAGAAGGACTGAGGCGTTTCACCGAGTGGGCAAGCACCCAGGAGTGCACGCATGACCGTTCGGATGAGGCCTGCGAAGAGATGAAGAAGAAGGGGTTGCACAAGAAGGGGCCATGAGGAATGAGATACTAGTAGCGGGACCAAGATTCCATGACTACACGACCAACTTGGGCCGACTATTTGAGAGGAACGGTTTCGATGCGCGAATTGTGGACTTCCCTGTTCTGCGGCATGATCTGTTTCACAGAAGAAGTGACAGGCTGAACACGGAGAAACTGAATCGACAGATCGCTGCATGTGTGGCCGAGCACGACCTGCACAAGGTTATCATCATAAAGGGCGACCGCGTTTCTAGGGACACTCTTGCTCTCATAAAGAAGAAAGGCGTCCCGCTCGTCCTTTTCCTGCAGGACGGGCTTAGCCGCACGCTCGCGGATCTTTCAGTTCTCGAATACTACGACAAGGTTCTGCTTTTTGAACGAACCGACAAGGATCTTCTCAGCGGCATTGGGATCAGGTCAGCGTACTTCGGCACCCCCGTGTCATTGCAGGACTACTTCCCCATCGAAAGCGTGAGCAAGGACGTTGACCTTTGCTTTGTCGGTTCATTGAGCACGGATCGCGTCCGCGTACTGGAAGCTGTTATCGAAAGATTCAGCGGCCTGAACATCACGGTCCACGGGTCGTATTTGCCGCGATGGAAACTGAGGCGGCTGACAACGCCTAACCGACTGATGAAATACTACGGGCGGAATTATCGGAAGTATTTCATGAATACGACCGTTCCCAGCAAACAGGCGAACGAATTGTATGCCCGCACAAGAATCTGTCTGAATATTCAGAAAGAGCAGTCACAATGGGGCTGCAACTACAGAACTTTCGAGGTGCTTGCCGCGAAGCAGTTCCAGATCAGTTCGGCCAATCCTTACCTGGAACACGAGTTTCAGAACGGCGGACTGATCATGTTTCACTCCATGAATGATCTGTTTGACAAGATCGAGTGCTACATGGCGGATGAGAAGGAGCGGCTCCGTCATGCGGAAATCGGATATCACTATGTGCTCCAGCATTCCTACTCCAACAAATTCGCTTTGTTTGATGTTTAGCGAAGCGCTGCCCGCCGACGAAGATCGGGATGCCCGGTGTCAGATTCGCCAACCACGTTGGGATATCCAAGAGGACGGGCCGGTCAAGACGGTTAATCCGCGTATTGCGGGCTGAAGGTATTGAGCAGGGCGACAAATGCTGCAAACCTGTTCACCCTATGGCACCAAAGGAGTGGCCTCAGTGGCGCTGTCATGGCATTGATATGTGCGGAATCGTTGGCATCCTGACTCATCAGCCCGGCAACCCCGGCGAACTACGAGGAGTGTGCCGTCTGATGACAGATAAGCTGGCACACAGGGGGCCTGACGACTCGGGAATCTGGGAAGATACCAAAGCGGGAGTTGTCATCGGGCACCGCCGTCTTGCAGTGATAGATTTGTCATCCAAGGCACACCAGCCGATGCTCTCCGCATGCGGCCGGTATGTAATCGCGTTCAACGGAGAAGTATATAACTTCAAGGAACTGCGAACAGAGCTTGAGAGTAAAGGTCAACTATTTCGTGGAAACTCAGACACAGAAGTGGTTGTGGCCGCGGTGTCGGAATGGGGCGTGCGGAATGCCGTACGCCGTTTCGTCGGCATGTTTGCCTTCGCACTATGGGATCGCAAGGAGCGGAAGCTCTGTCTAGTCAGGGACAGAGTCGGCATCAAACCGCTTTACTACGGTTGGGTAGCGGACTCATTCGTATTCGGGTCGGAATTAAAGTCAATACGCAGGCACCCAAAATTCGACAACTCAATTGACCGACGTTCCCTCTGCGCGTATTTCCGCCACAGCTATGTGCCCGCTCCCTATTCCATCTACGAGAAGATGAGGAAAGTGGAACCTGGTTCGATCCTTGAATTACGTTGGCATGCCCAGGAATCAGATACACATCCAGATCCCGAGATCTCAAGCTACTGGTCGGCCAAGGCCATTTGGCAGCAGGGAGCGCGCCAGCCTTTTGAGGGTACCGAAGCTGAAGCCGTAAATGAGCTGGAATGCATACTTCAAGAAGCCGTCGGTACCCGCATGGTTGCAGATGTGCCACTCGGAGCCTTTCTTTCTGGAGGGATCGATTCGGCTACCGTGGTGGCTCTCATGCAGGCTCAGAGCGACCGCCCAATCAGGACTTTCTCCATTGGATTCCACGAAGAAGGTTACGACGAGGCCCCGTACGCCCGAAAAGTTGCTGAACACCTGAAGACCGACCATACGGAACTATATGTGTCCGCAAAGCAGGCGTTCGAAGTCATCCCCCGAATTCCGCGTATTTGGGATGAGCCATTCGCCGATTCTTCTCAAATACCAACCTGTCTGCTCTCTGAATTGACGCGGAGGTACGTAACCGTGTCACTTTCCGGCGACGGAGGAGATGAGCTATGGGCCGGCTATCGCAGGTATGCGACAGCGAAGAGGTACTGGGAGTTCACGCGTAAGTTTCCATCGCCGTTGCTCAACATGCTAGGCTGGGCGCGTCATGTCCCCGACTGCCTATTCGCTCTGCTCGGAGACGTGGGCGAAAAGCTGAAAGGGCGCGGTGAAGTAATTAATACTTCCGATTTTCGGCTTTTCTACCGCTATTTTGTGTCCCACCACAAAAGTCCAACACAGCTCGTCAAAGGTGGTGAAGAACCGGTCACCCATTTTACCGATGGCTCGTTCCCGCAAGACGTTACGGATGTGCTTGATCAAATGACCTTTCTCGACCTGGTATCCTACCTGCCAGATGACATCTTGACAAAAGTTGACCGTGCCAGCATGGCAGTATCTCTTGAGGCCAGAGTCCCTATGCTGGATCATCGTATCGTGGAACTTGCAGCCCGCATTCCTTCTCGCATGAAGGTGGTATCAGGTGTGAGCAAGTCGCCCTTGAGACAAGTGTTGTATCGGTATGTTCCGCGCTACCTCGTGGATCATCAGAAGAAGGGATTCGCCCCCCCCATGGGCCGCTGGTTGAAACGTGAACTGAGGGACTGGGCCGAAGATTTGCTGGACGAGCACAGAATTCAACAACAAGGTTTCCTTCATCCCAAGAAGGTCCGAAAGACTTGGAACTCCTATCTCGCCGGTGCGCCTTGGCGAGGACATCTTTGGGATATTCTAATGTTCCAGGCATGGCTGAGTTCAGAGAAGTGAAGATCGCGCTTCTTGTTCATCTCTATAAGTACCACGCCCGAGATCCCCGAGGAAATCAAGAACCTGATGAAGGACGAGACCGCTGGTGAACAAATTGGTGGCTTAAAGTGGACTCGGAAGACGACGAAGAAGATCGCCAAGGCGTTGGAGCAGATTGGCATTTGTGTCTCCGCGAATACCGTCGCCAGGCTACTCAAGCAGCTCAAGTTCCGTCTACGGGTCAACCACAAGAAGCGCTCAAGCGCATCCCCTGTGGATCGGGATAGGCAGTTCCGTCGGATCAAGCGGCTACGGAAGCAGTTCGCCCTCCAAGGTGACCCGATCATCAGTGTCGACGCGAAGAAAAGGCAGATGATAGGCAGCTTCAAGAACGCCGGTGTTGCCTGGCGTCAGGAAGCGAGGGAGACACTGGACCATGACTTCCGGTCCGACGCAGAGGGTGTTGCGATCCCCTACGGCCTCTACGACCCAGTTGCTGACCGAGGCTTCGTTGTCGTCGGAACTTCGCGAGGGACAGCCCAGTTTGCCGTCGACTGCCTCTCGACCTGGTGGCGGATGGACGGGCGGATTCGCTACCCGGACTCGAAGCACCTTCTCGTCCTCGCCGATGGCGGTGGCGGAAACGGATCTCGTTGCACCGTTTGGATGGCTCGTCTCCAACAGAAGGTCTGCGACCGATACGGCATTACCGTCACGGTCTGCCACTACCCGCCAGGTGCCTCGAAGTGGAATCCAGTTTAGCATTTCTTATTCAACAACATCAGCAGAAACTGGGAAGGGGAACCCGTTCCGCGCTGACTTCGAAGGTCAACGCGACGCCTCCGTCGAAAACCATAGAGGCAAGCGCTCCGTCCTCGCTGGTGGCATCTGACACGAGTCCGCGAGAATAGAGTCGGCTGACGCTGGTCTCGAAACGGCACACGAGATTACGCTTCGGTCTCCTTTCCGGTTTTTGGACATGACGGGCATATATTTAGAATTTGCATCATGGACAGCGGTAACAGGAAGAATCAAGGCTCGAAAAGCGCGTCCATGGTCATATCCCTGGTTGCGAGCTCATCGAAGTATCGGTTGTGGGAACAGCCATACGTCGTCACCATGGTCAGAAGGAGGCTCTTCTTCGTCTGCGTAGACCGGCGGAAGAGACGTATCTTGCGGTGAAGATCCTCGGCGTAGCGTTTGCTGATCGTGAATCGATCGTCAGAGAATTTCATTTCACAGAGATTGATACAGTTGTCGGCACGATCGATGACAAGATCAATCTGGGCGCGCTCACCATCCACTTCGTCGAGCCACCCTCCTTGAACACTACTGATCCCGCGAATCCCTAACTCCTGTTTGATCTGGACCGCATGCTTCAGGCAAATCGATTCGAACGCGAGGCCGGCCCACGCTTGCCAGGCGCGAGAGTTCCGCCGGCCAACCCAGTATCCTTCTCCCTCTCCTCGCATCGAGCTGACCCAAGTCAGATGGAACAAAGAGTGCTCATCGACCAGGTGATAGAGACTGTCTCGTACCGATCGGTCGAAGTTCGCGGCGCGTGAGATGAATGCCGACTGCTCGAGCTCGTTCAGCACCCGCGTCATGCCGCCGCCTGAGGATTCGCCGAGAGTACCCAGCAACTCGGACCTCGTGATCCCCCGGCGTTTTGTGGCCAGTGCGCCGATCACAGCCGCGTGACGCTCGGATTTATCGAACAGCGACGCGAAGAGCACATCGAGCTCATCGCGAAGCAATCCGTCCTTGGAAAAACATAACCGGTCAATTGCCTGGGTGACAGACTCGCCTGCCTGCACTCCACGCAAGTAGTGGGGGATTCCCCCGAGGCACATGTACAGTTCCAGAACGTCTTTCCGCTGCAGGTGGATACGCCGGTGCACGAGGAATGCCTCTACCTCGGCCAGGGAGAAGGGCATTAGGCGAATTTGGGCGGTAACTCGATTGAAAAGTCCCCCTTTGTTGTGAAGCAGTTTGCCGATCATCCACGACGCAGCCGATCCGCAGACGATCAGAATGAGATTGCGCCGTCGGTTTCCCCAGGCATTCCAGAGGTGATCGAGGGCCTGCAGAAACCTAGACTTGCGCGATGCCAACCATGGCAGTTCGTCGAAGAAGAGGACCACCCGTTGACTAGTCCTAACC
>SDBT01013763.1_pt1 | contig 12943 bp, 13 predicted proteins | sample 2277101 | NCBI WGS metagenome assembly SDBT01 (sample SAMN10404973, study PRJNA504765) | marine sediment metagenome | isolation source: marine sediment core GS10_PC15, 103 cmbsf | place: Arctic Ocean: Southern Knipovich Ridge | collected 2010 | reverse complement strand
TGGATCAACTGCAGGATCTCCAAATACCCTAGATTTAGGATCAGTTCCTATTAGTGTGGCATCTCAAGGATTCATTTTGGATGATTCACCAAGCGGGGTATTATTGAGAGGTGCCTGGCAGGTAAACTTGATAATTAGGGATACCTTTGTAGGCGGGTCATATCAGGCAAGTGTCAATTTGTTTACCGCAACGGCTACTACAACTTCAGTACAAAAGGTAATAAAAATAGGTATAACGAAATCAGTGACTATCACCCCTTCTGCAACCCCTACCCAATATACAATAGATTGGAATCAGGCAGAGGCGGGGGAGACATTTATTGATGTTGATGAGTTCATCTATGTAGAGGTATTCCTTGAGGAATTAACCCACCCGGCATCTGCCAGCACTTCCGTTATGCAACTCGATGATGCGGCATCCTTGTTATTTAGCCAATTGGCCTTTCCAGGGGTTACTGATCAACCTACCTTTACTAGAGCAGCGGGTCCTGAGACTGGAGTATCCCCTTCGGATGCTGTAGCTAGGGTTCTTGGGTTGAATAGACCCCTAAGTGATGGGGGTTCTATTGCTGGTATTCTTACTAGATCTATTGATTTTGACCGGCAATTAGCTGAGGTCCTTACTTTCTCTGATATTGCTTCAAGTCAGAAAAATGTGCTATTTGAGTCCATTGGACCTGTGTTAGGTATTTTGACAAAAACACAGATTTTAAACAGGACTTTAATGGAAAGTGTTAGTATAGCTGATACACTAGATGCTAGTGGTTCTTTCACTAAGATTTTGCAGGAGCGTATAATTATGATTGCTACTCTTACTGCACATATAAATCGTCCTGAGCGTAAACAATTACTTGATGGAGTTAATAAGCGACAGACGGATGCAATTAGAACTGTTCGTTTTCCACTTTCTAGATAATTCCTAATAAAAACAAATAGTTAGAACGCTTATTAGAAAATAATGTATAATTATTTATACAAAAGGAGATACATTAAATGGCAACTATTCATTATGTAATAAATACCGATGTTGACGGAAATGAATCTACTGAGAATCCTTTGCAAGTTAAGGGAGGACCTGCAGCAACTTATATCCCCGAAGCTGGTGATAAATTAATGATCACTGGAAAATCGGCAGTAGGATTTTTTTCCGATGAAGCCGGAAATATTTCAGAAATAAATGGATTTCTAAGTAATTCAACAGGATTAACTAGTTCAACACTTACGGATACCTCTGCTAATTTTGGAGCAACAAATGCGCAGGTAGGAGAGAGGTTAAATCCAAATCTTTCTGAAAATTCCTTGTTTAATATTATTGCAAGTACAGCAACAACTCTAACTGTTTCTGGGAATATGTTAATAGTTGCTTCTTTAGGAAATCCTTATGCTATTGTTCCCGCTGCTGGTGATAATGTGGGCACCTCTACTGATTTTCCTCAAGGATTTATGCAAAGCCATAGTTTCATAGCTGTATTAGTTAAAGGTGGAGCAAAACAAGGAATAGTAACTCTTGCTAATGGCACAACTGGTGTAGCTAACGGATCTAAAATCGCTGTAACTGGTCCCCATGCTACCGAAGGAACAGAGACTTATACCCAAGCTATAGGAGCCGCTAGTGTGTTTAAATTTTTCAAAAAATTCACTGGCGAAACTAGTTAATTTAACCTTTTGGAGGTTTTATAAATGGCAACTATTAATTTTTTATTACCAATTAAGAGTGACTCAGATCAAAAGCAGTATGCTCCTGATGGAACTACGTCAGTTTTTGAAACTACTTATACTATGCCGATATCAGCTGATAAAGTATATACATTAGCTTTAACTCATGGAGATGGTATCGATAATGCTTATGGGTGTGCTAATGATGGTGCAGGTGGAACTTCTGCTGATTATACAGCACGAGAGCAATGTAGATTTACTTTTTTCTCATTTGATGCTGCACAACAAAATGCCCCAGATCCTTGGGAAGGCACATTTTTAATAGATGCTTCTAGTTTAAATCAAAATACAGTAGAAGGTGGAGATTTGCTTACAAATATTTCTGCTCATGCAGAACCAGTTTGTTATGAAACATTAAGTGATGGAACGAAAATGTGGTTTAAAAAATATACGGCAGATCTTGCTTAATTTTGGAGGTTTTATAAATGGCAACTATTCATTATGTTATAAATACAGATTTTAGTGGTAATGAACTTACTGAAGATACTAGAGATGAATCTTTAAATTTTTGTACAGAATTTCCAGGTCCTATTCCTGGAGAATGTCCAAATTCTAAAAGTAAAATAAATACATATATTCCTCAAGCTGGGGATAGTTTAATGATTATGCAAAGAGATCAGGGGTCTGGATTTAATGTTTTTGAAGAGTTTAGTACAATTGCAAACGTAAATGGAGACGGTACTGGTGGTCTTTCTACTGATTTTGACGAAACTTTTTATAGAGCTTTTTTCTTTATGGCAAAGTCACCCTCATTTAATGGTATAAAATTTGGAATATTAAATATTGCGGATATTGCTGGACCTGCTCTTTTTAGGGGCGATAAAATTCTTGTAACTGGTCCTCATGCCACTGAAGGAACTGATGTTTATACGGTTTCTGCTGATGGGTTTGATGGATGGTCATTCAAAAAATTTACTGGAGAAACCAGTTAATCTAATTATTGGAGGTTTTAATAAATGTCAACAACTGTCAATTTCGTAATAAACACAACTGATACAGGAACAGAAATCACTGAACCTACTCGTGATGAATCTGATTTTTATTGTACTACTGAAGTATTTCCCGGACTTGATGCATGTCCTTTCCCCCAACAACCACTTCAAACTCATTTACCACAACCGGGAGAAAGATTAATGTTAATACGTTCAACTAATGGAGCTTTTTTTGATGAGTCTGGCGATTGTTTTACGGGCCCGCTTGCTCCAATTGGCGGAGAGGATTTCCCTTCAGGATTTTGGGCAGGTTGGTATTTCTTAGCGTTTCCACCCACAGGTGGTAGACCTAAAAGAGGTCATTTAAATGATCCTCAAAACGCTGCAGTACCTCCTACTCCTTTAGTACGTGGAGATAAAATCGTTGTAACTGGAATTTTTCCAGGAGATGGCGGAGATACATGTACCACAGAGATAGGTGCTGGTTCTATAACTAGACATTTCATAAGACTTGTAGGCGAAAAACAATAATTTACATTTTAGTTTACAATTAAACTAATATATTTCTTTACTTTATATAAACCGTTCTAAACGGAGACAACTATTTGATGGAGTTGATAAACGTAAGACAGATACAATTTCAGCTATCTGTTTACTACTTCCCAAATAATAACTAATAAAAACAATAATTGACTTGTCAACAAGTATGTTGAAAGGCATAGGAGGGATTGATAATGCCTGCTTTTTTAAGACAGTTAGAAGATAAATTTACTAACTTTAAATTTTGTGTTGAAATTGATGGAATCATTGGTGCTGGATTTAATGAGATTACCGGAATGGAAATCGAAACCGATGTCATTGAATACCGAGAAGGCTGTGATGCTTCTACCCCACGTAAATTTCGTGGTCAAACTAAATATTCTGATATTACTCTTAAACGGGGTATGTCTAGTGATTTAGATTTCTGGAATCTTCAAAGACGAACCTTTGATGCTTTTACAGGTGCTCTAGGATTTGCTAGTCCTGTTTATCGATTTGGAATGTATATTATTCAAAAAGATATGTCAGGTGCGGAAGTTAGAGTATGGAGAGTAGAGAAGGGTTGGGTAAATAAATACACGCTTACCGACTTTTCTGGTGACGGATCTGAAGTTGCAATGGAAGAGATTACGGTAGCTAACGAGGGGTGGTTTTTAGAATCTTAATCAGCTTGAGAATTTATTTAATGTTTGTTTAATGTTTAATTGTTGCAAAGGAGGAGAAAGATGAATTTTGAAACTCAAATACACAAGTTACCGTGTGGGTATCGAGATCCAGATGGGGTATTCTACACCCATGTAGAATGTCGAGAAATGTCAGGTGCTGAAGAGGATCTATTAACAGATCGAAAGAAGTTAAATAGCGGGGCTGCTTTTGATGAAGTTATCGCTAATTGCTGTTCTTTTATTCGTTTAGAAAAAGATGAAGATGAACTAGATAAAGCACCTAAAAAGAAAATGACTTCTGAAGACGCTTTAAATATGAGACAAGGTGATAGATTTGCCTGTTTTGTATGGATGAGAAGAGTATCTTATGGGGACTTATATAAATTTCAAATAAGATGCCCCGATTGTCAGAAGAATAAAACCTTTACTTTAGACTTAGGCACTCTTGCCGTTACTTATATGCCCACCCCAGACATAGATCATTATGATGTGGAATTACCTCGTTGTGGTGATACTATCACTTTTAAAATCAATACCGGAAAAGAAGAACGAAAGATGGAGAAGATGCAAGAGCAGAATCCTGGAGATGCTGCTACTATCAATCTTGCTACCAGACTAGAAAAGGTAAATGGAGAGTCCGTGAGACCCACCGCTTATCTTAAAAGTTTGGTTGTAAGGGATAGAAATGCTTATAGAAAAGCAGCATTGGATGCAGAAGGTTATATTGAAAATGAAGTAGAGCTTGAGTGTCAATGTGGAATCTCTTTTAAAACTGAATTGCCGATACAACGCGATTTTTTCTCACAGATAACCGAGTAGTAGAGGCATCGGAATCTGAAATTTTAGCCTCTGCGGGTGCTAGCTCACTTCATGTGGAAATTGCCCAACTTATGTACTCTACCAAGGGTTCAGTAAGGGCCGAAGAAGTGTTAGAGTGGCCTATTTCGTTCAGAAAAAAAATGTCGGCATCTATTAATTTCCTATTAGAGGAGATCAATAAAGCAGAGAAAAAAGAAATGGATAAAAGTAAAAGAAAAGGAAGATAATAATATTAAATGGCAACATTAGGTTTTGGAATAAGAATCACAGTTACTGGTAATTTCCAGCAAGGTTTGACACGAGCTACTTCTGGAATGAAGAAATTGGGTAATGCTCAGAAAAATCTTGTCCAACAGCAACAAAGATCCAAATCCATTGCCCTTAAACAAGCTGCTGCTTTTGGATTATTGGGTGGTGCTGCTATAAGGGTAGGTAGAGCCTTCACTAATCTTTCCAAGAAGATAGTAGGAATTTTTACCGGTATTGTAAAAGAAGCGGTTTCATTTCAAACAGAGATGTTGAAATTGAAGGTGTTTTTTGGTGATGATGCAGCTTCCATTACTGGAGTTATAATTGATATTGCCAAACAGTCTAACTTAGCCACTAAAGATGTTGTTTTTATCGGTGGTAAATTAGGGCAAATGGGTATTAGAGGTGAAAAAGCTGCTAAGAGTATTCGATTAGTTGCCCAAGCCCTTGCTGCTCAATCAAGTGTTCAACGTACTAAAGCGTTAGGTACGATTGCCAATATTTTTCAGAATACCCAATCACTTGCTAGATTGCTTAATATTGCTCTTAGTGAACAAGAGAAGAAAGCTTTTTCAGCTGCTACAGGATTACAAAGAGTAGCAGTTGTTAATGATATTTTGGCTAAAAGATTCGGTAATGTTTTTGATATCATGGGTAAGAGTATTGACTTTTTGTGGCCACAATTTATTCAGTTACTTCAAACCATTCAAGGTATCATTGGACAAGCATTTTTAGAGGATCTCAGAGTAGGTCTTGCAAAAATTGTTGTTCAATTAAATAAATTTGTTGGACTAGGTAAAGATTCTTCAAGGATTCTAGGACCTTTGGGAGATATTATTAGAGACGTATTATCTCCTATTACAGGAATAGTTAATGCTATTGCTGATTTAGAATTAATCCCTAAGTTTTTTAGATTTTTAGCTGAGAATAAGGGAATTGTAAAAGCTGTCTCTGCAATTGGTATTGGTCTAACAGCTTTAACAGGAGTACTATTAACATTAGCAGGAGCATTAGCAATTGCTGCTGCTAGCTTTTTATTATTTAGGGCCGCTGGAGTTGGTGCAGCCTTAAGTGGTTTTTTTACAAGATTACCTGTATTAGGACTTACAATAAAAAAAATAGGGTTTATATCAAAAGGTGGTTTTTCTGGCTTTGCTAAAATTTCACGCATTTCTGGTATTTTAGGATCTTCTTTATTGACTGTATTGGGTTCTCTAGCTTTAATAGCAGTGGTAGGAACAGCTTTAGCTGGTGTTTTTGCAGCAGCTTTTGGTCCCGCATCTAGATTTATAGATGATATTATCGGCGGAATTAAATTAATGACAAGCGGTATTTTTGAAGTTCTTCGTACTGGTAGAATATCAGAAGATCTTCTTAATTCATTAAAAAATTCTGGTGTATTTCCATTCTTTCAAATTTTACTTAGTTTAATTAGCAAAGTAAAAGACTTTTTTGTGGGTATTTTTGAAGGAGCTTTTTCTGCTTCTACTATATTTTTTAATGGTTTTGAAGTATTTTTTAATGTTTTAAGATTTGCATTTAGTGAAGTTAGTAAAACTTTTGTAAAATTATTTAAATCTCTAGGATTTTTTACTGAGGAAAGTAATTCAGCATTTAAAATTTTAGGTCAGATTATCGGATTTATTTTAGGTGGTGCGGTTAGAACTTTACTTAGTGCGCTTACATTTTCTATTCTTGTCTCACTTCAAGCATTTAAACTATTAGTAGGAATTGTTCTATTCTTAATAAGTCCTTTCCAATTTCTATTCGGGATTATACAATTAGGTTTTGCAGCAGTTTTGAGTCCTGCCCTTCTTTTTTTAAAAATCTTAACTGCTATTTTTGGATTTTTTGGAATAAAAAGTAAGGGATTAGAAGCAATAACTGGGGTCGTTCAAGGCGGGGTAACAAGTGGTCTTTCTTCTGGTGTTGCAAATTTTATAAGAGGAACTCAAAATGTTTCAGGAGGTTTATTAGCAAAAGGTATAGATGCAGATAGAGCTCAAGACACTATTAAAGTAGAAAGTAATACTATTTTAGATGGAGATGTAATTGCAAGAAAGATCTCTGAACATAAAAAGAAAAAAGATCAACAAAATAACGGGACACCATAAAAATGGCATTTGACTCCTCAAGAAATAACACATCAAAAAATGCTGAATTAAGGCTTAAAAAAGGGACGGATAGTCTTGCAAGTAGCCCGACACAAAATTCCCCCCTTGATTTTTTGATGTTCAAAGGTAGTCTTAGTGTTAAAAAAATTCAACCTAATGGAAATATAATACTTGATGAAGTTAGACTTGATTTTCAATTCAATCCACAATCTATTAGTGATACTAGAAGTGTTAAGTATGCTGTTACTAATCCAATTCAATCAGAACAGAGTCTTTATCAACACATTAATTATGGAGAAAGAACAATTACATTTCAATTATTTTTCAATAGTATGGAACCCCCTTTAGGAAAAGCTTATGTTTCTAGTAGTCCACCAGGGAGTAAACTTGTTGACAATCAATTTCCAGCCTTATCTAAACCCACAAATCAGGCTACTCAAAATTCTGTAGGAATAGCTGCTAGAAAAATTCCTTTTGTAGATCCAATTGGAACTGGATTAGGACAAGTAAATAGATTTTCCGGTAAGACTAATACCACTGCTAAAGGACTACCTGCTAGAAATGTTTCACAAGATATTGAATTACTTGATAGTTTTTTAAGGGGTAGAGGTGACACACCCCCCCCTATTTTAAAATTTAATTGGTCAGGTTATTTCCAATCAGATTGGATTCTTACCGACCTTAAATTAGATACCACTATGTTTCAAAGAAGCTCTGCTCCTTTACACGTTACAGCAGACATTACTTTAAAAGAAGTATCACGAGAAACAATTAAAACAGTAATTAGTCAAGTAGGGTCATTAAGTAATGGCTAATAAGATATTTGAAAATAGTAGATATGCTGGATTAGTACAAACATTAGAAAATAATGGTAGAACTATTTTTGTTCCTCGTAGGCGACCGTTAGAACGTAGAGATTTTCAGGACAATATTATACATACGGTTATGGATTCAGATAGAGTGGATAGTATTAGTTCTCTTTATTATGGTACTCCAATTTTTGCGTGGATAATTTCGGATTTTAATGATTTATTATTCCCTGATGTAGATTTAAAAGAATTAGATACTATTATTTTACCGTCTTTAATTACATTACAAACACGAATTTTACCGAACTTATAAAATGAATGTTTTAAAACCTGTTGTATATTTGACAGTAGGCAATGAGAGATTTCACTGGGCTACTACTCCCGGTACTCCTAATGCTAGGATTACTGATTTTAAGTATGAAGATACGGATGGTACGGATAAAGACAATAAGAAAAAAAAAGGTAAACGTGATGAACTTTCTTTTTCTTTTCCTGATTTTGATGAGTCTACCCAAACTTTTTTAACAGATGGTGAGATTTTTAAAATCGGAAGTCAAGTTAAATTTAAATTTGGTTTTGAAGGTTTAAAACCATTAAGTATGGAAAAAATATTTCAAATAGTTGATGTTCAAAATAAATTTCCAGAAGGAATAGAAACGGCTACTGTTATTTGTCATGATCTTAGTAAACAATTAAATACTAAGGTAAAAGATGTGACTAGACCAATAACTGGTAGAGTAAAGAATGAAATAGCTCTATATTCTTTACATACAGTGATAAAAGAATGTGCTGAAGAAGCCGGACTGATATATGTACGAGATGATCCTTTTTTTGGTACAATAAAATTGAATGGGTGGCAACAAAAAAAAGAAACGAATATAAAATTTTTATCTAGAATAGCATCACAGTATGGTGCTGAAGTTTATGTTGAAGGTAAAGAACTCCATTTTAGAAAGAAAAATAGTGTAGTTAAACAACCTGTTTGGGGAGATTTGCATAGGGGACAGAATGCTGAATTTTTTAATAAACAGCAAACATTTGATAGAGTTGCTCTTATGCTTAATTTTAACCCCAAAGTAAATGTAGAAGAAACTGCTGCTTCATCTGAATCTTCTGATGCATCTTCAGAAGATGGTGAAAACAAAAAATCTAAGAGTATTAAAACAGAGACTAGAACGGCTCCTTTTAGTGCAGCACAGGGAAGAGTAATTGGACTTTTTACAGCACCTACTCTTACACCGGAACAAGAAGAGGCTATTCTTGCACCAATAAGAGAGAAAAGAAAAAAAAGATTAGAAGCAAAACAACAAGCTCAAGATCAAAAAGAAGGAAACACTCCTCGCACTAAAAAAGATGGGGATTTAAATAATAAAGCATCTCAACAACAAGGGGCAGAAGCAGCAATTACTGCTAGTGCGACAGTTTTAGGGGATGTTGAATTAAAAGCTAAAATTACTGTTTTAACCACAGGAAGACTTAGTAAGCGTTGGCTTGGACATTTGTGGTATGTTGAAAGTTGTACTCATAAGATTGATTCTAATGGATATTTTTGTGAACTTTCATTGACTGCACCCCCCGATACGGGTACTAAAGATGAAAATAAAGCAGACGATAAGAAACAAGATAAAAGAATTGAAAAGAAAAGATTTGTAGGATTTTCAGAAGCTACATCTTCTGAAGATGGTAGAAAAATTACTGAAACAAGAGAAAATGGGGTCCTTGTAGAAACTGTTATAACCAATCGTAATGACAAACTTAAACCAGCGGTTTCTACACCTCCTAAACCTAAAAAACAGTAAAGCGAGATTAATTGATGCCATATATTAATCAAGGTATACATAGATTTTTATTAGGAATACATCGAGCATTTGTAGTAGATAGAAACGATAATTCAGAGATTTCAGATACTCCAAATCGAGGTAGAATCAAAGTAAAGATTCCTTTTTTAACTGATCAAGAAAACGATGGAGAGGAGTATCATTTTTGGTGTGATTATTGTGGTCCTAGTCATCAGTTTTTTAGTATCCCTGCTGTAGGAACACTTGTTTATGTAATGTTTAATGGTGGTAATCCTGAGCAACCTGTTTGGATAGGTGCTGTAAATACCACTAATCTTTCTAAAGATCCACCACAGAGATTTAGACGAGATGAACCAGATGTTAGTGGATATGAATCTCTTGGTGGTCATTTCTTAGAGTTTGATGATATCTCTGGAGAAAAGCATATTCGATTAGAGGATTCCAATGCAAATTTTATCCTCATGGATACTGAGGCAGGTGATCTGGAAGTATTCTTTGCTAATGATGAAAGGAGAACTATTGGCAATGACAGAACTACGGATATTGGAAATGATGATTTTTTAACGGTTGGTGGAGATAGAGTTCAAACGATCACAGGTGACTGGGATAACATTGTTACCGGTGATTATAAGGCAACTGTTACGAGTAATATAGATTTTAAAGCGACTTTAAGTGCTGATTTTGAGGGAACGGCTACGGCATCCTTGAAGAATTCATTGTTTACTTTCGCCCACTTAGCGGCGATTTCTTCATGGTCTTCTGGGAGTACTTCAATAGTTTTAACTCCAACAAGTATCACGATTACAGTTGGGGGGACCAGTCAAACCTGGACGGGAGCAGGGTCAACTTTTGTTGGACCTACGTATATCTTAGCAGGTGTAGACCATATCCCCCATACTCATATAAGTGCAGGATCTGGATCTCCAAGCGGTCCACCGGTGTAATAAGGAAATTATGGCAAATATTGAATTTTTAGGAAGAGGATTACAGTATCCGTTAAGACCTGGAACCGATGGAGGTTTCAGGAAGGATATAGCTAGCGTTAGAATTATCCAAAGTTCTATTGGTGTTCTTCTTCTTACTAGAATTGGTGAGAGGGTAAATCTTCCTGAGTTTGGATGTGAGTTAGGTACGATGAAACATGAACCGAATCACCCAACTACTTGGGAAAGAGTTCAAGCAAAGGTAACTGAAGCAATTATTAGATGGGAACCTAGAGTGGATAATGTTAAGGTTACAATTGTACCCTTTCCATCTACTGATCAAGAAGGTAGATTTGGAGTGAGTATAATAATCGAATACCGAATTATTACCAATAATCAACCTGGCAACTTTGTGTTCCCATTTTATTTAGAGAGTTAATATGACGAAAAAATGTATTAGATGTAATAAGAAGAAAAAATTAAACTCGTTTTCTATTGATAGATCTAGAAAATTCGGAATTAAAGATTATTGTTTGGCCTGTAATAAAATATTATCTGATAGTGATTATCAAAAAAATAAAAAACAACGAAAAAGAAAGCACAAAGAGTGGCGTGAAAAGAATAAAGAATATCACAATAAATTATGTAGAGAACATTATTATAAAAATAAAAGTAGATATAATGAAAATAATAAAAAATGGTTAAAAAATCATCCAGAATATATGTCTTATGCTAGAGATTTAAGAAGGGCTCAAGTTAAACAAGCTCTTCCAAATTGGGCGGATAAAATACATATAAGAAAAATTTATGACAATAGACCTAAAGATATGGTAGTAGATCATATAGTACCATTACAAGGAAAAAATGTAAGAGGATTACACGTACCGTGGAATCTTACTTATTTAACAAAACATGAAAATCAAATTAAATCCAATAAACTTTTAACTTTTTTACTAGAGATATAATTTATGGGTAATGAGATTGATGGACGAATTCAAACCGATTCGAAAGATTTTGCTGGGATAAAGCAAGCATTTTTTGAATTTGCCCAAAATAATTTCGCTGAAATATGGTCAGACTTTAATGAGTCACAATTTATGGTTCTCATTTCTGACTTGATTGCATATCTAGGTGACTTATTAACCTGGAATATAGATAAACAAACATCAGAGAATTTCTTAACCACTGCCAGACGAAGACAATCAGTAATTGATATTGGAATAATGTTAGACTATAGATTGAGGTCTCAAGTTCCTTCTACTGGAGAGGTGACTTTTACTATTGATACTACTTCTTTTGTTTATTCAACCCCCATCCCCGTAGGAACTAGAGTTTCAAATAGTGGGACTTTAATTTATGAAACAACGGTTGAAACTTTTGTTCCATTTGGGGATAACTCTGTAACTATTCCAATTAAAGAAGGTGAGACTATTAGAGAAACAGTTATTGGCGATGGAGCTCTTGGACAATCGAATGGTACTTCTGGTCAAGAATTTACTTTTGAATTTAAGAATGTAATTTTAGCAAATAATGTTGTGGACTTAAAAAATGATATTGAAGTAGTTGTAGGTAATATAACTTTTTCCCCTGTCTTTAACATTGTTTCTGCTCAATCTACAGATGAAGTATATGTAGTTAATACAGATGACAATTCGGTTACTTCGATTAGATTTGGAAATGGTGTCTTTGGAACTATTCCCCCAGTTGGTGTAGATATTGAAGCTACGTATCGAGTTCTTTTGTCGGAAAGAGAAGCGGATAATTTTGGTAATTTAAATACTAGTGCTATCAATACTATTGAAGATGCGATTTTAGGACTTACTGAAGTTACAAATAATGCTAGTTTGAGTGGCGGAAGAGATGAAGAGAGTATTGAGGAAGCTAAAATCAATATACCTAGATCTGTTCGTACTGGGGATAGAGCAGTTTCTGTAGATGATTTTGTTTCTATTGCAGAACAATTCCCAGGGGTTGCAAAAGCAATAGCACTTCAAGGGGAGAATGATCTAGATATAGATTTATATATAGCTCCTGATGGTGGCGGAGCACCTTCCCAACAGTTAAAAAATGATATCATTATTCATTTCGAATCTAGGAAAATGATAAGAACCAAAGTTTTTCCTAGAGACCCTATCTTTCAACCAGTTACATTAGACATGAGAGTTACTGCAGAGCCTAATAATAGAAACATAGATGTTAAGACAGCTATTGAACGAGCTTTAGCTGACCTATTTGACTTCGATAACTTGACTTTCGGTCAAGGGGTATTTCTTAAATCTACTGGAGGTTCCGATATATTTGATATTAACGAAACCTTAGAAACAGTTAATGGTATTGCCAATATCAGATATAATAAAATTACTTTGAAACATTATAT
>SDBT01013762.1_pt1 | contig 12943 bp, 9 predicted proteins | sample 2277101 | NCBI WGS metagenome assembly SDBT01 (sample SAMN10404973, study PRJNA504765) | marine sediment metagenome | isolation source: marine sediment core GS10_PC15, 103 cmbsf | place: Arctic Ocean: Southern Knipovich Ridge | collected 2010 | reverse complement strand
CGAGGTTTCTGCTTCAAACTCCCGGCAATCAGCCGCAGTGTTTCGTCCAGGCTTGTTTTAGGCTCCCAGCCGATTGTCTTGCTGATTCGCTCGACGCTCGGCACACGCCGCATCATATCTTCTATGGGTTTTCCATAAGCGACCTCATAGGGCACAAACTCCTTTTTGCTTTTGCTGGCCGTTATCTGGATAATTTTGTCGGCCAGCTCTTCGATTGAAATCTCTTCATTCGTACCGATATTATATACGCGTCCTGCCGCCCGCTCGCAATTCATCAGGCCGATGATAGCCTCGATGAGGTCGGCCACATAACAGAAACATCGCGTTTGTCTGCCCGTTCCGTATATTTGAAGTGTCTGGTTATCGAGCGCCGTTTGAACAAATCGGGGCACGACCATCCCGTACTGGCCTGTCTGCCTTGGCCCGATGGTGTTAAAGAACCTGCCGATAACCACATCCAGTCCGTACTGCTGATGGAAAGCCAAACCCAAAAATTCGTCTACGGCCTTACTACACGCATACGACCATCGGGACAAGCACGTGCTGCCGAGCACAATATCGTCATCTTCGTGAAAGGGGACCGCTTCGCTTTTGCCATAGACTTCGCTGCTCGAAGCGATAAGGATTTTCCTGCCGAATTTATTGGCGATATTCAGCACTATTTCAGTGCCGCCAATGTTAGTCTCTATCGTATGCACCGGGTCTTCGGCGATCAGTTTGACGCCGACAGCGGCGGCCAGATGGAAAATTACATCGCTTTTTTCGACCAGCGGTTCTATCAACTCGGCATTGCGGATATCGCCTTCGACAAACTCGAAGTCGGTATGATTTTTAAAACTTTCGATATTTTCCAGACTGCCGGTGCTGAGATTATCGATGACCGCCACTTTATTGCCATCTTTGAGCAACCGTTCGGTCAAATGAGACCCGATAAAACCCGCTCCACCTGTAACTAATGCTCTCATGTAAGCCCCTTGGAATAAGTTTCTATATGCAAAGAATAATCATCATTGAATAATAATCAATACCAAAGATTTGGCTGCGTCCGAGTCAATCTGCTTGGACTCCGTCCCCGTCGGTTGCGCAAAAAGCAAATGCAGCCTCGCTGTTAAATCCAACTTTTCTGTGGAAATTTTTTCTTAGTAGTCGAATTAGTATCAATCAGGTGGCACGCTGGTTAATTCTGATCTCCAACCGGCCCCGGTCGATCGATCGCTCGACTATACCATAAGTATCGGCAAATAAAGAACATAGCTTTAGTAAAGACGATAACCTCAATTAGCCACAGGCCTTGCGGAAGGAGCCATTGTGGGATTGCCGACGGTTGGTCTTGTCTTAGGAGACGAAACGTCCTTAGAGTCCTATAAATTCTTCGTCTCCAGGCGGATGGCATTGGTCGTAAAACGTGTGGTTTTCAGTAAAATGCATTGATTTTTCGATGGCATGAGCCGATCCGTAGCGTTCCGGAGGCGGTTTTTCCGCCGCATCATCCCTCATAAGAGCAATATGTCTTATCGGTTTCCCATACGGTCACACGGTGCAGTCTCGTTTGGCCGAATTTGCCGACAAGTTGATTCCATGCGAAGCCGGCGATATTTTCGACGGTGGGATTCGTTTTACCGAACTGGTCAACATCTGCATTCAAGTTCTTATGATCAACCAGTTTTATAAACTCATCGTTCACTATTCTTTCAAAATCGCCGATGAGAAAGTCATTTCTGGATGACGGCATTTGTAACGTTACCTCGACGATGTAATTATGACCGTGACCGGTGGGATTTGCGCATTTTCCGAAAACCTCCAGATTATGTTGCTCGGAAAATTCGTCGTTCCAGAGCTTATGCATCGCCGCAAATTCAAACTTCTCACAAAAATAAACCATATCCAAATCCTTCGAATCGAGGGCTACTTTCCTGAAAGGATTGAGCTTCAGACTCAATTCACTCAGACTGGCCGTCCCGAACTTATCGGCCAATTGGTCCCACGCTGATCTTAAAAGCTCGGCTATTTCAGAAAGCCCGATATGTTTTGCCCGATTGAAATCCTGCTTGATACGCCCGGCAAAAACCGGTATCGCGAATTCGCGAACGGTCCCGTCAATCTCGCTGACGTTAACTACGAATCCCGTCGCCGGGCCGACTGGCCCCGTTACTTCGACGGACAATTCGAGAAATATTGATAATCCTTCGCCCGCTGGCCTGGATGCGAACGAATTATACCCTCGGCTGTCTTGCGGCAGGAATGGATTTATCGAGAATCGCACCTGCCTGACCAGTTTGTGCATCGGCGGAATCCCTCCCTATTTTCTATTTGTGCATCAGGCTCAGAACTTCGCTTCGGGTTCTTGGATCCTTCTTAAATATCCCGTGGAGTGCCGATGTCACCATTATCGAGCCGGGCTTCTTGATGCCGCGAATGGTCGTGCAGCTATGAGATGCTTCCAGCACTACGGCTACGCCCTGCGGGTGTAAGCTGTCCATGATAAAATCGGCGATCTGGTACGTCAGTCTCTCCTGGGTTTGGAGCCGGCGGGCAAAACAATCCACAATGCGGGCCAATTTGCTCACGCCGAGCACCATCCCGGTCGGCAAATACGCGACATGGGCCGAGCCGATAAACGGCATCAGGTGGTGCTCACAGATACTGTAAAAAGGAATGTCACGCAGCAGAACGATTTCGTCATAGTTTTCGGTAAAGACACTGCGAATATGATCTTTGGGATCCTCGCGCATCCCCGCTAAAAGTTCGGTGTACATCTTTCCCACCCGTTCGGGCGTTTTCTTTAGCCCCTCGCGATTGGTATCTTCACCAATAGCTATGAGTATTTCCTTCACCGCCTTTTCAATTCTTTCGGTATCTACCTTTTTAATTTTCTTGCTCATTTTTAGAATATTTTCTTTAACAGGTAATTACTTTTACTTTTTCTTGAGACCAATCACATAAGTTGTCAGCAGCCTGACGCCGAACGCGCTGGCACCCTCTGACGTAAACTCAGTGGCCTTTTCGAAGTTCCAGACGCCGGCAATATCGAGATGCGCCCATTTTGTGTCACCTGCAAACTGCCTTAAGAAGGCGGCCGCCGTACATGCTCCGCCCCATCGGCTGCCGATGTTCTTCAGGTCCGCTATCTTGCTCTTCATTTCTTTTGCATATTCTTCGCCGCTCGGCATTGGCCAGACTTTTTCACCGCTGGCCTCCGAGGCTTTCTGTAAATCTTTGATCAGCTTGCCATCGTTGCCCATCAGCCCGGCCATATACTTGCCGAGCGCGACAACGCACGCTCCTGTCAACGTGGCGATGTCAATAATGATGTCGCATTTCTGTTTGACGGCGTAACTTATTCCATCGCACAATATCATTCTGCCTTCGGCGTCGGTGTTCTGGACCTCGACGGTTTTTCCGCTGAACGTGTTAATAATGTCGCCGGGCCGGTAGCTCGTTCCGCTTGGCATATTCTCCGCTGACGGCACGATTCCAAATACGTTTACCGGCGGCGCCAGCTCGGCCAATGCTTTCATCGCTCCCATAACGGCAATACCGCCGGATTTGTCTAATTTCATTTCATCCATATTCGCCGATGGCTTGATACTGATTCCACCCGAATCGAAGGTGATTGCTTTGCCGACCAGCGCAACCGTCGGCAGATTGCTTGCCACCTTGCCGGGGGGGGTGTATTTTAAGATGATAAATCTCGGTTTGTTTTGTGAGCCTGAGCCGACTGCAAGCACACCGCCCATTCCCTTTGCAGCCATCTGCTTTTCGTCGAAAACCGTGCAGCTCAGTCTTTTTGAGCCGCGGGCTAATTCTTTTGCGGCAGCGGCTAACTCGACAGGAGTTATCACGTTGGCCGGCCGATTTGCCATCGTTCGGGCGTAACTTTGCGCCTTACCGATGGCGATCCCGCTCAAAAGTCCTTTTTTCAGCTTTTTTAATTTCGCCGAATCGGAATCGATCAGCTCAACCTTGAGAGAACCCAGTCGCCCGTTCTCATTCTCAGTAACAAATTCATCGTAACGATAGCTGCCGAAATATGTTCCTTCGCCGCAGACTTGCCCAACGGCGGACAGATCAAATCTTCCGCCGAACGCCTTGTGACTCGCCAGGCTCATCGTCTTTGCTTTAAGTTCTACCGACTTTTTTGCCGCGTGTGCCGCTGCATTACGAACCGTATCCAGTGTTGCCTTTTTCTTTTCACCAAGACCGACCAGCAGAATCCTTTTGGCTCCTATTTCACCATTGCCGTAAACAACTGTGCTGGCCCCTTCTTTTGCCTTGAAATCGCCTAATTCCATTAACCGGTCGATGGCACCGTTCAGCTTGCTGTTAAGCTCTTTGTTCAGTTTGTCCAGCTCTTTGGCGTCAGAAAACAACCCTACGGCAAGTATATCTGTCTTGCACTTGATGAAATCCACCTTCTGCGTTTTCAATTCGACGTCAATAATATCTTTCATTGTTATTAACCTTTACTTTTAATCTTTATTTTTTGGTAGTGCCTGTTTTTGCTCTATATCGCAGATAGCTTTCGATAAATCCGTCGATATCTCCGTCCAGCACCGCCTCGACGTTACCGACCTGGAAGTTGGTTCGATGGTCCTTGATCATCTGGTAAGGCTGCAAAACGTAGCTTCGTATCTGGTTTCCCCAGGCAATCTCACCCTTATTTCCATACAGTTTTTCAATCTCTTCATCCCGTTTTTGCTGCTCGAGCATGTATAGTTTTGCCTTGAGCATTTTCATTGCCTGGGCACGATTGTTATGCTGGCTTCTCTCGTTCTGGCACTGCACCACGATACCGGTCGGCTCGTGTGTAATCCGCACCGCCGAGCTGGTCTTGTTTACATGCTGGCCGCCGGCGCCGCTGGCGCGATAAAAGTCGAACCTGATGTCGTCTTCATTTATTTCGATATCGATATCATCCTCGAATTCCGGAATGCAGTCCACCGCCGCAAAACTCGTGTGCCGCCGCTTGTTCGCATCGAACGGGCTTATCCGTACAAGTCGATGCACCCCCGTCTCGCACGAGAGCTTGCCGAATGCAAAAGGCCCGCTTACCCGCAGTGTTATCGAGCGAATTCCCGCCTCTTCTCCCGGCGTAATATCAAGCTCCTTGTAATTGTATTTGTTTGCATCGAAATACCGTGTGTACATCCTGAGCAGCATGTTTGCCCAGTCGCAGCTCTCGGTCCCTCCCGCCCCGGCGTGGATACTTAAGAAGCAATTCTTCGTATCCTCGGGCCTGGACAATAATCCTGCCAGCTCAATCTGTTCGCACTTCTTGATTAGTGCTTCCAGATCTTCTTCCAATTGTTTGAACTCTTCCTGGTCCGACTCGGCCGCGGCCAGCTCGAACAGCTCCTGAAGGTCTGCGACTTCGCGGTGCATTTCTTCCACCGGCTCAATGATCGACTTTAGTGTGCTCAATTGAGAGACAGTCGCTTGCGCCGCATCGGGATTGTCCCAGAATCCCTCTCTGGACATCTGGTTCTCAAGTTTTTGTAGCTGGGATTTCTTGCTGGACAAGTCAAAGCCAGTCCCGGATTTTATCAACCCGGGCCGACAGTTCTGATATCTTTGATTTTAACTCTGATACTTCCATATTTTCACCGGAGCCTTTATATCACATCGGAGCAGAATATGCAACTGCCTTGTTGCATTGAATGCTTGGTCAAATGTGAAATAGGATTTGACAGGCAGAAACAGGGCAGATATAGTAAGAAAATCCTGAACCGGTCTTGTTTTCATTGGAATTCAAGGAGAGCAGTCATGAGGTATGTAGCGGTACTTGGAGCATTGGTCATTTTTGCAGCAGGTTGCGGTCAAATCCATGCAGCTTCGGTAGAAGGCCAAAGCGAAACGTCCAAAAAGAAGGTTCTGATCGTTACCGGTGTCGACTATCCGGGGCACAAATGGAAGCTGACTGCGCCGGTTCTGGCCAAGGCCATAGCGGCAGACAAAAGATTGGAAGTTACAATCACCGAGAAGCCGGACGACCTGGCGAGCGATAAACTTGGCGATTATGATGTAATTGTGCTGCACTTTATGGACTGGGAAGTTCCCGATCCCGGCCCAAAGGCCCGTGCCAACCTCAAACGCGTCATACGGAACGGCAAGGGTCTGGTACTGGTTCACTTCGCCTGCGGCGCGTTTCAGGAGTGGCCGGAATTCGTCAAGCTTGCCGGACGGGCGTGGGATCCCAAACTGCGAGGACATGATCCGCACGGTAAATTTACCGTCAAGGTCAAGGACGACCGGCACCCGATTACCAAGTCAATGAAGGAATTTGAGACTGTCGATGAACTCTACACGTGCTTAGCCGGTGAAACTCCGATCAAGGTCCTGACAACCGCACGTTCGAAAGTGGATGACAAGGATTATCCAATGGCCTTTGTACTGAACTATGGCAAAGGCCGCGTCTTCCACAGCGTGCTCGGGCACGATGTTCAGGCACTGGCCAATCCGGATGTCGGCCGGCTCTATCGTAATGCCTGTGCGTGGGGCGCTGGACTGAAACCTTCGGATAAATGAGCCGGAAAAAAATACTAACCAATAAGTAATAAGGAGAAACTATAATGAAAGTTGGATTTAATATGTTGCTGTGGACCACGCACGTGACCGATGAGGATTTTCCCCGGCTTGAAATGCTCAAGAAGCTCGGCTATGACGGCGTCGAGATTCCGCTTTTCGAGGGTGAGGTTGCGCACTTTGAAAAGGTTGGCAAGGCGCTCATAGATAACGGCCTGGGCTGCACGTCCGTGACAGTTATCCCGGATGAGGAGCACAATCCGGTCAGTGCCGATGCCGGCCACCGTCAGGGCGGGGTAGACCATCTCAAGTGGGCGATCGACTGCTCGGAAGCTTTGGGCTCGGACGTTCTCTGCGGGCCTTTCTTTCAACCGTTAGGCGTTTTCACGGGTCTGGCGCCGACAGAAGAGGAAAAGAAACGTGCCGCCGAGGTGCATCAGCAGGCCTGCGATATCGCGGCCAAAGCCAACCTGGCCCTGGCTGTGGAATATCTCAACCGCTTCGAGTGCTATTTCCTCAACACGATGGCCGACGCGGCGGACCTTGTCAAACGCGTTAGCAAGTCCAATTACGGCGTCCTTTACGATACGTTCCATGCCAACATCGAAGAAAAGGACCCAGTTGGCTGCATTAGCGAGTACATCGACGTGATCAATCACGTACACATCAGCGAGAACGACCGCGGCACACCCGGCAAAGGACACGTCGACTGGCCCGGTACATTCAAGGCTCTGAAGTCGGGAGGCTACGACAAGTGGCTCGTAATCGAGGCGTTCGGGCGGGCGCTGCCGGACTTGGCCGCCGCTACGTGTGTCTGGCGTGATTTCTTCCCCAGCGCCGATGAAGTCTATACCGAGGGTTTGAAACTTATCAAGGAACAATGGTAGGCCGCAGGTTAAATGCCGCGATCTGACGGATATCAATTTAAGAATGGAGGAATTATTATGCATAGAATTCACTCACGACTAATCTGTATTGTATTGTTTGTTATTCTGGGATTTGTAACAGCAAGTGCCGTTGCCCAGGAAGCCGGCTTTAAGCCGATCTTCGACGGCCGCACGCTCGACGGCTGGAAAGCCGCCGAAATGAGCTACTGGTCCGTGAAGGACGGAGCAATCACCGGACGCTCCACCCAGCAGAATCCGGTCAAGAGCAACCAGTTCCTCGCCTGGGAGTTGGGCGAAGTAGATGACTTCGAATTGAAGCTCAAGTATCGTATCAGCGGGACGGACAGGGCCAATTCCGGTATTCAGATTCGCAGTTGGATCGCCCCGGATGGCCATGCGGAAGGTTACCAGGCCGACATCGACATGACCGGCAGATTCGCCGGGGCTCTTTACGACGAGCACGCGCGCGGGATGCTTGCCGAGCGCGGACAGAAGACCGTCATTGCTTCAGACGGCAAGAAGACTCAAACCGCCATCGGCGATGCTCAGGCTTTGATGAACATCATCAAGAAAGACGACTGGAACGAGTATCACATCATCGCCCGAGGAGGCCGGATAACCCTGAAAATAAACGGCGAGGTAACCGCCGAAGTTCAGGACAACGAAGAGAAGAACCTGGAGCTGTCGGGCGTCCTGGCGCTGCAATTGCACGCGGGCCCGCCCATGACGATCGAGTTCAAGGACATCCAAATGAAACGTACGAAGCTTCAAGATAGAAAGAAGATTGTCCTTCTGGCCGGTCCGCGCAGTCACGGCTATGGCAGCCACGAGCATAATGCCGGTTGCATTCTGCTGGCAAAGCTGCTCAACGAGAACATACCGAGCGTTTACGCGACGGTATACCTTAACGGCTGGCCAAAGGACCCGACCGCGTTCGACAATGCCGATGCCGTCATGGCATTCTGCGACGGGGGCGGCGGGCACATCGTTATGAAACACCTTGAAGAAGTAGATGCGCTGGCCAAAAAGGGCGTCGGTATTGCCATGCTCCACTACGGCGTCGAAGTGCCCAAGGGCAAGCCGGGCAACTATATGCTCGACTGGACCGGCGGATATTTCGAGACGTTCTGGTCGGTCAATCCGCACTGGAAAGCCGAATTCAAAGAGCTGCCGAAGCACCCGATCACACGCGGCGTCAAGCCTTTCTTCATGGATGACGAGTGGTATTACCACATGCGATTTGTCGAGGGCATGAAGAATGTAACGCCGATACTGACCGCGACTCCGCCCGAAAGCACTCGCAGGAAAGGCAACGACGCTCATGGCGCCAACGAGCATGTGCGGGCCAGAAAGGGCATGCCCGAACACGTCGCATGGGCTTATGAGCGGGCCGATGGCGGACGAGGTTTCGGCTTCACTGGCGGGCACTGGCACTGGAGCTGGGCGTCAAATGATTTCCGCAAACTCATGCTGAACAGCCTGGTATGGACCGCCGGAGCCGAGGTTCCGGCTGACGGAGTGCCGTCTAAAACACCGTCTATCGAGGAGCTTGAAGCGAACCAGGATTATAAGCAGTCCGGAAACTGGAGGGAAAAAACCCAAAAATTGATCGAAGAGTGGAACCGTTAATAGCAGAAAGACACCATTTTGAGACTTTTTTGGGCTCCTATATTTTGTCACGGCAAGTAAAATAAGGAGCCCTTTTTTCTGTTCCGATTATAGGAGAACAATATGAGAAAGTTATTGTTAATCTCAATAGTGATAGCGGCAGGATTTAACCTATGTTGTGGCGGTGAATCTTCTGTCGGAGACGAGGCGGCGAAGACCCCGCCCGCGTCCGGTATCGTTTACAGGAATCCCCGCGTTTACAACGTTGACTATTCCTTTGAGCTGGTTCCCGATCCCAACAGAATTGACAGAGCTAAGGATCTCAAGTTGTGGATACCCATACCACGAGAGTGGGATTCCCAGAAGGTGGTGAAGATTATCTCTGTCGAGCCGGAGCCCCATGCCGAGTATACCGACCCCGAGCACGGCAATCAGATGCTTTTCTGGGACTTCGGAAAGGGGCCAGAAAGACCTTCCTACAAGGTGGATATCAAATTCCGCCTTGAAAGCTACGAGGTCCATGCGGAGGTTGATCCGGAACTGGTAGGATCCTACAACAGAACAAGCAAGGAGTATACTCTTTATACCAGAAGCAGTCGTACTATCTGCATAACTCCGAAAATAAAGCAAATGGTACAAGAGGCTGTTGGAGATGAAAAGAATCCCTATATTCAAGCAGAGCGAATCTTTAAGTTTGTTAGAAAGAAGGTACGCTACAAGTTGAATCGCTTGGAGCGAGGAGTAAGCACTGAAGATCTCTTGAATTTTCCTATCAAGGACGAAAATACAGGAGAAGAGTATTATGAGGGGGCTTGCGATCAACAAAGCACGCTCTTCATCGCTTTGTGTCGTGCCGTCCTGATCCCGGCAAGATCAGTTGTGGGATTCGTTGGCTGGAATCCCTGGATTAAGGAGCAAGGCTTGAAGCTCTTCGGCCCGCGTGAGCTTGAGATATCACCAGATGGATTAGCTGGGACTCAACATTATTTACCAAGAGATGAGGACGTAATTCCTCATATCTGGGCTGAGTTCTACATCCCGGACTATGGCTGGGTTCCTGTAGATGTTACGGGGGGTAGCTTCGGTCATTTTAGGAAGGAGAGGGTGATTATGAGCAAAGGGCGCGACGTTAAAATTGGTCCAAATGCTCCACAGAAGCAGAGCGAAGGCTATGGCTTTCAGTGGGTTTCAATCAATAGCAACAGGGCGGACGCTTTACTGTCGGGAGTATGGAACATTGCCAAGATTCGCACGGCCAAGGTCAAATTTCTTCAATCAGCCCCATTTCCTATCGTCAAGTATTTTGTCTACTTCTTAACTGCTATTATTTTTGCTATTTTTGTCGGGGGACTTGCCGGATATATTTGCCTTCACAAATTCAAAAAGTATGCCTTAATTGGGCTTACGGGCGTTGTGCCTTTTGTTGGTCTGGCTCTGCCTATAGTGTTTGTTACCAGGGAGAGGCAAATTAGATGCTCCAAAGTCAGTTTTGTAATGTTGTTCTGGATATTCTCTATATTTCTGCTTTGGCTTTTGGTTTTTCCAGTGATGGTCGAAACTGATCTTATCTCGTGGAGCGCTTGGCAGACATTCTGTGCAATCGTTGTTTGCATTCTCGCTGTTTTGGGCGGTTGGATATTGGCTGGCTTTCTCTGCAGGAAATCCTGGATAAAGAACAAACCGATTAGAGTCGTTGTCAAAACTATTCTCTTTGGCGTTTTTTGGATAGTGTCAGCTTGTATGCTGGGAGTTTGGATGATGTCGTCTTTCACATAAGTACGAAAGGTGAGTAAAATAGGAGATGAGTAGTTGGCTTGTGGCGATTGGAAACTGGATATTGAGTAGCAAATTCTGAATCGTTGCCGGGATTTTCACTGTCGTATAGTAGGCAGAGACGCTCCTTAATTTTGAATTCTTACAGGAGAAATATTATGAAAGAGTTTTCATTAATCTCGATGATGATAGTTACCGGCAGTAGTTTATTTTCCTGCGGCATAATCTCTGCCGAAGCTCAGGTATCGATAGAAAAGATTGAGGCCGAAGCATCCACTCTCGAAGCCTGGCCTGTTCTTAAACGCTATGACCAGGATCATATCGAGAAGATTGCTCTTCCTCTGGGCGGTATCGGCACGGGAACGGTTTGTTTGGGTGGCCGGGGCGACCTGCGCGACTGGGAGATTATGAACCGTTCTTCCAAAGGATTTGTGCCGCTGTCGGGGCGTTCTTCCGGGCCATTCTTTGCACTTTTTGCCGGGCCGGCCGGTGGAAAGACCGTAACCAGAGCTATCGAGGGGCCGATTGAACTGTCCGGCTACGAAGAAAGTCACGGCAGCACTGTGCCCAATCACGGTCTGCCCCGGTTTCGCAATTGTTCGTTCGCGGCGGCTTACCCGTTTGGGCAGGTTTTTCTCTCCGATCCGGATGTGCCGGTGGACGTTCGCATCGAGGCGTTCAATCCGCTGATCCCGGGCGACGCCGAAGCCAGCGGTATTCCCGTTGCCGTCCTGCGGTACGTGCTTAAAAACAAGACGGATAAATCTGTTGACGCCTCAGTCTGCGGCAGTATACCAAACTTTATCGGTATGGACGGTTCGGGCACCACAAAGGACTGGAAGGGCGACTTGGTTATTGTTGGAAGCAAGGCCAACCGCAATGAGTTTCGCAAAGGCCGGAATGTCCGGGGGATATTTATGCGCTCCGAGGGCGTGGCTGCCAGGGCCCAACATTGGGGCACGATGGCGCTGACCACTACAGCCGAGGCTGGCGTCAGCTACCGTACGACGTGGATTCAGGAAGGCTGGGGAAGCTCGCTGCTGGATTTCTGGGACGACTTCAGCGATGACGGCAAGCTTCAGGAGCGTGACATCACGAAAGAAGACACGCCGATGGCTTCGCTTGCCGTCCGGGTCGAATTGCCGCCGCACGCGACAAAGCAGGTGACATTCCTGCTGACGTGGCACTTCCCCAACCGCCAGACCTGGTCGCCGAGAGGCAACGAAAAGGACCGCATCGGTAATTACTATACCACGCAATATGAAGATGCCTGGGACGTGGCGGAGAAATTCGTGCCGGAGCTTGCGAACCTCGAAAAGTAGACGGTCCGGTGTGTGCGGACATTCTGCAACAGCGATCTGCCCGAGGTGGTTAAAGAGGCGGCGTTGTTCAATATCAGCACGCTGCGGAACCAAACGTGTTTTCGCACAGAGGACGGCCGTTTTTACGGATACGAAGGATGCAGCAACAGGAGGGGTTGCTGCCATGGCTCGTGCACGCACGTCTGGAACTACGAGCAGGCTACGGCCTTTCTTTTTGGCCGATTGGCCATGTCGATGCGAGAGGTCGAGTTTGCCCACGCCACAGACGATAACGGCATGATGAGTTTTCGAGTGAATCTGCCGCTCGAACGCGCAAAGAGTTTCGGCAAGGCCGCCGCCGACGGACAAATGGGATGCATAATGAAAATGTACCGCGACTGGCAGCTCTCCGGCGACGATAAGATGCTCAAAGCCCTCTGGCCGCACGTCAAAAAGGCGCTGGAATTCTGCTGGATTAAAGGCGGCTGGGACGCTGACCGCGACGGCGTTATGGAAGGCTGCCAGCACAACACGATGGACGTCGAATATTACGGGCCGAATCCGCAGATGGGCGTGTGGTATTTAGGTGCGCTGCGCGCGGCGGAGGAAATGGCCCGCTACCTCGGCGAGGATGATTTTGCCGCGACCTGCCGACGTCTCTTCGAGCAGGGTAAAAAGTGGATAGACGCCAATCTCTTCAATGGTGAATACTACGAGCACGAAGTGCGCCCGCCGAAGGACAAATCGGATATCGCGCCGAGCCTGCTGATCGGGAGGGGCGCAAAAGACCTGACCAATCCCGATTACCAGCTCGGCTCCGGCTGCCTTGTTGACCAGCTCGTCGGCCAGTAC
>SDBT01013761.1_pt1 | contig 12943 bp, 10 predicted proteins | sample 2277101 | NCBI WGS metagenome assembly SDBT01 (sample SAMN10404973, study PRJNA504765) | marine sediment metagenome | isolation source: marine sediment core GS10_PC15, 103 cmbsf | place: Arctic Ocean: Southern Knipovich Ridge | collected 2010 | reverse complement strand
CGTTAAATCACGTTTAAAATAAATAGGACCAGCATCTAAATCCTTGACCACCTTCAAAGCGGAAATCTTAGTTTCGTATATGCCTCTCTCAATTAAATTTTGCAGGGGACTTCCCCCTCTGCCGAAAGGCAAATCTGTCATATGAAAAACAACACATTCAAAGTTCTCAAATATCTTCCTAGGAATTAACCACGACCAATGCGGTAAGAAAACGAATCTGGGATTAAGATTCTTTAGTCTGTTAAAGGTAAGCTCTTTCTTATCAGTTATGAGGTCAATATTTAAATGTGGATTATTGCTGGTCAATTCATGTGCTCTTTCTATATTCCACGATTTGATAGTTACAATTAGATAGTTGTTCTTCGTTTTGTCCATCTCTTCTGAAATACTTATTGTTTTCCCTGCAAAAGAATATCATATACTCTTCTGGATCCTTTGCCATCAATAAGTTCTCTGTTTTTTTTCGAACAACTGATTCTTTTATTGTAAGACTTCATCTTTTCTAACGCAGCAATTAACTTGGATTGGATGTCTTTATTGTTATACCATCCGATATATTCCAGAAGCCCCGATTTGCTCCAACCCTTGACATTTTGTAACTGGTTTTGGGCGATACAAATTCCTATCGTCGGCACACCCACTCTTGCAAGCTCGTATAATGTTTGCCCCCCGGCCGAAATTGCAATGTCGGATTCCTGCATGACCTCGTGAAGCTCATTTGCATCGGGTTCGTATATCAATTCTGTATTCTTGTCTCGCAGCTTCTTTACTTCCGACATGTTTGAAAAAAACCGTGTTGCGATTATTTTTTTTTGCAGGTAAGGATAAGTCTTATTCAATACCTTCTGAACCATGGGAGTAACATTACACATATCTGAGCCGCCAAACGTTATCATTACGACTTCAAGATTATCACGTATAAATTTTTCAGGTACATCCCAAAACTCTTTTCTAAGAGGTGTGTATTGAGCGCCCAAAAGATAGGTGATACCTTCCCTTTTAGGATACGGCATCTGCTCGGCAAGGACCGCTCCATTTAGAACAAAGCCTTTTGGATACTCCATCCTTATGTTATCATCAAAGTAGACACCTGTCCCTGCGATATTCGAAATCTTTTCATATAAATCATAATCTGCAAGGTACGAGTCAATAAAAACAATATCTGCGTCTTTTACAAGAGCAAAAAGCAGCTCTCGGTCACTCAACCAATCGAAAATCTTGCAATTCTTATCTTTCACAAAATCATGGACAGTTTCATCACCATTTACTATAAGCTTAGAGTATATCCCAACTTTCTCAAAGGCTTGATATATAGATGTGCACCTCGTAATATGTCCAATGCCCATATCCTTACCACCTTCGGTTAATATGCAGACATTCATTCTTGAACAATTCCGAGCAGCACACCGTCAACATACCCACCATCGCAAAGATAGTGTTTTCTTCTGACCCCTTCGACTGAAAAACCTGCCTTTTTAAAAGCTCCTATGGACCCAATGTTACAGCTGTAAGCGCCCGCTGTTAACTTATGAAGGCCTAATTCATTAAATGCATAATCAACAACCAACTTTATCGCTTCGGTGGCAAAGCCCTTCCTCCAAAACGACTTTTCCCCAATTATTACCCCCACATCTGCGTGTCCATGACTTCGGTTGATAGGCCCTATCTTAATATTACCTATGTGTTTATTCCCATCTCTCGAAATTATTGTTAGGAAAGCGTTGTCGGGATTTTTTTTAATGTCGCTTATGTATCGTTTTAGTTTACTCACCGACCACCTTTCAAAACGGCTCTCCAGGTACTGATTAATTTCCGGGTCGTTCATCCAATTGCAATAATTCTTGTTTGCATCCGAAAGCCTGATTTCTCGCAAGTAGATACGTTCACCATCGAGAAAATGACAAGGATTATTATGTTTATTATCCTTGAGAATCATTTTGTCTGCTCAAATTGTGGTACTGATTCCTGTTTAACTGTATTTTCTGATGGATTTACGATATGTCTTTTTGTAAGTTCATTAAACTCTTTTTCTGTCATATTCACATCCTTTAAGAATTTATCCATTATCTTGGGTCTTTTGCCATCATATTCCTCAATCAAACGCAGCGCTTCATCTCTGGTGATCAGGCCATCATGTATATCCTTACTTGCCTGAAATGTCGCCCGTCCCAATCCACGTTTAATGAACTTTTGCCAATCTCTGACAGGTTCATACGGACAATCAACTTTATCCCAGTCAACATACGTCCCTTCAACTTCAGAATGTCTCCACCCTAATTCACTGGTGATAATTTCAACGTGTTTTCTTTGTTCCCAAGGCACATAATTACCCAAATAAATTGCCTTGAGTTCAAACTCGCCATCTGGCCACGTCATAGGCAACAGGTCTGACATTTCATAACCAGGAGGTAATACCATCTCCGGCGTGATTCCTCCCTGAAAAACCTTTTCATAATGTTCTTTATTCTGTTCTTCTAAGTCCATAAGTTTGTAGGATCCTTCGGTCTGATACTCCGCTGAAGGCTCACCCCATATTTGCAAAGGAATATCCCACTGTTTAGAAATACGAGCAGGAAGAGTTCCTATGCCATTGTGACAATGCCAGCAAAAATCGCCCATTACTTCGGTGCCTTTTTTGCAAAGTGACTTGCATAACTTACCACCGAGAGCAAATCTCAAGTGGTCACAATCAAGAATTTTAGGGATTTCCATCAAATTCCATTCGGCATCAGGTGACAGAGAAAAACCATGGTCAAAAGTGACGACGAGTGGCTTCATATTGAATTCCTTTACGGTAGCCCATAAAGTATAAGTTGTGTCTTTTCCGCCACTATAGCCAACAATACAGTTATACTTATTCCCTTTTTTTCTGGCGTAGTCACGGTATTTTCGAAGAATTGCTTGTAAAATTTCCTGACGTTTGTCCCAATCTATCGCTTCTTTCTTTTTTAGAGATTCGTTACATAAACTACAAACGCCGTTTTCATCAAAAGAAATTCCCGCCCATGTCTCAGGCATAACACACTTTGTACATCTTCTTAACTCAAGCTTGGACATTCCTATGGCCTCCTTTCGAAATTCTCATGTCTTTTTAAAGAGGGGTCTAACTGATTTTATAATTCTAAGTTAATCTTTCAAAACCTCCGTAGCAAACCGGGCCTTTCAAATATTTCTCTGATTGTCCTTCTTTAATTGACTCGGCAATGAATTTAAAAGCGTTATCTGCCGCCTCCAAATATCCTTGAACATGTTCTTCCTTGTGAGCATACGAGGCATAAAATGCCGTTGTGGCTAAAAAACCTTTCTCAAGCATCAACTGAGTGAAAAGAGTTTTTAAAACCATCGGATTTCTATATTCAAAAGCAAAATGCCCTAAAGGATAAATGCCGGAAATTGTTACATTCAAATTATGCTTTTGTGCTAATCTTTTCCATCCTTGTCGAATTTCCTTGCCCACATTTGCAAGATGTTCAGGAACATTCTTTTCTTTAAGCTTATCTATAGTCGCTAGTGCTGCTACCGGCCCTATCCTTTCTGTCCAGGATGTGCTGCTAATGAATGTTTCCTGTGCCGCACTCATCACCTCGGCTCTTCCTATGACGGCAGCCATCGGATAACCATTACTAAAAGCCTTCGCGAACACCACAATATCAGGCTCAACCCCAAGCTTCAAATGTGCTCCGCCCAGATTTAGCCTCCATCCGGATGTCACCTCATCGAAGATTAAAACAATTCCCAAGCTTTTAGTTGTTTCCCTGATGGTTTCCAGAAAACCTGCTTCCGGATAATAGTTTCGTATCGGCTCCATAACAACTGCTGAAATTCCGCTGTTATATTTGTCCACCAATGATGAAAACCCTTTGGTATCGTTGTAATCGAATGGAATTGCTGTACCTTTTAGGCTTCTTGGAACCCCCTTGGGTTGCAAACCAGATAGAAGGTGTCCGTCCAAAGCCTTATCATCAGCTAAATTTGCGGATAAATACCAATCATGCCAGCCGTGGTAACCACAAAACAAAATTGAATCCTTTTCTGTCTTCGCTCTGGCGATTCTCGTTGCGATAACCATCGCTTCTCCACCCGTTCGCGCATATCTTACCATTGTCGCCCAGGGATGAATTTCACATAGAGTTTCAGCAAGCTCCACTTCTTCCGGACAATTTAAAGTGGTCATGGAACCTCTATCTATGGCCATTTTTACTGTATTATCAACATCTTCATCAGCATAGCCTAATACACATGCACCAAGCCCCATATAACTCATATCGATGTAACTGTTACCATCTAAATCCCATATCTCACATCCTTTTGCCTTCTGGTAATAAGCAGGCCAATATTCCGGCAAAAACATCTCTGGTCGCTTCGAAAGGAGTTGTGTCCCACCAGGAATTATATTCTTGGCTTTTTTCAAATATAAGTCTTGAGATTTACCCATTAACACTTTTTCTCATTATACAGATCTAAAATTTTGTCTTCATCAACTGACTTTTGATATCCATCATTTCTGTGAATATGTCTATTAATCTCTTCAAGTTCAGGATGTTTTGCCAAAAGATCTAAAATTTCTTCCGTTCCAAACAGGGGGTTTTTCTTGTAAAGCTCCTTATATGTATGTTTTATAAACTCGTAATCCTCTCTGTAGTCTAATGTCCATCTCTTATCAGACAAATCTCTTTTATACTGCACATTCGACACCTTAAAAATATCTAAATGATTTCGCACATATACCGTAACATGCTCTCTTTCAAATTCTAACTTGGCTTCTCGCCAAACTCTTTCTAAAACCGAAAATGAAAGAACTTCGACGTCAAGCCCATTAGGATATGTGGGTGGATTAATATTGGAAACATACTCATACTCTGAGTCAAGAAAACAGTTTACAACCTCGTCTATAACTGCAGGGTCATGCAAAGGGCAGTCTCCTGTCAGCCTGACAATAGCCTGCGCAGGACCAAAGGCCAGGACAGTACGATAATAACGGTCTAAAACATCGTCCTCGCTGCCCCTGAAATGCTCATAGCCAAGCCTCTCACACAAATACACTATCCTGTCGTCAATTGAAGACGTCGTTGTTGCAACCACAATTCTGTCCAGTGTCTTGGCACGTGAAACACGCTCCAGCATCAATTCAAGAGCCACCTTGTCGTCAACAATGGGCATTAACATTTTCCCCGGTAGACGCATCGAGCCCATGCGCGCCTGAACAATAGCTAGAACCCTACCCTTTTTCGCCTCTGGCCACAACGTTGGATTAACAATATTATCGTTTACAAACGGTGACATTTCACTTCGAATCTTCTCGATCATATTTGGCACTAGCGGGCTGTCTTCACACATTTGAATGTCCTCTTGGAGCTGCTGCACATTTTCCACGCCGACTACCAGCGGCACATCTAAGGACAAAGCGAAGCGCATCGCCAGCAACTTCACGTCTATACCAAGTTCGCTGGCCAAAGCATGCCACTTCTGGGCAGCCCTTTTAGCCGCTGGCAGTTTTTCCCCCACTTCTCTGGAGGACAGTGACAGTAAACCTTGCAGAAAAATACTCCTAACAAAACACAGTTTACCCTTCTTTCTCGCCAGATCAAACATGCTCTGTTCGAGCATACTCTGATCCCAGACGTTACACGGCACCTGAATAACTTGTATATCGGGATGCTCTAAAGCTCTACGAGCATCATCTGGCAAATAAACTGAAACACCAAAATACTTTACTAAGCTATGTTTCCTGACGCCCATCAACGTCCGGTGTAGTCCCCCGGTCCCTCCACCAAGCCAATCCGCTCGATGCAGCATCAAACACCATAACTGGTCGACCATAAGATTTTTACACGATACTTCGATCGACCGCTTGACAAGTGTATTGCCCAATGATTCCAGAGCAGATGAAAGTTTGGATACGATTTTTACAGCCGACTGTGCTCCACAGCTTTTTAAGGCTTTTCCTAAAACAACTTCGCTGTTACCGTATACTTGAGCAGTGTCAAAACAGTTAACGCCGTTGCTAAGCGCCCTTTCAACAATCGCGCAAACTTGCTGCTCAATGGGTCGTCCCCCAACATTGGCGATCCCATAGTTCATACCTAACTGGGCTGTACCCAGAACGAATTTAGATATCCTGTCATCCTTCCAGTTGATGTAGTTCATCTCTTGTTCTCTTTTTGTTCAAAAACATTGCATCAACGTTATCATTCTCCAAGTATTTGACCCGTTTTTCTTTAACAAGCTCCAGGTCATCAAACTGCTCAAGGTACAAACCAGCAAAGTTAGCTCTCCAAAGCATATTATTATGCCCCCTATACGTTACTTCAGTATATGTGTCTGCGTAATATTCGAAGCCCCAAATGTATTTCTTACTGCATCTATATATCTCCGCAAGAGCTCGTTTTATATCTGGAGGACTTACATGAATAAGAACTCCGGAAGTAAACACAAGGTCAAAATAGTCATTCTTAAAAGGAATATCAAATGCGCTACCTTGAATAATATTAATGTTTCGGAGGCGTGTTTTAGTACGCTCAATTGCATAGCTATTTACTTCAATACCATAAAGATTTTCAAATCCCATCTTTTGTAGGCTCAGCAGTTGATTGCCAACATTTGAGCCAACTTCTAAAATTCTAATTGACCGTTCTAAATTTCCTACAAACGTCTTATTTAACTCTGTCCTGGTTACCCCATACCTTTTCTCATACAATTTATCTAACTGTTTTAATGTAAGGGCGTTCCGGTCGGTGTATTCTCTGCCGAAAATACCTGTCCAAGTACAAATTTGCTCTGTATCGTCTCCCATTCTCTCATCCACCGCTTGCGCAGCCCCTTACAGCCGTTCAAGTGTTTGCGAAAGGTTGCTCACAATGTATTGAATTTCCTCATTATTCATGCTCGGGAACATCGGCAATGATATGATTTGCCTGTATGCAGTTTCTGCAACAGGACATAACCCCTCCTTAGTCCCGAACCGTCCGCGATAAAAAGGATGCAGGTGTACAGGGATGTAATGAACATTTACGCCAATGCCTGCATTTCTTAAAGAGCTAAAAACTTTCTCCCGGTCCACACCTTGAAGCTTTATTACATATAAATGATAAACGTGCGACACATTCGAAGTTACGGCCAATGGCTCAATCGGCGGAAGGTCGTTGAAAGCTATGTCATATCTTGAAGCGATTTCCTGCCGGCGCTTTATCCAGCCAGGCAGCTTTTTCAGTTGACTTATCCCTAACGCACACTGGAAGTCTGTAATCCTGTAATTGTACCCCAGGTCGGTCATCTCATAATACCACGATTGTTTTTCAGCTCGCTGTCGGTGGTCCAGGGTTATGCCGTGATTGCGAAATCTTCTCATACGCTTACAATATTCCGGGTTGTTTGTTACCACCATTCCACCTTCACCCGTGGTAATATGCTTTACGGGATGAAAACTGAAAACGCTAAGGTCAGCTAATGTGCCCACTTTTCGTCCTTTATACTCAGCTCCTATTGAGTGACAGGCATCGGCGACCAGCACAAGGTCATTTCGGTCGGCAATGTCACGAAGGGCATCATAATCACATGGCTGGCCGGCATAATCAACAGCGATTATTGCCTTAGTCCTCGAATTAATCTTTGTCTCAATCAGGTTCGGATCAATTAGCAATGTTTCGCCGTCAACATCGCTGAATGCCGGCGCAGCACCTTGGAATACAACAGCATTGGCCGTAGCAGCAAACGTCATCGATGGAACAATTACTTCATCGCCAGGGCCAACTCCTATGGCATACATGGCAGTATGCAAAGCCGCTGTGCCACTGGAAACTGCCACCGCATATTCAGCACCCACAAACCCAGCTACAGCCTTTTCAAAAGCGTCTACCGCCGGCCCTGTCGTAATCCAGTCAGACCTTAAAACTTCAACCACTGCTTGTATATCATCTTCTTCAATACACTGGTGGCCATAAGGTATGAGCCTATTCAATTTCTACTTCCTTTAGCATCTCTCTGAGTTGGTCCTGACTTAGCCACATATCATTCACATTGCTCTGAAAAACAAATCCTTCAGGGACCGAAGGGTACTTGTCGTACTTCTTGCAGACCTTGCGACTTTCGAAAAACCGAGGCATAATCACATATATACCATCAAATATTTTGACGTTTCGCGCCTCGTCACACGAAACCAAGCTTTCATGAAGTTTTTCGCCGGGTCTTATTCCAGTGTATTTGAATGTACAGTTTGGCTCAATCGCTTTTGCTAAATCTACAATTTTCATAGAAGGAATCATTGGAATAAATATCTCCCCTCCTTCTGACTCTTCCAGCGCCTTTATGACTAAATCAGCGCTTTGCCCCATTGTAATCCAGAAACGTGTCATTCTCTTGTCAGTTATAGGAAATTCTTTGATATCGCTTTTCTTCAGTTTCATAAACAATGGTATAACACTCCCGCGCGACCCCATAACATTGCCATACCTTACAGCTGAGAATTTGACTTTGCCTCCACCATAAGCATTTGCGGCAATAAATATCTTCTCCGCAACTAATTTTGTTGCCCCATATAGATTTATGGGATTCACTGCCTTGTCTGTAGAAAGTGCCACAACTTTTTTTACGCCTCTATCTATAGCGGCATCAACTATATTGTCTGCTCCCATTACATTGGTATTGACTGCTTCAGTTGGATTATATTCCAAAGCTGGCACCTGCTTCAAAGCCGCAGCGTGCACAACATAATCCACCCCCTCAAAGGCCCTCAAAAGCCTGCTTCTGTCCCTTATATCACCGAGAAAGAACCGCAACCGTTCCTCATATTCGGCAAACTTCTTGCACATCATATACTGCTTATATTCGTCTCTCGAATATATAATGACTTTTCGCAGCTTGTATTCGGTAAGTATCTTCTTCGTAAATTCCTGCCCGAATGAGCCTGTCCCACCTGTAATTAAAACTGTTTTATCGTTCAGCATACGCTCCTTTTCCTTACCGCTGGCTCACATTTGCGCCAAAGCTTACTGATGCTCCAATTCACCAGAAGCTTTCCAAGACGATAAGAAAGGTCCTCGCCAAAAAGTTTCTCCGCTTCGCTCAGGAATCTTCCAATCTCCTGCATGTCGTAGAAAATCTTGTAACTCACCGGCTTCCTATAAGAGGTTAGAGAACCAGAGTTATCGCCCTCGGCATACCAAGCGTTCACATCATAAGGTAAACGCAGAACCTCACTATCCTTTAAAGACAACTCGCTTCGCAAAGCGCTTATATTTCTGACAGCTGTCACCCACCGCTTGGCGGCGCTTAAAGATGTCCTGTTCTCCTTGGTCATCCGCTCACCGGCAATATCCTCAATCATAGAATACGCCAACTCGATTGCTGGAACACAGCGCTCAAGCAAAACCTTTGCTTTGTATTTTCGGATAAGGTTATCACCCAACTCACCGGTCAGCAACTTTTCATAGGCCTGCTGTTCTGTGAAATATTTATACAGGGCTTCTCTGCTGTCCCATAACTCTTTCCTGGTCTCTTCCATATATTCGTTATAGATTTTTGACAACGGGCTCTCACCTGAAAGGACCATCTTCCAGACATAGCAAATGTAGTCGTAATTGTTGATTCCAAGTTCCTTAAGATGTCGCCTTATAACGTCAAATTGCTCGGAAGACAAAAGTGCTGATACCAGTGCGAAACCACGGCAAGCCAAATAATCTTTAAATGACATGGTATTGGTGGCGACACAGACCTCTTCAACTTCGAAACACTTCCACCCCACATATTCACCAAATTGTCTTGGCACCAACCGGAATTTTGTCTGCATCTTGTATTTCCTTCGGCACTCCTTTGAGTTAAGAAAAGTTCCCTTTAGGAGCATCGTGGTGTACGGAACTATAGACTCGACTCCTGCGTTAATCAGAGCCTTTACCCCTTCAAAAAAAGAAGCTCTTGTTTCGTGCGGCATTGGCACAATCAGCTCGGCAACGGACGGCATATCACGTCGCTTGGTTTCACTTTGGAGCTCCTCATATTCATCCCTAGGAAGATTTCTACGTTTTATAACTTCTAAAGTCTTAGGATTTAACGACTGGACCGAGCAGCTAATCTGCATTTTGTTTCTCAGGCGGGAAGCTATTCTTAATATGCGGTCGTAGTTTGTTTTTCCCGTTGTAACATCAAAACTGTTAGGCCACCCGAATTCATCTTGCAGGCCGCTAATATGTTCAGCAATCTCTTCGTCACGTGCGTACATACCAAAATTGGAGTCACAAATTGATAGCAGAATATTAGGGTAAGCAGTCATCCGATGTGCAATGTAAGTCAATTCGGCTTTTATGCGCTCGGTACTAAATCTTGTTATAGCATTGCACCAGGATTGACTGGTATAGCAATATCCGCATGAGAACGGACAACCTCTTGTGGTTTCTATTGATGGAGCATAACGTCCATTGAACCACTGCTCCAGCAGACCGCTCAAATAAGGAGACGGAATTTCATCCAGATTCCCAAGACGAGGTATTGGCTTGCCAACAATCAATTCACCCGTTTTTGGATGGAGTGACATAACACCATCTTGCGGCTCACTTTTGAGATCAGACGCCACACATCCCTCCTGAAGTTTTCTAATAAGTTTGGTAAAAGCAACTTCACCCTCACGATGAACATAAAAATCGATTGCTTTCCTCTGCGACAAGTATTCTTTGCAATCTGCGTGTTCTGTTGGAAACTCCGGCCCTCCAGCAATACAGACAACATCCGGATTTGCCTCTTTAGCATATTGGAATACAAGACGGGATAATTCACTATTCCAGCAGTAATTGGACAATCCAATTACTGCTGGCTTCCACATATCTATATCACGAAGGATAATCTCTGCATCATCGTAAAATCGGACTTCGATATTCTTTGAGTCCACGTGAGATAACATATATGAAGCGATGTAACCAATCCCAATTGGCATGAGAACTGAGTGCTTGCCGACGGTTCCATGTCGAAGATCACCTAACGCAATTTTAAGTGGTCGTTGGCTTAACATCTTTGTTTCATCTGGGCCAAAATATCAACCTCAAATTCTACGGCTGCTCAATTCCTCCCTGCGTCCAGGCCGTATCGTCCAGTCCAGTTGGGGCCTGATAAAGACGTCACCGTGGCTGCTGTACTCATTGTTGTAGCCTTTAAACATAACTTCGAACTCAAGAATCTTATTAACAAAAAGATGCTCTGTTTTTAAGTATACTAAATGAACGGTGAGAAAAAACCGCTTTCCTCCAAAAGTGTTCGCGGGCAAAACACAAGAAGCGTTATAAACTCCGGGTTCAAGCCCGTGGGAGCTTTCAGTTGCACAAGGGTCATCCAGGTTCAAAGTTGTCAGAATAGGAACAGCATTCTCATCAACGACATTTATTGCAATAAACAAACCGTGAATCGCTTGCAGACATTCAAAGTCAATTGACACAGTAATATTTTCGTCAGAATGAAACGATTTCCGAGGAAGTCCGGACTCATCCAGCAGCGCAATTTCTCGAAAACGTATGAAAGGGTGTTTCTTCCGAATCAAGCCCTCCATCCGTGCTTCTATCTGCCCTGCGGACGCAACTGCGCCTTCGATTAGGTTCTGATCCAGATAGTGTGCAATAGTATGTTCTGCCACCGCATCCAAAACGAGCTGACCCTCATTCAGCAGCAGCGCCCTGTCACACAGATTGCGAATAGCTGCCATATTATGACTGACAAACAGTATGGTCCGTCCCCCCCTGGCAACATCCTCCATCTTTCCCAAACATTTACTCTGAAATTGAACATCACCTACCGCTAAAACTTCATCCACAAGCATAATCTCTGAATCCAGGTGAGCTGCCACAGCAAAAGCAAGCCGGACGTACATACCTGATGAATAACGCTTTACCGGTGTATCGATGAACCTCTCCAGACCGGAAAAATCAACTATCTCATCTAACTTACCCCTGATCTCAGCCTTCGTCATGCCGAGAATGGCACCATTAAGAAAAATATTTTCACGACCAGTCTGCTCGGGATGGAAGCCTGTCCCCACTTCAAGCAGCGAGGCTACGCGCCCCTTGAGCATTACCTGACCATTTGTTGGTGTCGTGACGCGGGACAAAATCTTCAAAAGTGTCGATTTCCCCGCTCCATTACGACCGATTATACCAACCTTTTCCCCTTCATGGACTTCAAGGTTTATGTCCTCCAATGCCCAAAATCGCTCGCCATCCAGACCCGGCCCCAGATGCTTTGTAATTCTTACGTTAGGGTCCTCCTTACCGCGAAAACGCGCCCACCAGCTCTGCAAATCCTTATATAAAGTCCCATGCCCAATCACGCCGTAGCGGTATTGTTTGGCAAGATTTTCTATTCGTATAACCGGCTGTCCCATTGTCAAATTGTATCCATAAAGCTCTTCTCTATCCTGCTGAAAAGAAGAATCCCCGCAAAAAGAACAAAGAGGGTTACTCCCCAGCTAATAGCTATACAAACGGGGTTCACCACACCGACACCAAAAAATGCGTAGCGAAACATCTCAATAACCGATGCCATTGGGTTCATCATATAAAGATACAGAAACCTTTCAGGAACCTTTGAGGCAGGTATCACCACCGAGGAGGCATACATCAAAAGCTGCACAGCAAAAGTCATCACGTAAGTCAGATCACGATATTTCGTGGTAAGAGAGGAAACCAAAATACCCGCCCCTAAGCTTAGAACCGCCATCTGAAAGATTAAAACAGGAAGCAATAGTATTAGCAAAGTCGGTCGAACCGGAGAACCATCTGCAATAAAATAAATATAAAAGCCAACAAAAAGAGTAATCTGTATTCCAAATTTCACTAAATTGATGACAACTATGGAAACAGGAACCGTAAGCCGAGGGAAGTACACCTTCCCGAAAATACCTGCATTCTTCACAAATGTATTCGATGTCTGATTAAGACAGTTTGCAAAATAATTCCACGGAACTATTCCT
>SDBT01013760.1_pt1 | contig 12943 bp, 14 predicted proteins | sample 2277101 | NCBI WGS metagenome assembly SDBT01 (sample SAMN10404973, study PRJNA504765) | marine sediment metagenome | isolation source: marine sediment core GS10_PC15, 103 cmbsf | place: Arctic Ocean: Southern Knipovich Ridge | collected 2010 | reverse complement strand
TTTTTCTGCTATTTATTCAAATATTACTCGGACAGACTCTTAACATAAATCTTTCTTTTTATCCTCCCACCAAAAACCCAGGGATTGGTTTTTTAAAGAAACAGTCGTTAATGAAATAGAATGCCTAAAACAGTCATCAAGAAAGACGGGCGAAAAGAACCGTTCATAAAAGAAAAGATTGTAGTTAGTGCTGTAAAATCTGGTGGATCAGTAGAGGTAGCACGAGATATTGCTGAAAAGATCGAAGAACATCCGAAGGATGAGATTAAGACACTTTGGATCCGCAAACAAGTATCGGATGAATTAAAGTTGCATAATCCTGATTGGCCTAAACGCTTTCTCAGTTATGATAAGGGAGTAAAGAGATTGTATAAATATAAGCGGCGATAAGATAAGAACAAGATTGGTTTTTATCCTACCCACAAAAACCAGTAGGGTTGGTCTTTTAAAGAAAAAGATGTTATTAGATGGGCATATGACAAAATCACAACAGATAGATCAGAGAATCGGCGTGTTTGTAGACACGCAAAACATGTACTATTCTGCAAGGCAGTTACACGGCAGTAAAGCAAATTTCAAGATAATCTTAAAAGAAGCTATCGCAGGTAGGAAACTCATTAGAGCCGTAGCATATGTTATAAAAGCAGATGTGAAGGATGAGAGCACGTTTTATAATGTATTGTCTGAGATGGGCTTTGAAGTAAAATCAAAGGATCTACAAGTTTTCTATGGCGGAGCTAAAAAAGGAGATTGGGATGTAGGAATAGCTATGGATGTGATGAGGCTAGCACCAAAACTAGATACAATTGTATTGGTAAGTGGAGATGGGGATTTCTCCGATTTGTTAGAACATGCAAAAAGCTTGGGTTGCAGGGCAGAGGTAGTAGCCTTTGGTAAAACCACATCTCATAAGCTTAAGGAGGTTGCAGATTTTTTCGTAGATCTCGATAAAGATACAAAGTATTTATTAAAAAAACGGAAATAGTATTTGAACATAACTGTTATGAAATTGTGTGTAAATGGGAAATAATGTATGATTCACATTAAATGTAAGAACTGCGGGTGGCGTTTACCTTTTTCTAGTAAAGAAAATGAAGATACTGTGAAGAACCGTGGCAACGGTACGATTATATGTCCAAATTGTGGTAAAACATTAATTAAAAGAGGCAAAAGATGGTATGAATGAAAAAGTAATACACGTTAATTGTTTTTTAACCTCCTTTTATCCTCCTTTACAAAAATCCCAAAACAACAGAGTGTTGGTTTTATATAAGAAGGACATGTTATGAAAAATGCAGATTGAGGAAGAAAAAAATCATGACAAAAGAAACAACGGAAGAAGGAACAGCTGAAAAGAGAAGAAATGATGAAAACGTAATATATGTTGGAAAGAAACCCCCGATGAGCTACGTACTTGCAGTAATAACACAGTTTCAGAGTAGTGGTTCGGATGAGGTTATAATAAAGGCGCGAGGCAGATCAATAAGTACGGCGGTAGATACTGCGGAAATTGTGAGAAACCGGTTTGTTACAGATGCGAAAATAAAAGACATAAAAATTAGTACTGAAAGCATCACCAATGAGGAAGAAGGACGAACATCAAACGTCTCATCAATTGAAATATGCTTAACTAAAAAGAAGAGCAAATAGATAGAACGGCAAACCTGCATTATAATACCCATATCCAGTTTTTTGTCTTGATCTCGTCTATCAACCTCTTTTTATCCTCCCTAAAATCTACATGCACTACTACGTATAGCAAATATTTTAACTACATTTTTCTATACGTCTTTATGGGTATAAATAAAGGAGGAAGGTGATATGAGTAAAACCAAGGGCAGAAAAGATCTAGCTCCAGGGAAGAAACCTAAGCCTTTAACAAAGAAGGAAAGAAAGGAACGTAAGAGAAAGAGAAAAGAAAAACATCCTAAATGATTGTTTTTACGCCTTTTTGCCGTCTAAAATCCAGGGTTGGTTTTTTAAAGAGAGAGATAAAAGTTGACAAGTGCCTTGATAGCACGATACATTTATATATTCAAATTACATAAGAATTTTGATAACAAGAGGGAGCGCAGAAGCAGGAAAACTTTTGAGGAATGATAAAAAACTATCGCTCCTTTAATAATTTAAAAAAAACATATGTGGGGAAAGGAAGAAGATGAATTGCGAAAAATGCGGCATAGAATTAGATGAAGGGGAAATGGCTATTTGCCATAACTGCCTTAGTGCTATGCTAAGTATTTAAGTACGAAATAAAAATTTACATTATGTGATAGAACAGTCATGAAAAATGTAGATTGAAGATTCACAAAATAACCCTTTTTTCAACACCTGTTTTTCCTCCCCAACCTACCCTCTTCAATATTACAAAGACATGTTTTTAAAGAAAAAGATGTTATGAATTTGTAGCTTGGAGGCTTAAGTAATGAAAAAACAAATTATAATTTTCGGAATAATGTTATCTTTATTAGCTGTTGGACTTAGTGGATGTGTGGAAGAATCTGATCAGAATGAAGAGGAGGCATCTGCGGATTAGGAATCACCACTGGAATCACCACAAATATTAATATGTGGGTTATTGAATAATATAAAAATTGAATCATCAAGGGAAAGGTGCAGTTAAACAATATTTTTTTATAATATTTTTTAGCCCTTTATGCCTCTTTTTCTCTCGATAACATTTCCCTCCTGTTGAATAACTTTTCTTTCTCATTTTTTTCCATTCGTCAGTACTGTAATCGCTCAAGCTTTAACAAAACATCTTTGGGATTCTTACCCAGTATACGAATCATAGGTTCTTTTCCCAACCCGCCTTCATCATAAATAATATCCGGGACAAATCCAAGATTTTTGATAACTTGTTTAGTTCCCCATTCCATTGTAGCTTTTGTAGCCTTCGGCTCATTTTTTCTGTCAAAAGAACCAATCCGAAAACCAGCTTTTTTACACCGTTCTAGATTCTTTTTTGAATAACAAATATTTACTGCAGATCTCATGTTTTTATCAAAAGACATTGCAGCAAGAACAATGGAAGCAATATGTCTTGAAGCACCAAAATTAATACACCCACATATTTTTATTCCATCTTTTGTTTTAACAATCCTTCCATCAACAGCACAAATCTCGTCTAATGCCTCTGCATTTTTTAAGGCATATGCAAAATTCATTCCAACTTCAGGAACAAAACCTAGTGGTAAAAAAGGAATAAGTGTTTCAACAGCATCTTTTAATTCAATCCATACTGAAACATGGTCATCATGATGTAAATCCATGGGCAATATCATCTGACAAGAATGACTCAAAACATCAGATCCTTTTCCAGGCACATATCCATCATTTATCATACTCCAAACGATATGTTTTGCTTTTCTCACCGCTTCAACAGGTGTTTCTCCAAGGGCAAGCAGACCGGTTATAATTGCAGATAAACTACATCCAGAACCATGTGCCTTTTTATGTGAAATGCGGGGAAGAGAAAATCCATGAAATTTTTCTCCATCATAAAGAACATCAACCGCATCTGTTGTATCAAGATGCCCGCCTTTAACAAGTACATATTTCGGGCCGGAATCATAAAGTTTTTTACATGATTTTTTTACATCATCTATTGTTTTTATTGTAACTCCTGCAAGAACCGATGCTTCGGAGATATTTGCCGTAAGAAGAAACGTCTTTGGCATAAGATATTTTTTAAAAGATGCAGCAAAAGTATTTTTAGATAAAGCATCTCCGCTTGTCGCAACCATAACAGGATCAACAACAGGCCTTAAATGATATTCATCTATTTTATTAGAAACAAGCTGTATTATTTCTTCATCAAATAACATACCTGTTTTTACTGCATCAATTAAAAAATCTTCAAATAAAACATCAATCTGACTTTTAATAATGTCTACAGGAAGTCTATGTATTTTTTCAACCCGCATGGTGTTTTGCGAAGTTATACAAGTTACTGCAGTTACTCCATGAAGACCGAGAAACGAAAATGATTTTAAATCCGCCTGAATTCCCGCACCACCAGAAGGATCAAATCCAGCGATACTTAACACAACCTTTTTTTCCATCTACCGTTCATTATAACAATTTAATTTATAATTTGTTGCTTCCCCAGAATAAAAACAACTACCAACAGTTGCAAAAAAAAAAAAGTGTTAGTTTATTCCTCCTTAACATATGGTATAAGACTGCCGTCGTCCTCTTCTTCAAATAAGGGTATTTGTTTTGTTATTGTCTTTGGCTCAGCATACGACGGAATGTTTTGAATTTTGTCCATAGTTTTTTCCTCCTAGTGTCCTGGATTATACAAAAGAGGTATATCTGTAAAACAATACAAACTTTAGGCTTATTGCAGCCAGTACATCCTACCTTTCCTCACCAGACAAAATAGTAATGGTTGGTTGAGTACAAATACTTTCTCATTCTCAAAAAAATCACATAACAAAAAAAGAAGGATGGCTGGTCTCACTAGGAGGGATGGGATGCAATACAACTACCAGCTCAATTCCTTCCATCCCCCAATATTCACTCCACTTTTAAGTACCTTTTTCGCAGATGAATATGTAACTAGATATGCAGTTAAGGCAACGCCGTTACAAACAACCTAGGTAAAAATGAAAATCTACAGAAGTAAACGGTCCAAAAAATGATAAAAAAACCTTGGCGCTTCAACAAATAAATAAAGCATATTTTAAGGAGAGGAGTTTTGAATAATCGTAACGATAAAAACTTTGTGTTTTTTATACAAAAAAAATAGTCTATCTATAATACATCGGTTCGTTAGATTTATATTCTATTCTCAAATACCACTGTCTGGGGCAATTAGCACATAATCTGTTTATTTGGCGGTTAATAATGATGGAAATAACTGAAGATAACGTTGGTAAAAAAATTCTATTACTTGGAAATGAAGCCATAACAAGAGGAGCGCTTGAAGCAGGAGTTGATGTCGCAACCACGTATCCAGGAACGCCTTCATCGGAAATTGCAGATACGTTTTCAAAAATTGCAAAACATGCGACAAAACAAGGCAAAAGCCCTGGTTTTTATTTTGAATATTCAACAAACGAAAAAGTGGCACTTGAAGTAGCAGCTGCCGCTGCCTTTTGTGGATTGCGTGCACTCACCTGCATGAAACATGTAGGACTGAATGTCGCAAGTGACGCGTTTATGACGTATATGTATGTGGGATGTAAAGGAGGGCATATTCTTGTTATAGCCGACGATCCCTATTGTCATTCCTCTCAAAACGAGCAAGATAGTCGATATTTCGGTTTGTTCGGCAGTGCACCAACACTGGAGCCAACAACACCTCAAGAAGCAAAAGAAATGACAAGAATCGGATTTGAAATATCTGAAGAACTAAAACTTCCCCTTCTCTTACGGACAACCACTCGATTGAATCATGCACGAGGAGCTGTTACTTTAAATAAGTTAAAAAAACCACGTAAAAAAGGACATTTCGAAAAAGACCCGCTCCTTGTAACCACTCCAAACACTGCACGGATAAAACACCCTGTTTTACTTGAAAAAATGAAGCAGGCAGAAAAAATATCAGAAAAATCACCATTCAACAAAATTATAAACAATGGAAAAACAGAAGACATTGGAATCGTTACATCTGGTGTTTCATATAACTATGTCAAAGAAGTCGCAGAAATCCTCAATCTTAATGTAAGAATTTTAAAACTTGGGATGACACACCCGCTCCCAAGGAATATGTGTGAAAAACTCATACGATCTTGTAAAACAATTGTTGTCGTTGAAGAGCTTGAGCCGATTCTGGAAAATCAATTCAAAACAATTGCCTACGATATAGGATCTACTGTAAAAATTTATGGAAAAACAACAGGTCATTTTTCACGATTATACGAATACACTCCCGATATTGTTGCAGAGGCGTTTTCAAAAATATTTAAGGTAAAATATCCGTTCCCAAAACCAATACCCTCTAAATTAAAACTTCCAAGTCGGCCACCTTCACTTTGTCCAGGCTGTCCACATAGAGCCACTTATTATGCAGTGAAAAAAGCAGCGCCGAAAGGAACGATTTATCCGACAGACATTGGTTGTTACACATTAGGAAAAGCACCACCTTTAGAGGTTGCGGATTTATTGCTCTGCATGGGTTCAAATGCTGGTACTGCGTGTGGTCTTGCTGTTTCAACAGATCAAAAAATTATTTCTTTTATGGGGGACTCAACATTCTTTCACTCAGGGATTCCGCCTATTGTTAATGCTGTACATCACAATCATGACGTAGTCATAACAATTCTTGATAATCGAACAACTGCGATGACTGGACATCAGCCGCATCCAGGAACTGAGTTTGATGGGATGGGGCGACCTGCAAAACTCATTAAAGTAGAAGACGTCGTCAAAGGACTCGGTGTTGAACATATTGAGATAGTTGACCCGAATAATAGTGAAGAAACCACAGATGCATTTAAAAGAGCCCTTGATTTCAAAGGCCCTTCGGTTGTTGTCAGTAAATCACCATGTATTCTATTAGAAGTTCAGCGTATGCGAAGAGCTGGAGAAAAAATATCTCTCTACCTTATTGATCAAGAAAAATGCAACCAATGTAAGACGTGTATCGGTCGATTCGGCTGCACTGCATTTTATTATGCTGACGATGGAAGCATTCATATTGATGAGACACAATGTAATGGATGTGGAAACTGCGTAGAAATTTGCCCGTTTGATGCCATCTCTAAAAAGGAGGGAAAATAATGGGAAAAAAGACAAGTGTTGTCCTTTCGGGCGTTGGTGGCCAAGGCGTAATTACCGCAGCAAATATTTTGGGAAAAGCAGCAGTAAAAGCAAAAATAGATATCTATGTCTCCGAAGTTCATGGAATGGCGCAAAGAGGAGGAGCTGTAAACTGTACGGTAAGAATGGGAGATGTTTCAGGTCCACTAGTTGCCATGGGTACTGCCGATGTGATTGTTAGTACAGAGCCTATCGAAGCACTCAGAAATATTATGTATGCAAATAAAAAAACAAAAGTGATCACCGATACCAACCCTGTTGTTCCTTTTACCGTCGCTGTAGGGGGTGAGAAGTATCCCAATCTTGATGATGTCTATAAAGAGATACAATCCCATGCTATTTTATACAAAATTGATGCTTTAAAAATCGCTAAAAACTCTGGTGCTGCAATCACCAAAAATATTGTGATGCTTGGTGCTCTTGCTGCAGCTGATGTTTTACCTTTCACTTCTGGCGTTTTATTAGAGACAATCCTTGAAAATGTCCCCACAAAATACAAAGAAATAAATAAGAAAGCATTTGACAGCGGCATAAAAGCCGTCAAAATGCATGCCCGCACCACCAGTCAATAGGCTGGTGGAATTCTTACCTTAAAAATAGGGCGATTCGTCGAATTTTAGGGCAAAGCCCCCTTTTTCGGCTTTGCATTTTTATTCGGAAAAATCGGGAATAAAAATGCAGAGTAGTTAATTTTATAAATAATGATATTAGGTGCAGAATTTGTATGTTAGGTGCAAGATAAGAAAAATATAAGTTCAATTAGCTAATTCCTTTTATTGTTAGGATGAGATGCAAAATAAATAATAGTGTGATTCTTAAGATATATTCCATTGATTATTAGGAATGAGGTATTTCTATGCATATAATAAAAAGAAAAAGCATATTTAAAAAGATTTTTCCACTCATGATTATAGTATCTGTTGTTTCAGGATCACTTATTTTGGGTATATCCCTAATTGAAACACTTTCTACCACGGAAGAACATATCATCGAGCATCATGAAGTGATAACCCATATAGCTTCCAAAAGCGTTGAAGTAGGTTATTATACCCAAAGCTGGCCAGTTGAGACACTCGAAGAAGTTAGTGAATGTGAAGGGGTTTTGTTTTGGTGGATAGTTAAACCAGATGGAGAAATTCTCCTAGCTGACGATGCTGCAATGGTAGGAGAACAGATAAACGAACAATCTCTTGGTACAAATAAAATGATTGTTGAAGATAGTGTGTTCTATAAAACTGGTGAAAATATAAAACTGATTGCTCATCCACTTGAAATGGAGGAAGATGGAAAACAATGGATGTTTTACGTGGGAGTTTCCTTAGATCACATAATTGCTACACGAAATGCATTGATTACTAATGGCGTAATCATCCTGGGAGCAATAACTATTTTAGCAGTCTTTATTTCAGCTTTTTTTACTAGAAGTATTACTAGGCCGATAATAGAACTAACTGAAGGGACGAAAGCTATATCTCAAGGAAATCTTGATTATGAAATAAAAACGAAAAGTGAAGATGAAATTGGTAATCTAGCAAAATCGTTCAAACATATGCAAAAAGAAGTGAAATCTCGTACAGTCACAATAGAAAATCTCCTGGAACAAAAAGATGAATTTATTCATATGTTAGGCCACGATTTAAAGAATCCTTTGGGGGTAATTCTCAATCTTATACCTATCGTTGAAAAGGAAATCAATGATCCAGATTTAAAGAAAGACATTCAAGTATGTAACCGTAATGTTCAAAAGATGAAAGAGTTAATATTTAATACGCTTGAACTTGCAAAATCGAATGAGGTTGGGATGAAGATAAATCCCACAGATGAAAACCTCTCAGTGATTGTTAATGATGTTGTTGAGAATAAAAAAACTTATTTTTCCAGTAACAATGTTGAAGTTAACAATATAATTACTAATGATATTTTTGTACATACCGATAAAATTCTATTATCTGAGGTTTTTGATAACCTGTTGACTAATGCAGTGAAATATTCAAAAAAGGGAGGTGGGAATGTAGCGATAGATGCTTCTTCAGTGGATAATGTGGTAAAGGTTTCAGTGACAGATGACGGAATTGGGCTATCTCCTCAACAAATTACCAATATTTTTAATGATTTCTATATGGTTTCTGAATCAAAGGACATGGAGTCCCATGGTCTAGGGTTATCCATTACAAAGCGTATCGTTGAAAAACACAATGGAAAAATTTGGGCTGAAAGTCTAGGACTTGGGAAAGGCACAACGATTTATTTCACAATTCCTCTATCATCTACTAATGAAAAAACTTTAAAAAAATAGAGATCTTGGTAAATTGCCACCGATAATTGAAGGGAAGGTAACGGGTTGGTTGGCTGTGGGAATGCCGAAGACATTGAAGTATGAACTAGATAATGGTATTACTGTTTGGGGTCGACCTGATGAATATTTGAAACTCGAGGATAGCAGTATTGTTGTTTTTGATCACAAGACAAAATCAAAAGCTCCTGACAGTGTTCATCGTTCATATCAGTTGCAAATGGATGTTTATTCATATCTGTTGAAAGCAATGGGCTATGATACGACCAACAAAGCGTATCTAGCTTTCTATTATCCCGATGGATGTGAACTTCATGAAGGTATGCCTTTCAATTGTATGGTTATAGAGGTAAAAACAGATCTTACAAGAGTGGAGAAGTTGATAGAAAAAGCATACAAAGTTTTGAATGGAGAATTGCCTAAGTCTAATGAAAATTGTGGATATTGTAAATGGAATCAAGAGATTGTTAAATTTTAGTGCAAAACTATTATTTATAAAAAATTTATAATAGATATATATTTAAGTAACTTTACACAGATATTTCTGGATTTGCACAAAATAGGAAATAATTCCTAATTTATTTTATATGTAATAAAATAAAAATCTCCTGTTGTAGGAGTATTTGACACTACATTCCATAAATAAATACGTAAATCTCCATCCAAAGACGAGGAAGAATATGCATTATTACTAGCACCAAATGTTGTAATTATAGTAATATATTCATCCCAATTATAATCAATTCCAATAATTGAAATAACATAATAATCTTGAACTGCATTACTTCCTATTGAAACCGATTCAATATTATAATTTTGTAAAATTTCACCATCATTCTTTATATGTCCAACAGCAACAATTTCCAAAGGTTTATCGTTAATATTCCCCCATGTTATTGAATCATTTGCTAATTTATCACTTGTTACTGCTCCATCTTCAATCTTATCTGTTGATACTGTATCATTTGCTAATTTATCACTTGTTACTGCTCCATCTTCAATCTTATCTGTTGATACTGTATCATTTGCAATTTTGTCAGTTGTTATAGCATTATCAGCTATTTTTTCAGAAAAAATAGAATTATTAGCAATTTCAAAACCCATTACTGCATTTAGTACTTCAATATTTAAATCCTCAAGGAATATTGTATTATCTATTATTTCATTACCTGAAATCGAATCTATTGAGATTTTTGATATACCCAAATCAGATATTTCAAGATCTGTTATAGCTCCATCAAAAAGTTGATCACCTGTTACCGAATCATCTGCTAGTTCACTTTCTGTTATTACATTTACACCTATATTTGATGTTGGTAATACAAATCCTGATACAAGAGCAATTATTGATAAAAAAATTGCAATACCTGCTAATCCTATTGAAACATTTTCGTTCATATTTACTCAAACCACCTTTTCTTTTTATTTTTATTAGTATATACCCTTTTTTCAGACTTTTACGACAAAGCCAGATCTAAATTGATTTCCAAAAGGGTTTTAATTCTTTGTTCAACTCATTAATCCATTTATTAAAATCAACATCCTCTTTGTACTCCTCAGGATTTTTTCTTTTAGGATGCCCATCTCTTTCCATACACATTTCTCCAACTTCTTATTTTATTTCTATTGATATAAATACCTGTCGTGGAAAAATGTCAAAATGAAAAATTACCAGAATAAATTGAGAAAATCTTTGATATTATATACAAATAATTTACATGAACAAGTTGGCTTTGATGATACAATAGTTTGGAAATTTCTTTAATTCTTCCCTCTAATCTCAATTTTTTTGTTATAGCATATAAAACCATCCTCTCTGCACCTAAAGTCACGTTTTTTACCTAGTTTGGGTGCAAAGCCCCCTTTTTCGGCTTTGCACAAATAATCGGTAAAATTAGGTATTTTTTGTGCAGAATGATGATTTTATGTGCAGAAGAGATAGTTTTATAAAGCATCAAAATTGCTGTTTTATGGTTAATTATATATATAATAAAAGCATTATAATAATATATTGGGGTTTATGCAATGAAAAAGAAAGTGATTGGAATTTTAGTTTGTACGATGCTAATTATGACACTGTTGCCTGTAGTAGGAGCAGTCAATATTAGTACAACTGATGTTGGAACTGAGATAAAATATGTAAATAATGTAACAAATAATTCTTTTCAAGTTGATAAAGACAAGACAGATTTACCCGACGGTTTTATAATAAATTTTCTTGGCACAAAAGGACTTGAAAATTTGGATATAGAATGGCCCCCTGAGTGGGATATGACCTTTAAAAATCAAATAGGGATTGGTTTTTATAATAATGGACAGGAAGTGATTGACGCTGATTTAAATATTAGTTATGAAGGGATATTAGGGATGAAATTGAGATCAATAGAACAACCTGATATTGGTTTTGGATTTATTATGTCACCAGGAGGCGGTCCTGCTCATGTATTCTATACAAATCAATTTAAACGACCAAATACTGGAAAAAAATTTCCAGGATTAGTAAAAATAACCATATCTGGAGAAATCAATGGTGAAGATTTATTAAAAATTGGGATATTTGTATTATTTCATGAAAAAACATCTTTAATTTTTGAGAAATAAGAAATAAAGAACAAAACCCCTTCGGGGAAATTACCGACGGCTCCCGCTAGGCAATATATAGTTCCAATCACCAATCCTCCCTCCAAAATTCCACTTTGGCGGTGGTTTACACTTCCAAGTCAATGCAAATTCCATTTTTTTACCACAATTTGGACATTTAGGTGCCCACTTTCCACCAAAATGAGTGAGTTTCGTCTGAGCTATACTTACAACGCCTAGTAATCTTTTGAACTTTCTCTTTATCCCCCTACTATAAACACCATAATGTCGGATAGTCTTAAATTGCTTATCAGGAATATGATCTATCACCGCATGAATGAACTCATCAACACTCATCGTCACATAATGTTTAATCTTATTATCATCCTCATACCAAAATACTACCTCATGACCATCATAAAAGATAATCCTGCTTTCTGCCACAGCAGGATGACGTATGTACCGTCCAACATACTTTACCATTCCCTTCTTGTTCTTTACGGTGTCCTTAGCTCTTACATAAAATCCTTCGGGATACTTCTTAAAGAGACCATCTATAAACCTCCGATTTCCACGAGTATCCCCCAGTTTCCCCTTCAGAGCGGTAAGTAATTGGTACTGCCAGGATCTCCTCAACATCTTAAATGGGAAATGATTCATATCAACCCAGATACCATTATTCTTAAAACCACCCTCAGTAGCCAGACAATGCAGATGAGGATTAAACTTCATATCCTTACCATACGTATGCAAAACAACCACTATCCCAGGTTTAGCTTTGTAATTCAACCTCCATTCAATTACATCAGAAACAGTACGTATAGCACAATCCATAAGAACCTTCAACAAAGTTCGATCCTCATAGAAAACAGATCGAAGACTCTCAGGAATAGTAAGGACTACATATCGATGCTTCACATTAAAAGTTTTACGAGCAATGCTGTCAGCCCAGTGATCAGTAAAACGTTTACCGCAATGAGTACACAAACGAGAATTGCAACCAAAATGAACCAACTCAAACTCACTACAATTTGGACAGGAAAAAAGACGGAAACCTAACGTATCACACATCAACATCTTTTCCACCTCTTTAACTTCAACATCCCTAAGTTCATCTCTATGAACATGCTGATAGACATCCCAGTTATGATTATGTGAAAAAATGTGATTTATGGTAATCAATGGAGAAGTAGAATTTATAGACAAGTTTCCCGATACAGTATTTGTTGTTGTAGTCACAAATTCAACAACAAGGTTGTACCTGAACAATATTTGGGTACAACCATTCATCTTAGAAAAAAT
>SDBT01013759.1_pt1 | contig 12944 bp, 10 predicted proteins | sample 2277101 | NCBI WGS metagenome assembly SDBT01 (sample SAMN10404973, study PRJNA504765) | marine sediment metagenome | isolation source: marine sediment core GS10_PC15, 103 cmbsf | place: Arctic Ocean: Southern Knipovich Ridge | collected 2010 | reverse complement strand
TCCTTCCGGGTAGGGAACTGGTGGGATACATTGTAGCGCCTTGCCGCCCGGGAAGGCTATACGCTTGTTCGCGGCTGTGGTTCACCAAGATCGCGTGGCCTTCATTGGTGCCACGTGAGCCTCCTGCAAAACTCCATTATTGGACAGATTCGCGCCGTGGAAACATTCTAAGGGAGGGGATAAACCCCTCCCCTACAGTGGTTTGTAGGGGCGGGGTTTATCCCCGCCCTCTCGTTAGCCGAGTTTTGCAAGAGGCTCACGTATCACTTTATGATCTTAGGTGAGGCCAGCATTTCGGGTGCCAAAAAGGTGCCTGGCACTCACCTCTTGCAGCTCGTGGTCGGTCATCGGCAGGTTCTCAGCGGTGCTGGGGAGGCCGGATCTCCTCCACCTCGCCTTTCTCGAGCCTTGCGTGGTACTCGCCCCAGGTCATGGACGGCAGACCCGACTCGCGCGCGACCATGCTGATACAGTCGTCGACCGGACAGAGTAGCGAGCACAGGTTGCAGCCGACGCAGGTCTCCTGGTCGATCTCGTAGCGATTGACATAGCCACCACCGGCCCCGGCCATGAAACGCCGTTCACCGCTGGTCTCGAAGGGGACGCCGGCAGAGGCGGCGAACTCCTCGTCGGGAACCTCGGTGAGGATGATCCAAGGGTGCCACAAGGGTGCCACGTTTCGCATTGTCGCATTGTGAGATGAGCGGCGTAGAATCGAGAGGTCTCGTCCGCGCATGGGAGGCATCCCATGCAGCGAAAGCCCCGCCTCTTCGTTTTAGGAGCCACCTGCCACGTCTACTGCCGTGTCGCCCGCCGCGGCGAGTTTGGCTTTTTATGGGTGTCCGGTGCGCGACGAGGCCCACTAAGAGGAGGCCGCTAATGTGCCGACTCTCAGCGATACAGGATCCCGGGGCAGGTCAGTTCCTGCCGAGTCTCTATCTGTCCCTGGATCAGTTTTCGGGGAGCACGTCACGACATCTGCCACCAATTCAAAGACATTCGTCTCTAGCTTTGATGCTGGCCTGCCAGTGGACGACGCGGATAACCGCGACTAGAATCTAGGGTACGGCCTCCCAGCGAGCCTGAGCGTCTTCGCATTTTGAGTCAACAATGGGAGTTGATAGACGAGAAGACCGAGACAGGATGCACCCAACTGTGGGAAAACCTCTGTCGGAATCGAGCCGCAAATCTGTGAGCGGGTGCAAATGTCGGAGCGCTACGAAAGGACGCGAAATGGGGGTGTCAGGCAGATGATACTGCATCGGTGGGAAATATGGCACACGTACGCAGCGCATTTGACTTCGCCGCCAATTGATCTGGAAGGCGCGGCAAATGTACTGGTGAGTTCGGGATTCGCGAGATGCGCGCTGCTTCCGGATCTCTCTGTCGTCGGTCTAAGTGAGGGCGAATTGAAGAAGGAAGGCGTCAACGTTGCTGGAGACAACCTGACCGCAACAACAAAAATTGAATATCCACCCTGGCTTGACGATTACAGCCGCGAAACGGTCGTGACCGCTGCTCTTATGCGCACCAGGATGAGGCTTCTTTTCGGTGCAGAGTTGGGATTTCCGGCTCCTCACCTCACGGCGGCTATCGGCGAGTGTCGACTCCAATGCGGTGAAACGACAGCTCACCTGTACCCGATGCTAAAGCTATTCGAGGACGGCGTTGTTCTGCTCTCTTTTCGGATAGTCGATCCAGCGGAACCTATTCACCACGACCATTTTGTCGATCATCACCTCACACTTCGCCTGAGGACTTTCGACCGAACAGCAGTTCCTCCGGGAGTCGCCAAGGTAGTCGCGGATGCGGAAAACTTGCCAGGTATACGGGGGGTTCGCCGACGAAACAGACAATGGGGGAAATCGCAAGTCCACCACTCTTATGTTGAAGAGAACACACAAAACGTTCGATCCGGCGATTTCGAATTTCAGCACTTTTGGTTCGACCAAGATCTCTTAGGATATTCCGAGTCCTTTCGGACATTGGCACTCAGCATGCTGGACGGAGTTGCGTATCTCGCCGATAGGCCGGGTGGAGGGTTCCGGTATGTAATTGGCGGACGGAAACGAAAACACATTTTGGGCGGGTACTGGTCCGCGCGACCGCACATTCATTTGTTGGCTTTTAAGAAGCAACGAGACACCGCATCACGGAATGAATCGTCCCACCTACGGGCGCTTGCTTCGATCCTGGCGGGTACCAGAGTCACGAACAAGAAGTTCGCAAAAACAATCCTTGGCCGAAATCTCCGGCCTAACAATGACTACGGAGCGTATATCAATTCGGGCGGGAGCCTATGGGTACACACCGGCAAGAGCCTCGCGTACCACTTTGATGCTGGCGGGCCAAAAAAGAAACCCCTATTTATGGCGTCGGTAGTCGAACATCAGGTTGCGGCAGACGTGCTTGACTACGGGCACGCCTTGCACAGGCAGCTTGCTGAGGACGCATCAGCTCCTTGCAGTGACCTGGACGAAGTACTCACAAGAAAGACAGTTCTCGTCGACCTTGGCCAAACCCAAAAGGAAGGTGCTGTTTTCGGGGAGCTCCGCGATCTACTTGAGGCAGGATGGTCCGCCTACGGAATACCCGATCTCCGGCACACAATCAACGACCATTTGCAGACAGCGATCAGCACGGCAGAATACAAATTTAGCAAGCGAACTAGCCGATGGGCTACGGCGTTGACCATTCTCTTTGGGATGGGGGTGGTGCCTGTGTTGTCTGACAGGGTTCTCAAACCCGTGGGTGAAGTCATTGAGTGGCCGATGGATAATGTCGTTTGGGGAAGTGACGCTTTCTTCCTCGGGACGGCAGCGTTTTTCGTTGCAGCTGGGTTGTTCCTTACGTGGGCTGCAATTAGGCGCGCCTAACGGCTACCGTCTCCGGCCCCTCAGTACACCTGGGTCGAGTCTTCCGTCGGCAAAACTTCAGTGCTGCAGAACGTTAGCGTTGAGGAATAGGAGAATCGGATTGCGACCAGCCGATGTCTATCCCAGGATTTGAGCGTCGATTGTTGCCTTTACACTGCTTTCTCACCAACAATCTCACCCTCGGGAACAACGATCCGAGCGTCGGTGCCAGGTCCGGAGTCGAAATTACCCGATCGATATCAGTCAACTGGATCGCTGGTTCGACAGAGTTGAAAGACAACGACGTGCATTTGAATTGGCGTGTACTGTACGATTTCTTAGGAGACCCTAAGTTGGTAACCGGCACCTTTTTCAGGCGCTATGTCTGCGCCTCAATCCTCCAAAATGAGATCAGTTTGCCCTCAGGTGGAAGATCGCGAAATTTCATCGCGCCATCTTCTTTTCAATCCTTCATACGGATGGTCCGTCATCCGATTCGAGGTTGTCTCTCTCCTTCGATTTCTCAGGCCAGAAACGGCGGGCCGCTCTCTCCATCAATTCGCGACCCTGTTCATCCAGGGTCGGATCGAGGGGGAAGCCCCCGTACAATTCAGAAAGGTATCTGTCAAAGGCTGCGTCAACCGATCTCGATTCCTTGCCTTCAAATAGCTCTAACAGGTTGAGCTTGCCTTCTTCCGAAACTTGGGAAAGAGCTTCAAGGCTTGCAAGCTGAATCCACTGAGGACCATGCCAGCGCGAATCGGGGAATGGCATGGCCTTCTTCACGAGCGGGTTCAGAAACACTCTGCGAACCAGGGTGTCAACCTGAAGCTCGGCCTGATGGGTGATAATCGGCCAGACCGAGTCGATAGTGCTCTCTGTTGCGTCTTCGAACAGAGAATCCAATTTTTCGCGGTTGATTCCCATTTGCCACAGACCATGGGTCAAAAGCGCTTTGTCACCGCGTTTCAGATCGGCTATCGAAGGCCTGTAACCGCTTTCGACTGCAGTTAAGAGATCGCCCCCTGGCCCCAGAATACGGTCTCCTTTGGAACCCCTTAGAAACGCAGAATCTACTCGACCGCCCTTGTGCTCGAAGACAATCGCCGTGCCGTCCTTTACCAGGAGCGAATCGCAAAGTTCATTGCCCCTCCTGTCTTCGGGACTCCTCCAGACCAACCACGGCCCATCCGCTGCATGTTGTGCAATCCGCTCGACGAGTGAATGGGCGTAATCCTCGTAAGCTCTTCCGCACGCTGATCTGAAATCCGCATCGCTCGCCAGAAGAAAGAAGGGCTCATCCGCCGGCTTGAAGTACAAATACGGCAACACTGGAATGATCAGCTCGTCAGGCCGGGCTTCGATTATCGGCGTGTCCCGCAGCGCTACGTAATCGAAACTTTCAAGTGCCTCGTTATCAAGGGGATAATCACGGCAGAATTGAACGTGGGATTTGATGTAATCATCGGGTGTAGTGATCCATCTGCTGATGATCCCGTCGGCTATCTCTCGACAAGCATCGAGGTTTTGAAAAAGCCCCGAACGCGACTGCCACGCCCGGGCTTCCTTGGTCATCGAGAGAAATACGTACGGTACGAAAAGCGCTAACACCTCGAAATATTCGTCAAGCGACTGCCTCGTAGCCTCCTGAAACCTCTCCTCCACGTTGATATGCTGACCTAGGTATTCACTGAAGAGAATCCATTGGCGACCCAGCGCCCGAATCGCATCACGCGCGTTTGCTGTGAACTCAACGAACTGTTGAAGACGCATCATCGTGAGAGCAAACGATCGGCCGGTGGCCATTGACTCGGTAGGATCGATCTCGGGGTCGGCAAAGAAATCATTCACGATTAGCAGCAAGCGACAGCAGCGAGCAATGAGAGGAAGGCCGATTTCTTCTGTTGGCTCATCGCGCCGACAATTCAAGATCGCGTAATGGGTCAGCCATGCCAAATTCTGGTGGTGTATGAAGAGATATCTTGCCTTGGCCCAACGAACCTGGCCCGGGTTATTCATCAGGTCGCCATCAGGTATTTTTGTGGGATAGTCATCTATGATTGCATGATCTAAGAACTCGCCGTGAACGGAGAGATCAAAAAAATCGACCTCAGGATTTGCCGCGATGAGGCTAACTTTGGCCAAAAAACCCAGCACACCGTCAAGCGGAAGCCTCTGGAGTTCGGAAATCACCTCGGATTCCGCTACCGGTCGCCCACCAAGTTCGGTAAAGGTCACATAGCTTCGCCAACGGTCAACGTCGGACATTTCCTACCTCGCCAATAATTTCCGAGCTAATTCCTTGCGGTTGATAACGGTCAGCCAACCGACGGTCGCTTACCCTCCCCATACGTCATCCCAAAAACCATGTCCGACAGCCATTTCTTGAAGCTCGGGTTGTCGCTGTACTGCTTGAAGAGCTCGGTGTCGTCCTGGAGGACGGCGGTCATGACCCTGAGCAGGGCCTTGTCGTGCTCGATGCGGGCGTCTTGCTTGTCGGAGAACTGACGGATAGGAATTTCCTTTCCCACACTACCGAGACTACCACGCATGCTGAACCCCGAACCCCCTCAAGAGCTGCCATTTAGGGCCGTGGCCCCCCAAAAACACTCCCCCGCCTCCCACCTATCCGTCCTGCACCGTGGGACAACCCTTGGGATAACCCCTCCCGACGGTGTTCCGGGCACACCTCACCCGTGGATCCGCCCCTCCCGAACAAGCGGCGGGATCAAGATACGGCTGAGAGTCCAGTCTCCTGAGGCGGCCCGCGCCCCCGCTCGGCCTCCACGCGCTCGAGGTGCCGCAAAATCTTGTCCACCACCGCATGATCGATGATGAAGGCCACAACCTTCATCTCTGAGCCGCAGAAAGGGCACACCAGCGGATCGACCTCGTAGATCTTTTTGATCAGCTGCGCCCAGCTTCGGCGGAAGGCGCGGGCGTCGGGCCCCAGGTCCTTCTTCCCTCGGACCGAAGGGGCGTGGCCCTCGCCGGACGGACAGGCGGCCTCTTTTCTGAACCGCCGCTTGCCACGGGACACATTCGAGTACGCCCCGTAGTACCTCACGAGATGTCGCCTCGGCTCAGGGATGTGCATGATCACCCGAGCGAGGAACTCGGACGGGTCGAAGCTCTCCTCGGGATCCAGGTGCAACCCTGAGCTCTCATGCCCACACTTACGCCGGTACCGGACCTCCCCATCCCCGTCCCACCGCATCCGTTCCAGACTGATCGGCGGCCGCATGATGTATCGGGCCAGGCGCCCGACAGCAGGCTGATCCTCCGGCTCCACCCTCACCCGGTTGTGCACCGAAAAACCCGTGTGACGCCACGACAGCAACAACGCTGTCCTCTCTTCGCTGAGATAACCTTCGCCCTGCAACAACCGCATGACCTTGTGACGGAACAGCAGCTCTGCCGAGTGCTCGTCCACGTACGGAACCGGGACCCACTCCCAATCCCGCGTCCATCCCCCGCGCGAAACCATGGCGTGACCCCTGACCTCCTCGAAGTACGTTTCGAAGAGACGGTACAGAGGTGTCGCGCGAGGCGAACGCGCGCGGTACCGGGTGGCGCAGGCTGTAGCCACAGCGACGCTGGAGGTCTGCTGCAGCGTGGACGAGTGTTACCAGCATGCCCTCACATTGATCAAAGGGCAAGGCTTTCCCACGCCTGCTGGTCACCGGTCATGAGGGATAGCGGTGCTGGGGAGGCCGGATCTCCTCCACCTCGCCCTTCTCGAGCCTTGCGTGGTACTCGGCCCAGGTCATGGACGGCGGACCCGACTCGCGCGCGACCATGCTGATGCAGTCGTCGCAGCAGTCACGGGAATCGCTCAAGAAGTCTGCGATGAACACTCTTCTAGCCTAGACCCGAATCCGCAATCTCGATGCGTCTGGTGCAAGGACAACCGGTTACACGTCACGGCGCGGAACCTCGACGGTGCTGTAAGTGGACTCGCAAACCCGTTTGTGATTTGGGAGATCAAGGAATACTGGGGAAAGACAAATGGCGGCAGCAAGATGAGTGATGCCGTGTATGAGTGTAACCTCGTTGGTCGAGAACTCCGCGAGTTTGAGGAACGGACTAATTTGCGAGTCGATCACGTTGTGTTCGTGGACGGACGGGATCAATGGAGTCACAGGAAGTCTGATCTGGCGCGATTCATAGATCTGCTGAACCAGGGATTCATCGATCGCTTGATTGTTGGACGAGAAGTTGAATCTGAGTGGGAGAGTTTTCTCACTCGGATTCTCTCCCGGAAAAGCGAAGCTGATGCATGACTCAAGTCGCACCGTATCGGTATCGGTGCCAGGGGAAACTTTCTTAACTTTCTTGGTTTGCGACTCGTACCTCGTTCGGTCGTTTGATCGCTGTCTTTGACATCGCTTGATCAAGCGACGGATAGGAATTTCCTTTCCCACCCTATATGAGACTCGCGGTACAACTCGTCGTCATTTGCATGCTCTCTGGACTCCTGTGTTCGTGCGCCTCGACTACGGAGAATCTTGAGCGAGCTACGGCAGATGAGATCGGAAACACGCTGACTAGTGACGTTTCCGTCTCCAACGTGCAGAGAAAGGCCACCAGTGTCGCCTGGTCGGCGGAAGCCCCATCTGGCTGTTACGAGTGTGACGCCGATGACATGGTCCGTCGAGTCCATTGCGTGAAGGTCGACTGTGCAACCGGGGGGCAGACCGACGAGGAGGAATAGGCTAGGCACTCTATTGCCCATGGCCAGTAGCCGTCCTCCCATCTTGGGCTCCGCCTGCATATGCAGGAAGAGCCCGTTCTCTGAGGTGCATCGGGGCCTAACATCAGAACACCGGTGCCAATCGGAACCATGCCGGAGCCAGGTCCGTAGTTCCGTAGTTGTTGCAGAGTGTAAAGGGCAAAGGATGCCCGGCACCGCTTTGCAGATCCGGGTCGATGGCAGCTCCCCTTGTCAGGTTGAAGCATGAACTCCTGCCCATACCAATCTAGTCTGCATTGCGGTGCCGAGTACCCTTCACCGAACCTCGAAATGTGTACGAGGACGACCCTGCATGCGCAGCTATTGCATCAGAATGAAACACATCTCTTATCAATTGAAAGCATAGCTTTTCTCAGTCCTGTCACCCATCTTGCTTATGGTAATATGGGAGAGGCTTGAAACCGAAATGGAACGCCAAACAGCCGTTACTCAAGTGAGGTTCGTGTTGCCTCGGGTCAAGAAGCAGCCACGCCCGAACCCAGCGCCGCAAACCAGGCACCTCCAAAGAAGTGTGGTCGCGACGTTTGGTGCTCTCATGCTTGCGACCAGCCTTGGTTCACCCGCCGGAAGCCACGATGTGGATCGGCAGGAGGAACGGCAAGGGGCCCTCACTGACAGTGCGTACCAGGAGAAGCTGATCATTCCGCCAGGCTGGCGGAAGTCGCCTCCATTCGACAAACGATTTCACGACGTCTATGCGGATGACCCGGCAGAGCACGTCATCGATCTCGAATCGACGCGATTTGCAACAGATGACCTTCGTTTGGAGGGCGCGAAGGGTGGTTCCCGGTTTCTGCCGCCCGATATGACCGGATTCCCCCAAGACCAATTGTCGGAGCCGTTCTCGCAAAACACCAGCGACTATTTCATCGTGCAAGCGACCGGGCCTCAGAGTCAGGTCTCGCTCCGCGAACATCTTGAATCCAATGGCGTGGCGATTCTGGGTTACGTGCCCAATCAGGCGTATCTCCTCAGGCTGAGCCCTGCGGAAGTGGAGGATCTCTCATATCGGTCAGAGGTCTTCTGGATTGGCTACCACCAACCGGTGTGGCGTGTCCATCCGAAGGTGGAGTATCTAAGACTGAAATCACCAAGCAGTGAAGTCAAGCTGACAGCCCTGTTCGACCCGGCCTTTGTGCGAGACGAAAAAACCCTCTTCTCCCTGGTGGAGGGTATTGGCTTCGCTGCCTCCACGATTACTCGTTCCCAGGAATTCTGGGTTGTCTGGCTGCAAGGCGCGACTGCGCTCACGGGTGAGCTTGCACTTCTACCGGGATTTCGCTGGGTTGAATTGAGAGGCGAACCCGCCATCCAGAACGACCGTGCCCGAACGTCGAGCAACAACACCCCAACGGGAAGGGGGCCACAATCAGGCCCGATCATGGATGTTGAGGACGTGTGGGCGCGGGGAATTCACGGCGAGGGACAGGTCGTGGGTATTGCAGATACCGGGCTTTCAACCGGCCTACAGCTCGGCCTACATCGGGATTTTGGGCAGCTCTTCTCGGGCTCCAACCCGCTACGTTTAGACCGGGCGATAACTCCTCGGGATACTTATCTCTTCTGGTGCCCTGACGACTTCTGCTCATTCGGCAGCGGATACTCCGGCTCGGCAGACCTGCGAGACGGGTGGAGTGATGATCGCTTCTCGATTCCTCCGCCACCGGGCTCACCTCCAGGCAAATCGACTTCCGCGGGCCACGGGACCCATGTGGCAGGCTCGACGGTGGGAAACGGTGTCCGATCCGGGGCATTAGCTGGCGTTGATCAGTACTCCGGTTCGTACGCAGGCATCGCCCCGAAGGCCTCGCTGGTGTTTCAAGCACTCCTCAACGGCGATGGGTCGATGGTACTCCCCCCCGACCTCAATGCACTCTTCCAACAGGCATACGACGAGGGGGTGCGAATCCACAATAACTCCTGGGCCTTCAGCCACCCGGACAACCACGGCGATTACAACGACGCGTGCCGCAACGTGGACCGGTTCACGTGGGTCCATAAGGACTTCCTCCCTGTGTTCGGGGCGGGAAACGAGGGCCGGGATCAGTACCCGCCAGATGGTGTCGTCGATCGGATGTCCGTTGTTCCGCCGGCCACAGCCAAAAACGGACTCTCCGTTGGCGCGACTGAATCGTACCGGCCTGGCTTCGCTAAAGGTTCGGATTGCAGCACGAAACAGTGGGGCGAAGAATACCCCAGTTGGTTTTCCCAGCCGCCCATCGAATCTGACTTCTTCGCCGACAACGCCGCTGGCCTCGCCGCGTTTTCTTCACGAGGCCCGACAACCGACAGGCGTTTTAAGCCTGACCTCGTGGCACCGGGAGTCGCCATCATCTCGACGCTGACGGAGCTGCGCCCACCGGACGACGTGCCGGGTTGGGGGTTCTGCCCCGTCCCAACAAGCCTGCGGGACTACTACGTGACCTACAGCGGGACCTCGATGGCCGCACCTCTCGTGACGGGTGCGGCGGCACTCGTGCGCCAGTATTTCACCGAGGGATGGCACGCCAACGGCGGCTCGGTCACACATACCGTTCCGAATGCCGCAGATGCGTTTGTTCCTTCGGCCGCGCTCATCAAGTCGGTTTTGATTCACGGCGCGTGGGACATGAACCCGGGTCAATACGGAACTGGTCCGACACGGGAGATTCCGCCGGCTTGGGAGAGCTACAACAACCTCCCCAACAACGCCGAGGGCTTCGGTCGGGTCGACCTTGAGCGATCCCTTTTCCCAGGCAGCGGTTGGGGTGATGACCTCAATCGGAGAATGGTCATCCATGACGACGCCGTAGGGCTGTCGACTGACGAGATTGATAACTTCATCTTTCAGGTGGTCTCGTCCGCGAATCCCCTGACCGTGACGCTCGTATGGACCGACCCCGATCCCCTTTCGGAAAGCGGCCCGAAGCTTGTGAATGACCTCGACCTCATTGTGGTCTCTCCACAGGGTATCCGGTATTACTCGAACTGGGTTGACAGGTCGTCCGGGCCGGAAGACAGAGAAAACAACGTTGAACAGGTGAAGGTTACGGCTCCCCTCGCGGGGGCGTGGGACATCTCGGTCCATGGGCACTCCGTCAACGGCAACGGCCTGGAGGGCAGCAACCGTCAGCCCTACGCGCTCGTGTTTTCGGGCATCACGTCGACCGAGCTGAGCGTTTCTCTGGAGGCGTCGCCCCCGAGTGGTGTGGCTCCCGTAAACGTCACCCTCACGGCCACGGTGTCGGGTTCGTCTGCCGGAACGCTGAACTACGCCTTCTGGTGGGACTGCGACAACCCTGGCACGAGCATCGCTGACGTGTCCCTGTTGTGCGGGTCGCTGCCCTCACCACCCGCTGGTGAGTGCGCCCTGAACTCGTTCGGGCACCGTTGTTCTGCACTCCCGAACGGGACCACCCTCCAAAGCACGCCGGCCCACATCTACTCGATTCAAGGGGATTTCACCGCCAAGGTGATCGTCGAGAGGGGAACCGCTCAGCCGACTGAGGCGAGGACGGTCGTTCGCGCGCTCGGACCCCTCCCATCAGTTCCGGTCCCCCTCGCGCCGGGTTCCTCGGTCGAACCAGGCCCGGAGCTCAACACCCTCAACCTCGAGTTCACATGGGCCGGTGTGGCGGATGCGGATCGATACGGCCTCTACATCAGCGAATACCCCTACGGGCCCGCGAACCTCGTGTACGAGAATGAGTTCATACCCGGGAACCTGACGTCCATCGAGATCGCTCCCGGCGTACTCCAGGCGGACAGCCTCTATCGCTGGAACATGCGGGCCCACAACGTTTCAGGTTGGACGGAATTCTCTGACCGGTTGTACTTCACAACCGCCCTTTGCACGTACACGCTCGCGCCCACCCACGAGACAGTGGGGCCGGGCGCTGCTGCTGGCGTTGAAGTCAGGGTCACAGCCGGCTCCGGCTGCAACTGGTCGTGGTCGAGTAACGCAGACTGGATAACTTACGGGTACTCTTCGTGCCCAGGCAGCTCGAGTGGTACCGGAAACGGATCTTCTGATAGGGGCTTCTGTGTCGCAGAGAACACATCGGCGGACTCCCGAACAGGCACTGTCACCGTAGCCGGACAGACGTTCACGGTCACACAGGGGGGCACCGGCTGCAGCTACTCGATCCTCCCCGAGAGGGTAACGTTCACGGCGTCTGGCGGCGCAGGGACTATCGACGTAACGACCACAGATGGATGTGAATGGAGCGCGAGCAGCAAGAACAACTGGTTGACAGTCTCACAGGCCCCATTACCCGAAGAAATCACCGTTGACCTAGCCAGTGGCGTCGCGATGGAGATGGCCTACATCCCGCCAGGCACGTTCATGATGGGATCACCTGCCGACGAGACTGCTCGGTTTGAGAACGAGGATCTCCACGAAGTCACCCTCACGAAAGGCTATTACATAGGGAAGTACGAGGTTACGCAGGGGCAATGGGAAGCTGTTATGGGCTCAAACCCGGCAGCAGGCCACGAAAACGACTACGGCGTGGGGACGGATCACCCGATCCACTTCATCTCATGGCTTGACATCATGTTGCCAGGCGGATTTCTCGAGACGCTGAACAACGTGACAGGATTTGAATTCAGATTGCCAACGGAGGCCGAGTGGGAAAGGGCGGCACGTGCCGGGACGCAAACACGGTACAGCTACGGGGACGCGGCACAGTGTGGCGATCTTTGTCAATACTGCATCTCGCACTATCAGAACATGGTTTGGTGTGGGAATGATTTCGGCCAATGCGAAGAGGTTGGATCGAAGCTCCCTAATCCGTTCGGTTTGTTCGATGTGCACGGTAATCTCTGGGAATGGACGCGAGACCATTATACAGAGCACCTTGGAACAGACCCTCAGACCGATCCAATCAATCTAATCGGCAACGCACGAGTCATCAAGGGCGGAAGCTACCACCCTTACGCGAAGGACTGCCGCTCAGCACGCCGCCACTTGCACTGGCCACACATTCTTTATTACGAGACCGGTTTTCGCCTCGTTACAATGGTAGAAGATGGCGCCCCCGCGGCAGGGAGCGGCGGCGGTGAGGTGAGTTACTCGGTGTTGCCGAACACCTCGAGTGGTAACCGCCAGGGTGAGCTGCGAGTCGCAGGCCACACCTTCAGGGTGACGCAGGGCGCGCCGGGCTGTACCTACTCGATTTCACCAACGAGCGAGACGATGGGTCCTGACGGAGGAGAGGTAAAATTAAAGGTCGCGACCGCCAGCGGCTGTGCCTGGGCGTGGGCAAGCAACGCGAGCTGGCTGACGGCGACCGCGGGCTCTATCTGCAATAGCAATGGTGCGTACTCGGGCAGTCACATGAATTTCAAGGTCTGCG
>SDBT01013758.1_pt1 | contig 12944 bp, 12 predicted proteins | sample 2277101 | NCBI WGS metagenome assembly SDBT01 (sample SAMN10404973, study PRJNA504765) | marine sediment metagenome | isolation source: marine sediment core GS10_PC15, 103 cmbsf | place: Arctic Ocean: Southern Knipovich Ridge | collected 2010 | reverse complement strand
GAACAGATTCGAACAAGTCCCGGTCCTCCAGCAAGCGCTTCAATTTCCTACGCCTGACACGCCTTACACCGATCTCGGGAATACGGGCCAGCCTGGTCAGCCGGCGGTGATAACGGCTCGGGTTAAACAGGATTACCGGCGCCCCCGAAGCCAGAGCCTCATAACAGGTCAGTCCGTAGGAGGTGAAAATCAGATCGTATTCGCCCAGCCGTTGTTTCAGGTTGCCGGGCCTGTACAGAATGGTCACGCCTTCGGGCCAGGTCTGTGGCTTGAAAAAAGGCCCTTCCACCAGGGTCAGGTCCGCGGGCGTGAACAACTTATCCCTAAGGAGGACATCTATCAGCGTGCGGCTCAGGTTCATGGGGTCTTCTCCACCGAAACTGATTAACACCTTTCCAAAGGGGAAGCTGATAGCATCCCGTTTTTGTTCAGGCAAATCCAGGCAGAAGATGGTGCTGACATTCGCCGTGGTTTTGGCACTGCCGGGCAAGCAGTCAATCAGATAGGGCAGGTAATCCCTGGCTTCGCCGCCCTCATCGAGAGCGACCACAAGGGAGCGAGCAGAATAACAGTTGAGATCCGCTACGGAGGTTTCTCTCTGATCCAGCAATATTATGTCCCAGATCTCATCAGGATCGTAGTGTTCCCTGATGGCAATCTGTTCCGGATCTACACCGAGCGGACGCAGAAGCATTTCCACGGTATCACCAACTGCCAGGGTGTTGTCTGCTACAAGGATAGCGGAATCCGAACCCAATTGCGGAAGCAGCTCCACGGCTCGGCGCAGGTGCCCGCTGCCAAGACCCTGTTTAAGGGCCGGTTTTATCAGTACTTTCATCCAGAACCGCTGTTTTGCCCCGACTGAGCATCGGCTTTGAGCCAGGAGATCAGCTCCCCGGTTTCGATCGGAACACCCCGGTACAACTCCTCAAAAATGCGCGAAACCAGTTGATAATCTTCCCGGGTATCGAGAGTGACACTTCCTGGCGGGAAACTCCATTCCGGCGGACTGGCGATCTCCTGCACCAGGAAACGGTCTCTGTTTCTGTAGAGATAGGTGGTTATATGTTCGTGCTCGTAATGGTCGGTCGACCGGGCCAGCGCCTCTTCAAGAGCTTCTGCCTCTACTATTTCTACTCCGGTGCCCCAGAGATTATTCAGAAAATGGCTGAGTGCTGCGCCGGCATGAAGGGGCATAAGCGCCTCTATCTGATCAGCCGATACAAGGGGATTGTCGCCGGTAGCCCGCACGATCCGAGCTACCCGGTAGGCCCTGGCCGCCAAACAGTAACGCTCGAGGACATCCTCTTCCGGTCCGACAAAAACCTCGAACCCCTGCATTCGAGCCGGTCGAGCAAGCTGCCGGGCGCTTTCCCGATCGGTCAGCAGCGCATAGACATCAACGGGAACCGTTTTTAGCGCTTTCATCACCTGCTCGATCACGGTTCCCCCCTTCAGATGCAACTGGGCTTTTCCCGGTAGTCTCGTCGATTTCAGTCTGATCTGAACAAATATCCCGGTCTTCATACGGGCGTTTCCCATTGCTTCAACAGTCTTTGCACATCGTATTTGAAACGATGCCGGTGCAAATTGACCCAGCGGCGCACCTGGCGGAACTCCCCAATCGAATGAAACCAGTTGCTGTCTGATCGAAGCAGATACCTGGGCAGTTGGGTGTAGGGTATTGCGCCGGCCTCACCGAACAGGCGGACTGCCAGGTTTTTCAAAAAAAATAATTTATAGCTTGCGTCCGGCGTGCTGTCTTCAGCGATCAATTCCACTGAATAGGACATATGAAAATCCGGGTCGCAACGGATATCCTCTCCCCACAAAAAGACTCGGAAACCGAAATCCATCTTTTGCCAGTAAGGGTTCGAGAGCTTTGGATCGAAACCACCGCTCAGCTGGAATTTATCTTTGAGATAAATCCCGCAATAGTCGAATGGAAACAACGATTTCATCCCCTCCTTTATCGGATTCCAGGGAATCATCTTCAATTTGCCTTTAGTCAGGACCGGCGTCTGCATGGAGGGAATAGTTTCCGCGCCTGAGTTCCTGAGCAGCGGGACGGTACAGAGAGTCTGCTGCTTTTCGATTCGCGCCAAAACCGATTTGTCGATACATGAAGGAGAAATCTTCATATCGCTCCAGGCAACGATCACCTTGGCGGACCGAGCCTCTTCTATACCCAGGTTAACTTTTTCTCCCGCTGAAGCCTCTGCATGCAACAGCAAAAAACGAATCCGCGGATACTGCCTGGATAATGGCTCGATGTCATATGGTATTTGCGGCCCTTCGATAAAGAGGATCTCATGTCTTCCCAGGTCCTGAATCTGGTGAAAAAGCTCGTTGCGGAAGAACCTGCCTCCCCGATTCATCACCAGAATGCTCACATCGTTGGTGGCCCGGCGAACTCTAACGATTTTCGCACCCCCGACGACGGTGTACGGAATCCGGGACTTGCTAGAAATTAAAGGTGTAGTACTCATCGCAATTTCTGCAGAGTTCCGGATACTTACCTTCGATATGCTGGAGGTAGTACGATTGTCCTTTCTCCCAGATTGTAGAAAGTTCATCCTCGAACAGGTTGCCCAGGCCGTGGTTGACGGTTAGGTCTTCCCGGCAGAGAGGCACGGTTCCGTCCAGCAGGATACACACGTCCCTCTTGACGTGCCAGCAAGGAAAGCGTTTGAGTGGAGAGAGATCGGTCACTTTCCGATCGGGTAAATAACCACAGTAAGAATCGTACTTTTGAACGATTACCTGTGAAGTTTGTTTCTTCCAATATCGGAAAAACTCCTCCAGGTTCTCTTCGTTTTCTTTCATACGTACAGCTTGGGCATAGGCGTGCCCGGGAAAGAGCCGGTGTATCAACTCGATGGTGTTTACAGCCTCTGTCCGTCCGTTTCCCCGTAAAAGGGAGTATACTTCTTCGTCATTACTGTCTAAAGAGATGATCCAGTCGGGAGCTTTCCGGACCTGGTCGGCCAACTGCCTCAGATCTTCCTCTTTCCAGCCGACACCGGAAGTTTCCACAACCAGACTTAAATGTTTTCGCTCAACCGTGTTCAGGATGAGGTCATAAATACGCTCATGATAGGCTGGCTCTCCCCAGAGAGAGATGCTGATCACCGCGTCTTCACAATACCCTTCGATAGAATCCAGGAGAGACTCGTAGCGATCGAAAGGCATTTCCCCCTGTTTTCCGGTATCTCGAATACCGAAGACGGGATATGGGCAGTAGCTGCACAGTTGGGGGCAGCCTTCCACGATCTGAATCGAAAAAAAGGAAGGAAGGTTTCTCAGAATTTCAGGTTTTTCCTGTATTAGACGGCAAATCGTCTCTGCCGACAGGCATTTATTCAGAACGATTTTTTGCAGGAGCAGGAAGTTCCTCTTTGAGTCTGCGCAGAGGTTCAAGCGCAGGAGGCGCAGATCGACGGACGAAATTTCGGTTTCAATGTCAAAAGAGTTGATGTCCTTTTTAATGAGCTCAAACAGGGAATCCCGGGAGATCCCCATACATCCCGTACCGGTGGCACTGTCCTTCTGCGAGAGGGATTGTAGAGCGCTAATAATACCCGGTTGGAAAATCTCCGGACTCAGACCATAAGGAAACCCATCGGCAAAGGTGTAGTTGGCGAAGTACCGGCGATGATTCTCATACATGTTCTCGGTCAATTCATGATCCAGGAAAGGACAGTCGGCGTAGAAGTAGAAGATGTGATCGCAGCCTTCCGAAAGCTGCCGTATCATCTTCAACAAGCCCGGGAGAGACCATTCAGGCTGCCTTTTGACGGTAAATCCATCCACTGCATCGGCACCGTCCGGCAGTAGAAGATAGACCTGGTCCACATCGGGCAGTGAACGGGCATACTGGTAAACCCGATCAAGGGTGTTTCCGCCCTCAACGAGTGGCTGAAATGCGTAGGGTGCCAGATAAATCCCGTTGGCAATGACAATATTTTTCATATCTGTAGCAATTATCGACATTTCATTAACTTATATCAATCGAGATCGGTCGCTCCAAAGCTTTGGGTGCGCAATTCTGTGTTTGAAATCGCACCCTCTGTGACGCTAAGCTTTGCTTTCATCCAAATTTCTGATAGGTTGAGTGTCAAGTCGAAGCTATGAATCCAATCGAAAGCTACAATAATGTGCACCCCCACAAGTGTTATTCCGTATCGGAAATCACGGCCCTGATCCGGGAAATGCTGGAATCGGAATTCTACAAAATAACCATTGAAGGGGAGATCTCCAACTTCCGTCCTTCCAGCACAGGTCATTACTATTTCAATTTGAAGGATAAGGAGGCCATTATCTCTGCGGTCATGTTCCGTAACCGGCAGAGTACACTCACCTTTGACCTTGAAGACGGCCTAAAAGTCAAAGCCAGCGGGAACCTCTCGGTCTATGCCCGGCGCGGCAACTATCAGCTCATCTGTGAAAACCTGGTTAAGTCCGGCGAAGGAGAGCTCCTGGCCGAGCTGGAGAAGCTCAAATCCAGGCTGGCAACTCTCGGCTATTTCGACGAGGAACGGAAAAGACCGCTGCCTCTTTTCCCTGGCAGGGTTGCCGTGGTTACTTCTCCAACCGGCGCAGCCATCCGGGATATCTTGAGAGTTCTGAAACAAAGGAATGCCGGCCTCAATTTGATCATTCTTCCAGCTCCCGTTCAGGGTGACGGAGCAGCCGCTATCATGGCCAGACAGGTGCGCGCCGCGAACACTTTTGACCTGGCCGATGTGCTGATCGTTAGCCGGGGGGGCGGATCGCTGGAAGACTTGCTGCCCTTCTACGACGAACAGTTGGTCCGCGCGATTGTCGATTCGAGGATTCCAGTGATATCCGCGGTGGGTCACGAAATAGATTTTACCTTTTCCGATCTGGCTGCAGACCTGCGTGCCCCCACCCCTTCGGCAGCAGCGGAAAATGTGTCCGCCTCGAGTGTCGAGCTGCTGCGCAGAATACAGGAGTACAAAAGCAGTATCGTCGATGCAACCTTGAATAGACTGGAGAAGATACGCCTGTTGATCGGTCCGTTTTCCCTAGAGAATCTTAAAGCTGGTTTTGACGTTTTCCTTCGGCCCTTTCTGCTGGATCTGGACAATGCCCGGGAAGGACTGATCAACGGTATGGAAAGCCTGCTTGTCCAAACCCGGCATCGCTGCGAGCTCCTGGCCCGCGACCTGGGGGCCCGCTCTCCCCTGGATGTGCTTAAACGAGGCTATGCCGTAGTAGTCCATGAGAAGACTCAAACAGCGCTGGTTGACAGTGATTTGGTGAAAGTCAACGACGGCTTGGATATTCGGCTGTATCGGGGGAAACTTAAGGTCAGTGTAACGGAGAAAAGTGAATGAAAAGTTTCGAAGAAAGACTGGAAAACCTGGAAGGTATCAGTGAAAAGCTAAAGGCCGGCAAGGTGCCGCTGGAAGAGGCGGTCGAGTTGTTCGAGAAAGGGATGAACCTGTCCAAAAGCCTGGAAAAGGATCTTTCCAAAATCGAACGCAAGGTCGAGATCCTGGTAAACGAACCTGAAAAGAAAGGAGATACTCCTGAGCTAGAGCTCTTTCCGGAGTTGGACACCGATACCTGAGGTATCAGCGGAAGCCCTCCGGAAACACAACCCGGTCTCCCGCTTGAACACCCAGCTTGAGAAAACTGCCCTGACGCAGCTCCAGGGCGTAGCGGACCGCGCGATAGGAATTGATCGTTTTCAGGGAGTAGGGCTTCATAGGCTCGATCTGACTGATTATCCCGTCTTTAGTCAGAAAAGCAATGGAAAGAGGTACGCTTGTGTTTTTCATCCAAAAGGACAGGTGCCTGTCTTTAGGGTACACGAAGAGCATCCCCCCGCGCAGGGGCAGGCTTTCGCGAAACATCAGGCCCTGAGCCATCTGCTCCTCTGACCGGGCTATCTCTACCCGAAAGACTTCTCCCCCGATCTGCAAGGTTACTCGTTCGGCCGAATCGGCGCAGCCCATCATGACAAGGGATATAGTCACAATAATCAGGCGGAAGCATTTGTGTTTCCTTAGTTTTGCCATTTAGAACTGCTCAAGAAATTTTTCCCGGGACAGGTCCCGTAGGCTTTCCTTGGCCCGGCCCCGGTCCTGTAGAGTGTCAAATACCACCTTATCGATATATTTCACCACCAGGGGCCTCTCCAGGGAAAAGCGCACCTTGTCGGAGCTCCAGACTGCAGCAGACGGGCTCAAAGCATCCGCGTCACCGTACTTCTCGATCAGTGTCCTGTACAGGGTGTAGTAATCGATTTTTTCTTGCTCCAGGGAAAGGATGATGATATAAAGCCGGTCATCGTGAAACTGAAAAAAAGCCCGCTTTAGGTAGGAATTGCCGTTGCACTCGATCAACGATTGCTCTCCGGCGGGCAGGAAGCTTACATCCGGATCACCCCGGTAAGCGTAGAGTGGGTCATCCAAAAGCCGTTCTTTGACCAGACTCATGCTCAAGCCCAACTCTATGGTCCGAAAACCTTGGGGCAGCGGTGGAAGAGCGGCCGGTCCGGCAGACTGTGATAACAGGCTGAATGGGAGCACAAGTATTAAAAAAAGGACGATACCGGTCCGGGTCATAACTCTACTTGGACAGGGCGATGCTTAAGGCGGTGGTTAGCTTGAGCACGTCCTGATTCCCCAGGCGCACCCTGTGACAGAGAACCGAGGCGATTTTGAGAATCACCTTCAGGCACACGGCAGGATTGGTCGCACCAATCCGGTTAAAATCGTCCCGTTTGATCTCGTAGATGAGGCAGTCACTTTGAGCCGTAATCGTGGCACTGCGTACATCGTTCTCGAACATAGCCATATCGCCAAAAAAAGAAACAAACTCGGCGTTCAGGCGGACCATCGATTTTTCTGCCTGGCTGAACCCCTTTTTTCCGGTCCTCAAGGTCAGGTTCTTGGTGACCGTGACCTCCCCTTCGGCAAACAGGAACATTGAGTCGCCTACATCACCCTCACCCATGATCACGGTGCCCTTCTTGACTTCCGTCCGCTTGGCGATCCGATGAAACACCTCCATTTCGTCATCGGTAAGCTCGGAGAGTATTCCCAGTTTCTTCAGAATCGAATGATCTGTTTTTTTATGTGCCCTTTTCGCCAGTTTCATCGTTTTGGAATTCCCTGCTTAAGCGCTTCCAATAACAAAGGCAACGTCGTTGTCTTTAATAATATAATCTGAACCCGGGTTGAGTTTGATCTGCAGTTCCTCTCCCTCCTGTTCAAATACATCCAGCTCAGCCTCGGCAAATTTTTGTTTGATAAATGTGTCGATGGCTGACGAGCCTTCCGACAGTATGTCGTCAAGAGACATTTTTTTTTCTTCCGACAAGAAACCGATCAAAACGCCAACACCGGTGTTCAGAAAGTGCACAAACAACTCCGAAAAACTTTTACCCTGGTACATTGCCGGTATCTGCTGCTGCAAGATGTGACTCCTGCTCTCAAATGAGAGCAGTTCTTTAGTTAAATGGGGTATGCCGGAAGATTGGGTTGCGTTCGCCAGCAAAAAACCGTTAAATTCTCCGTTAACAAGAACTTCATCTACATTGGCCCGCCGTAGATGCTGTTCATTGTCCATGTGGATCAATTCGGCACTGGTGTTTATCGCCGGATTTATCTCTTTGACGGCCATGGTAGCCAGGATTGTCCTCTCATCTGCATTGACCAGGGTGTTTTTCCCCGAGGTGTCGGAAAGAATTATCGCCGATTTAGCAGAGCTCAGAGCCGCTCGTTTCAAAACTTTCTCGTGTACAAAATCTCCCCGCACAAAACGCAGATCCAAATTGGTATGCCGGACCGAAAGTGCCTGAAACTCTTCCGAATCCATCTCGTTTACCAGCACAATCTCCTTTTTTGCCGACCCGAAGATATAGCTGAGCCCGTCAAGAATGGATTCGGCATTGATATTCCAACCGCAGACAACTGTATGGTTCCGAAGATTTATGTCCTGCAAACCTTTACCCTCTCTAATTTTTCGATCTACAAAGATACTGGCCACGGTACCGGAAAGAACCGACGTTACCACGACTCCCATAAACATGACCAGGATAGCGACGATCCGTCCCATGGTGGTAATCGGAGCTTTATCGCCGTAGCCAACCGTGGTAATGGTCACAAGAGCCCACCAGAACGAATCGAAAAGACGGGTGAACTCCTTCTGGTTGGCCCTGAGCTCCGCCCAAAAAACCAGTGCCCCACCCGTAACAACCAGAATGATGACAAAGAGAAAAAACTTCGGCAACCGTTCCTTTTTCAAAGTAAGGTACAGCTCTTTCACCCCTTTGAGAGGAGCAAAGCGGGCCGATATTGGTGATTCTTCCTTTTTTTGCCCAATCATCTATTATCTTATCGGCTACCGGCCATAAAAACTGTTTCCCTTTGATTGATTTTGCCAGAGGTTTGCGATTACATTGGCATTATGCGAAAGGTTATTACAGCTTTTGCCTTCGTTGGCTTGCTCCTGATTATGTCATGCGCTACCTCCGAAGGGACTCTTTATAAAGACACCTTGGCTGCAGATCGAGCGACCTCCGACGGTTCCACCGCAGATGACCTGGAGGAGGCGACGGAGGAGGCCCAAACGGTTCCGGAGGAGGAGCCCCAGGAGGCGACTGGTTTGGAAATTACCTCCTCACCAAAAGAAGCAGAGGTGTACCTGGACAACCGCTACATAGGGACAACCCCGCTCCTGCTGGAAGACCTTCCCCGGGGGCGTTACAAGCTTACGATCATGAAAAGGGGCTATTATACCTATAACGACTGGATCAGCTACTATGAACCCTATCTATCGTTTCAGGCCGAGCTCGAGGTTATTACCGGTTTTCTTAAGGTTGTCAGCACACCCGCGAACGCGGAAATAAGCATCGGCTCAATAGGACTGAAAAGCGGCATTACCGCCAATGTTCCCATCGGAAGATACCCGGCCACGGTTCGGTCCTTCGGATATGAGGAGTATTCCGGTTCGGTCGAGATACGGGAAAATGAGCTGACCATGCTTGCAGTTAAACTCAAGGAGGCCGATTTTTCCATTTCTTATTTCGACGTAAACCGGAGTTCTTTCAATCCCCGAAATCCCGGGTTGCTAGGAACAATCAGACTGTCATTTCAAGTTTCCAATTACGGCAGTGGTGTCGTTGTCATTACAGATCCCCAGGGAAAAGAGCTCGACCGCGTCCGCTTAACCCCTTTCACCACCTGGGAGCAGGAGTTCCGCTGGCGTGGTCGAGACAAAACCGGAAAACCTCTGACAGATGGCGAATATGAGCTTCGTCTGGAAGCCAGGGACCATAGGCAACCGGAAGAACTGCTGGTCGAAACAATGACCGTGAGTATCGACAGGTCCCTGCAGATCACCCTGCGCAGCCTGTGGTCGGGAAGTGCCGGCCTGCTCTACGCCGCCTCGCCGGAGAGACTGCCCCCGGGCAGTGTCCAGATGGCATCCCTCTTTATTGCCTACATCCAGCAAAACTTGGACAGCTTCAGCATCCCCTGGAACCTGTCTCTCCGCTTGGGCCTCAAGCACGATCTCGAACTCGACCTGGTAGCCGGGCTCAAACTAAACTACGACAGCGCGGCAGCAGACAGCCGAGCGGAAGATAGTGCTCCACCCTTCTTTGTCGGCGCTGCTCTAAAAGCAGGGCTCTTCCAATGGGGAAATCTACTTACACTCGAAGCCGGGGCTCAAGTTAAGGCGGCCTACCAGAGTGTATATACCGATACCTTGGCTAACTTTACCGGCCTGTCGGTCGGATTACCCCTGGGGCTGGAGTTGGGCCCGGTCGGTCTTTACCTGTCACCCGAGCTAATCATCTCCCCCTATATGGTGAGCTATGAAACCCCGGATTCAGCCGGCCTCTACTCCTGGGCCTACGCCAGGGCCGGTCTGCTGCTCGATTTACACAGCATTGTCTTCGGGGTTTCAGCTTCGTTTCGGAGCAAACCCTTTCACCAGGGTTTGTCGGTGGACCTCCCCTTCCAAGCGGGTATCGAGGGACACCTGCTCTTGCCCGGGACTCAAATCTTTCTGTCCCTGGTCCTGGCAACGGAGTTTAGCGGGATTGACAACTACTATTGGCTGGCCGGCGCCGGCCTGGGTTTGATCGATTAAAAAACGCGCAGAAGAATGATGAGCAGGACCAGCACAATCAGGCTGAACAGAATGGTCAGGATTTTCAAGACAATTCTCGAGGGACCGCCGCTTTCCAAGTTACCATATCCGGGGGCTTTCCTGCCTGCTCTCAGGTAACCGCACGACGGGCAGCCCTTTTGAAACAGGACGGCCTCCCCTTCGAACCCGCATTTTGGGCACTTAACGCTCGAAAAAAAACGGCCGCACCCGGGGCAGCGAACCTTATTCCGCGGTACTTCCCTGCCGCAGGAATCGCAGAAGAATCGCGCCGTAACGCCCATAGATATTAACTCTTCTATTGATTACTACTTTGTTTCTTCTACCTGTAGAATGTCGGTGATGAACAGGGTCTCGAAGAAAAACTCTTCGTAGTAGAGCCCTCGCCTGTCAAAATAACAGGTTGTTAAATCCATCGTAGTATATTTGTTGATTTCAAAGGCGTCCCTCTCAATTGAAGCCTCCAAAAAGAAGCCACCCGATTCCAGGCTGCCGACAATTGCGGGCTTGGCCTTCCTGTCCCAGAGAACAACAATACCTGGCCGGTTTTTACCTGCCGCCGGTACAATCTCCAGGGTAAGTGGATTCTCCTGCTCCATCTGGCGGCTGGGGTGAATGTAAAGATAGATCGAGAGGTTTCCCGACATCACCGAGTACGTAGACAAGTAAAAATAAATTCGCTCCAAATCAGCGACAGCCTTGATCTCGGCCAGTGCGGTTCCACCGTCATTCCAATGCTTGGCCAGATCGATGCGAAAGGGCTCAAAATCTGCGCCATACTGCTCACGCGAGAAGGAACGGGGCTTGAACTCATTGGAAAAAGAAGCCAGAAGGGGAATATCTTCCCAATCACTGAAATCATCATCGATCTCGATATGAACCACTGCCCTGGTCTTTGCCTCCGCAACCGCCGGGGTCGAGGTTTCGAACCCCCGCAGCTTACCTCTGCCGACTTGAGCATACAGCAAAGTAGGTTCGCGATGAATCGTGTATTGCCGCTCGTCAATACTGCCTCCAAACTGAAACTTGAGCAGTCGTACAGGATATTCGCCGGCGCCTGCGAGCTCAAAAAAACCAATCAACATATGATCGCCTTCGGACAGGTTTTCTAACCGCTGCACCTGGTTGGCAGCAATCGCAGTAAAATGCTCCTCTCCCTCTGCGAAATAATCGAAAAGAACGCTGGTAAAAATCGAAGACGAGGGGTCAAAAACGGTCAGGTCGGGAGGGTCGACGATATAATGGAAAGTCGATTGTTCCGGATTTTTCAACAACACGGAACTGTCCTGGCCGAAAGCGACGAGAGCGCAAAGCACTCCTAGAAATGTAAGGATAAGCGTTTTCATGACTCTCCTAATATCGGTACCCCGGTGCAATAATCCCGCAAAATAAAGTCCAACATTCTTTTTAATCGTGGTCCTTGCCGGTTTCCCCGTCTCTGCTTAAGGCTATCGTTTCCGTATAGCCAGAATGGTCAGATCGTCGTACTGCTCGTCTTCCTTGAGATGGGTGTACCTAACGGTCATATCCCGCTCGCCCACCTCGAGAGGATGCCCGAAGTAGCTGTCGAACTGCTCGAAATGCTTTTTTAGAAATTCAACAATTTTCTTGTCTACCAGCACCTTGTCATCGGCGCCTACCCCTGGGTGGGTATAGACCCGGAACACCTTCTCCACCGCCACCATGGCCAGCACGGTTTCTTCTACACTGCCCGCACAACTGGTAAAGTCGAAACTTAAAAGTTCGTCGGGAATGGGATTGTGGTACTTTTTAAGCTCATACCGCTCACCTTTAATCACGGCGTTGATAATCTCGTAGATCCTGGGTATGCCCAACTCCTCGTTGTCGCTGCCTTTGAGATGGGTCCCTTCGTGCTCTTCATTCTCTTCCAGGCCGGGTTCATCACAAATAATGGGCTGGTATTGATCATTACGGAAAATACGCTTGGCCTCTTCGATACCGTCAGTAAATAGAAAGACCGTGTCGCCGATTTCCAGCTTATTGGAAACCCGGGTAAACCCCGATTGCATCTCCACCAGCATGGAGGGAAACACACCTGCAGCCGGGGCATCGGGCAGTTTGGTCATTGTCATGGCGCCTTGAGCACTGCGGTATATATACAGGTTTGTGTCCCCGGCATGGCAGAAATAGGCTTTTCCTGTTTCGGAGTTTATCAGGCACAAGGTCAGGGCGGCGAAGCGCCCCTTAAAGCCGCGCTCCTCGAGCATATCGTTCATCTGGTAGGCCAGCTGGTCTATCTTCAGGCCGGGATCTTTCGGCGTCCAGTTGCGAAAGAAATTGGAAAAGATGGTGGCCACCTCCACCATGATCAAGGCGGCAGGGACCCCTTTACCGGCTACATCGCACTTTATCACGGCATAATATTTGTCGGCCAGCTTGATGTAATCGAAATAGTCCCCGGACACACCCTTGGCGCCTTCATAGTAGCCAAAAATCTCGATCTGCTCGGTGATCTCGCCGCCGGTGGTTCCTTTTTCACCGTGTTCGTTCTTGTCCAGGGGGATAAACATCCTCTGGACCTCCTTGCCAACGGTCAGATCCTTGCTGGCACTCGCCGCTTTTACCAGGGCCTGGGTCATCTGGTTTACTGTGGTGGCCAGGATGCCGATCTCGTCCCTGCTCCTTATGGCGATGACATGATTTTTCAGCTCTTCCTTGTCCTCAGTATCGCGAATAACCGCCACACCCTGGGCCAGCTTCTTGATCGGTGTGATGGTGATGGAGGCCATGATTATTGCCCCCACCAGCCCCAACCCGGCCGCCACCAGGGCAAT
>SDBT01013757.1_pt1 | contig 12945 bp, 13 predicted proteins | sample 2277101 | NCBI WGS metagenome assembly SDBT01 (sample SAMN10404973, study PRJNA504765) | marine sediment metagenome | isolation source: marine sediment core GS10_PC15, 103 cmbsf | place: Arctic Ocean: Southern Knipovich Ridge | collected 2010 | reverse complement strand
AAGAATGGCTTCTTTCCCATGGCATTCCGTAATTATGTTCCTGAAGCCAGCGATACCATGCAGTGGCGAGCTTCAGCTCAAAGTTTGATTGAATATAATAAAACGCATAAAGACCAGGCTTTATGGAGCGCAAATGTTTTCTCCGGAATGCCCGGCTATCTTATCTCTTTCGGCACAAAATATCCTTTTATAAATAACCTTAGAATTTTAACAGATAAATTGATCAACTGGCGTGTATTCCTCTTATTCACTGCTGGTTTAGGAGTTTATCTTTTAATGCTCAGTCTGGGATTTACTCCCATGATTGCCTTTATTTCCGCAATTGGATTTTCTCTTTCCTGTCACTTTATCGGACTTATTGAGATTGGTCATAATACCAAGTTCAGGGCAATAGTTTATATCCCCTGGATCTTCTTTGCTCTGCATTATCTAAAAGAAAAAGTAAACATCCTGGGCATTGGTTTATTGTCTCTTTTCATTATCGGACAGCTTCGAGAAAACCATCCGCAGATTTCATATTACACTTTTATGATGATAGGGATTTATTGGATTTTCCAGCTTGTTTGGGCGATAAAAGAAAAGAAAGTCAACAGTTATCTTCTTTTTTCTGTTTTCCTGTTATTTGTTATGATTGTTGCTTTTATGGCAGTAGCTCAGCCCTATTTATCAACCTATGAATATGGTGAATATACCATCAGAGGTGGAGCAGAAGGACTGGATACAGATTATGCCACGAGTTGGTCTTTTCATCCTCTGGAGATGATCAGCTTTGTTATTCCGAATTTTTTTGGTGGGATTTCTCCTTATTATTGGGGTTGGATGCCGTTCACTCAAACTTCTATGTATATGGGAGTTGTAATTCTTCTCTTAGCTTTGATTGCAGTTTTCAGATCTAAATCGAAGATTGTTAAGATTTTAACAGCAGTCTCTATTGTAGCACTTTTTATTTCATTTGGCAGGCATCTGCCGTTTCTTTCCAATTTTCTTTTACATTACCTGCCCGGGTTCAACAAATTCCGTGTTCCGGCTATGATTCTTGTTCTGGTGGGATTTGCAATCGTGGTTTTAGCTGGTTATGGCATCAAATTTATTGTTTGCCAAAAAGAGAGAGAACATAAAAAATTTTTTGATATAATCCAAAAAATCTTGATTGCATTTGTCATTCTTTTCATTTTATTTATTCTAACAAATGGTGTTTTTGAGAAATTAAGTTTGTCAAAAGCTGGAGAAGCCGCTCAATACAGTGCTGAACAAATCAAGCAATTGAAATCTTTTCGATTTGATAAACTGGTTCATGATGGATTTCAAGCTTTAATTTTTATCATTTTGACATTAGGTGTGATTCTTGCTTTTGGACGAAATAAGATCAGGAAATATTTCTTCCTTTTTCTTATTGTAATCTTAGTAATAACAGACTTGCTGATAATAGATAGTCGTTTCCTGCAAAACCTAAAGTCTAAAAAGCAGATTGAAAGCACATTTCAAAAATCAAAGTTGGATGAGTTTCTTATGGAAGATGAAGAAATTTTCCGCATCTATCCTTTGGCACGAGAATTTGGTCAGAATCGATGGTGTTTTTATCATCAAAGCATTGGCGGTTATCATGGAGCAAAGCTAAAAAGGTATCAGCAGATTATTGAAAATTGTCTGAATACTGAACTCAGAGATCGCATCCCGATCAATTGGAATATCGTTAATATGCTGAATACGAAATACATTATTTTTAATCAGAAATTGCCTTTTGATAATCTTGAATACGCGTTTTATGATAGGAAACAAAAGATGACTGTTTATGAAAATTTAGAATATCTACCTCGAGCCTGGTTTGTGGATAACCTGGAATCGACCATCTTAAAAGAGGAAATCTGGAATCGTTTGAATCAAAAGGAATTTGATCCTGCCAAAACAGCAATTGTTGAAAAGATGATTGATAATGTTTTTCCGCCGCAATTTAGCAAAGTTGAACTCCTTGATTTCAATCTTCATTATCTCAAATTTGAAGTAGAGACAGATACGACATCCTTCTTAACAATTAGTGAAATCTATTATCCGGCTGGTTGGAAAGCATTCATCGATGAGACTGAAACGGAGATTTATCCTACAAATTATATTTTACGTGGTGTAGTTGTTCCCAAAGGAAAACATATTCTGGAGATGAAATTTGAGCCTGAAACATACAGATTAAGTTTAGAACTCAGTGCGATTGGATTATTAATTTCATTAGTTTTTATCATTCTGGGTATTTTCGTTTACTATCTCAAAAAGAAAAAAAGGAAACACTCTCGTGTCTTCAAAAAGTAAGCTTTTTGTGGTTGCTACTCCCATTGGAAATCCGGATGATATTACCTTGCGGGCTTTAAAAGTCTTAAAACAAGTTGATTTTGTGATTTGTGAAGAATACAAAGTTGGCAGCAGATTGCTGAAATCTTATGACATCGATAAACCTCTTGAACTTCTGAACGAACATAACGAAAAAGAGCAGACCAATTCGCTTTTAATGAGAATTTTGAATAATAGAGAAACGGCTGCTCTTATTAGTGATGGGGGATTGCCGCTTTTTGCTGACCCGGGAAGTGAACTTGTCTGGCAATGTCATCAAAATGGGATTCAGGTTGTTCCCATTCCCGGAGCTTCTTCAATTATGACAGCATTAATGGCAAGTGGTATCAAACTCGATAAATTCCTTTATTATGGTTTCTTACCAGCAAACAAGGATAAACGGATTTCTGCTCTAAAAAAACTACCGCGAAATTATGATATAATTTTTTTAGAAGCTCCTTACAGACTGAAACAATTACTAAGAGATATGATAAAAGTTCTCGGAGAGAAAAAACAAGCGATAATTGCTTATAAATTAACTCAATCCGAAGAAAAAATCTTTTGGGGAAATTTGAAGGAGCTCTCCTTTATGACCCAGGATTTACCAAAAGGGGAGTTTGTGTTTATATTGAGGAGAACTCATTCTGAATCCTTTTAGAACTTCTTGCTGAGAAGAGGAAACCTAAATCTTTTTTCGAATTTTAATAACAAAAAACTTGCATTGTATCCCATCTGGAATACATTTTGTCCAAAGGAGGTAAATATGTCAAAAACAGCAATGTTAAGAGCTCGTATTGAGCCGGTTTTAAAAGAGGAAGTTGATTCCATTTTTAAAAAGCTCGGTCTATCAACCTCGGAAGCAATTAATATCTTCTATAGACAGGTTAAGCTTCGTAAAGGTTTACCTTTTCAAGTTATTATTCCCAATGAGTTAACTTTAAAAACTTTCGAAGATACAGATAAAAATGAGAATATCATCGAATCGAAAAATGCTGCTGAAATGTTTAATAAACTGGGAATTTGATGTTAAGACCTGCTTATACAAAACAGTTCAACAAAGACTTGAAGCGAATGATAAAACGAGGAAAGGATAAAAGCAGAATTAAGTCAATTTTGCTATCTTTAATTAATGAAGACCAACTTGAAACTAAATTCAAAGATCACAAATTATTTGGAAATTTCCAGAACCGTCGTGAGTGTCATATTGAACCTGACTGGCTTCTTATTTACAAAGTTGTGACTGAAAGAATTGTCTTTGAAAGAACAGGTTCGCATTCGGATTTGTTCAAGTAATTCTAAGTTGTAAAAATTCGATTCAGAGTTCCCATCCGGCAGCTGCCGGATGGGAACGAGAGAATTTTATAAAAGAACACAAGACAAAAGTCGATGAGGTAAAATGAGTTCTGCAAAATAGAGTGTTTTTGTCATCCTGAGGAATTCTGTCCATTTTTCTTACGAAGGATCTCCGCTTATAATGAGATTCTTCGTCGAATGCCTATGTAAGTTCATCCTCAGACCGTGTCCGGCTTTTGACGGAAAGACATATATTTTCCCATTTTGCAGAACTCTTTGAGGTAAAAAAAGGAGAAATCGAATGCAAATTATTCATAGAAGTAGAAGAGAGAAGTATTTTTTCATTGTGAATACAACGGCTGGTAGAGGAAAAACCGGACGTAAAGTAACAGGATTGATTAACAAATTAAATGAGCATAATTTGAATTTTGAAATCGAAATTACAAAAGCACCAAGACACGCAATAACACTTGCACGCGATGCCATTAAACATGGATATAGGAAGATTGTGGCAGCAGGTGGAGACGGAACAGTAAATGAAGTTTTGAATGGGATTATGCTCTCAAATAAGAGTGAATCTGTTTTATTGGGAATTATACCAAAAGGCGGAGGAAACGATTTTGCTCATTATTTTCATATTCCACATACTCTGGAAAAAGCACTTGAAGTCTTAACCAGGGGAAAAACAACATTAGTTGATGTTGGAAAAATTGAAAACTTTTATTTCGGGAATGCATTAGGAATTGGCTTTGATGCCAAAGTTGCAGAAAACTCGAAGAAGATCAAATATTTAAATGGAATGCCGCGATATTTCGCTGCTATTCTTTTAACATTAATTCAAAATAAATCCTATAAGATGAAAGTGAAGATTTCGGATGAAGAGATCGATTCTGAATTATTGATGTTAACAGTTGGCAACTGTCGTTTTAGCGGAAGCGGATTTCAATTGACTCCTGATGCTAAGGCTGATGACGGTGTTTTTGATTTATGTTTTATCGATAAAATTAATCGTAGAAGGATCTTAAAAGTTTTACCCTCAGTGATTCCCGGAAAACACCTTAAAGAGCCGGAAGTTACAATCAAGAGAAGCAATTTTGTAGAGATTAGTTCGGAAGATAAACTTCCTGTGTATTTTGATGGAGAGATTCCGGATTTGAAGAATCCAAAACATCTTAAGATAGAATTGCTTTCAAAGAAAATAAATTTGATCTGTTGAGACCTTGCGAATTCCGGCAGCTGCCGGATTCGCAATGGTTGAATTATTTGAATCGGTTGAAATGGTTGAATTTGAAAACTTAACAAATCTCCAAGATTTAAATCATCGTTCCCAAACCCCCGTTTGGGAATGTCTTAATGAAATAAGAATTATGATCAAGTTAATCGTTACCAATCTGGGGATTGGTAACGAGAAAAACGAGGATAAAAAATGTCAGACCAATTTTCTCTTTTTGATAAAGAAATAAAACCGACCAATATTCCGCTGGCAGAGAAGATCCGTCCGCAATCTTTAGATGAAATTTACGGGCAGGACAAAATTCTGAAACAAGGTTCTCTTTTGAGGAATATGATAAAAACCGATAATTACAGTTCATTTATTATGTGGGGTCCTCCCGGCACAGGAAAAACTACCATTGCACGGCTTATCGAGAGAAAGACATCCAAACGGTTTATTGCTTTCAGTGCTGTACTTTCCAGCATTAAAAATGTGAAAGCTGTGATGAAGGAAGCAGAATACAACCTCAAAGAAAAGAACAAAAGCACCATTCTTTTTATAGATGAAATTCACCGTTTCAATAAATCTCAGCAGGATGCTTTTTTGTATTATATCGAATCCGGAGCTGTTATCCTGATAGGTGCAACCACGGAAAATCCATCTTTTGAAATTATCTCTCCTCTTCTTTCCCGCTGCCAGGTATTTGTGTTGGAGCAGCTTTCTGATGAAGATATTATCAGCATTATAAATCATGCTTTGAAGGTTGTGGAAACGAAGTTCGAATTCGAGGAAAAATGTTTTCCATATTTAGCAGAACTCAGCAGCGGTGATGCTCGCAAAGCATTGAACTATTTAGAAAGCATTTTTAGAAATGCTGAGAAAGGACAGATAATAGATGTGAAATTCATCTCGAAAATTCTCAGCCGCAAAGCCATGTTCTACGATAAAGATAGGGAAGAACATTACAATGTGATTTCTGCTCTGCATAAATCTTTGCGTGGTAGCGATCCGCAAGCTGGACTTTACTGGCTGGCACGCATGCTGGAAGCTGGAGAAGACCCGCTTTATATTGCACGACGTTTGGTGCGGTTTGCTTCCGAAGATGTGGGGCTGACAGACCCGAATGCCCTGGTTCAGGCGATGGCTGTGAAGGATGCTGTCCATTTTTTAGGAATGCCGGAAGCAAATGTTCATCTTGCTCAACTCGTTGTCTATCTGGCAACTGCTCCCAAAAGTAATGCGTTATATACTGCCTACAAAAAAGCTGCTACAAATGCACAAAAAACCAGCCACCTCGGTGTTCCGCTTCATATCCGCAATGCTCCCACCAAGTTGATGAAAGACCTGGAATACGGAAAAAATTATAAATATTCGCATGAATTTGAAGATGCATATTCTTATCAGAATTATTTCCCGGATAAAATGAGTGAGAAAGTATATTATAAACCATCTAAATTTGGTTTTGAGAAAGAGATTAAGAAGCGGTTAGATTGGTGGAAGAAGTTGAGAGGGGACAAGGAAGAAAGGAAAAAGGAAAAAGGAGAAAGGAAATCAGGCTTCGCTTCGTTATGCCCTGACGAGCAGGATGAATAAATTAGTATTCCTTCTAATCTCCCTTTTTAAGGGAGAACTAATTTATCCCGTGGAATCTCTCCTTATTCCACTGGGAAGAGGGTTTAAAAATCAATAGCTCATTTTTTTAATTGACAGTAAATACATAGATTGATTTTAAACTAACTTATGAAAATGTATTTATTTATGAAATCTGGGAGAAGAATTGAAAGATTTAGAAAAACCCGAAATCGTATGGTCAGAATATTTTAAATATCGAGCCAAATTGAGAGGATTTAGCCTTACAAAAATTGAAAAAATTTTGAGATATTCTAAAGAAAAATATTTTGATATAATTACACAGCGAAGAATTGTAATTGGAAAACACGATAAAAGTTTAGTTATGATCCCTTATGAGAAAACTGCAAATTCAGTAATCCCAATCACAATTCATAAAACAACCAGGCAACAAATGAATTTAAGATTAAAAAGCGGAAGGTTTAGATATGAATAAAACACAAATGAAATACTTTAAAGAAGAAGATGTTCTTTACCTCATCCTCACAGAAGAAAAGGAAGCAAGCAGTATCGAGTTGAGTCCGAACATAACTGCTGAATTGAATGATAAAGGAGAATTGATCGGTTTGGAGATTTTGGATGCGAGTTCATTTATTCGGGATTCTATTCTGGAAACAGCACAGGCGAAGATGTTGAATTTGATGAAAAAATCAAAAATTGTGAATTAATTCTTTATCGAGTTTTTCAATATATCTATTGGATAACAATTTTCTAATTTGATAAAGTAATGTTATATAAAGTGAGCGTTATCATTGAAAAAGATGAATTTGGATATTATGCATTTTGTCCCGAACTGGAAGGATGTCAAACGCAAGGTGATTCTTATGAGGAAGTGATTGATAATATTAAAGAAGCTATTGAATTATATTTGGAAACTTTGACAAAAGCTGAGAGAAATATTTATCTCAGCAAAGAAATTCTGACTACAACCTTGGAGGTCAATGTTGCCTAAATTCAAATATGTTTTATTTATACAGATATTACGTTGAAAAAACATGATTATAGCAGTAATTTTGCAGATAAAACTTGGTTTGTATCATTTAGTTGAAATAAGAAATTGATTTTATAGGAGGAAATTTAAATGCCTGAAAATAGTAATAATATAACTGATGGTCAATTTAGCTTATATCTAGCAGATTTGAATTCAGAAGGATTTGAACCAGCTGCTTCCGATGGTTCTTGTCCTAAATGCCGTTCTACTTTATGTAAAGAACTCAAAAGAAAATCATTTCATAAATCTACAAAAAATAAAAAATATTATATTGATGATTATTATGACGAAGTACATATTGATTCGGTAGAAGTAGTTAAGTATATCTGTAAAAATTGTAATCAAAAATATTTCAGTGTAAATTTTTCATCCTCTACACCAATATCTTCAATTATGCAATTGCATATAGATAATAAATAATTGGTAGTTATCTTTCCGATCAAACAGGAGAATTCAAATGAGAAAACTTATATTGTTTTTATTAATTTTAACATTATTCATTTCCTCAAATATTCTTTATGCTCAACAGAAATATAAAATTATTGAGAAAAATTACTATCTTCCCTCTTTAAAACCTAGTGCTGATGCTATCTCTTGTAGTTATTTTTATAGTAAAAATATGGGATTTAAATATAATTTCTTTCACATTCGGTATGGTTATTTCAATTTTGGAATCTTCACCGGAATTGCTTATGGAATTACAAAATTAGATAAAATATCTGAACCAAAAGTAGGAGTATTTTACTGGTTACCAATTGGAATTTATTATCCAATAACAAAAAAAATTGGTTTCGAAACAAAAAGTTACTTTTTACCTATGAAAGATTCGTATTATAAATATAAGGATATTCCAGTAATTAATGAGATAACTTTAAGATCAGATATTTTGGCGAATATCGATGGTGTTTTTATTTCAGTTTTAGCTGGTTATAGATTTCAATCTAATGATTGGAAAAAAATTGAAAAAGTAGCTTGGTACAGTAATGAAACGAATATTATTAATTACGGAAAATTTAATGAAATCTATCTTGAAATATCATTAGGAATAGGAAGAATAAATGAAAATAGATGCTTAAAAAAACAAGAAAAAATAAAATCAGAAAATCCATCATTAAAAATATACCCTCAATTAACAGGTAAAACATATGAAATAATTTCTGGCGAATCAAAAAATCTTCAAGTTCAAATTAATAACAATGGTTCTGGATTAGCTGAGGAATTAGAATTAAAATTATTAACAAATAAATTTATATCAACATCATCAGATAGGATTTATATAGGAAATCTTAATCCTCATTCAACCAGAAACATTGAAATCACAATTACTGCTAAAAAAGTTGAAGAAAAAACTAAAGTTAAATTGTCATTGAATTTAATTGAGAAAGATGGTTTTACTGCAAATGATGAGATTGAAATAACTATACAGCCTGAAATACAAACTGAAAGATTCCCCCCGATTTTTTCTATTAATGCAAATTTAAAAGAACCAAATGGTAATTTACTTCTTGATGCTCTGGAAAAAGGAGAAATTGAGATAACTATTAAAAACACAGGAAGAGGAAATGCCTGGGGTCTGGAACCTCAGATTGATATTGAAGAATCAAATATTACAAAACATCTAAATTTTGAAATTGATACATCTACAATACGCAAAGTTGAGCCGGGTGGTTCAACAAAGATAAAAATTCCTGTTACAGCAGATTGGGATGTTCCCAGTGGAAAAGTAAAAATGCATATCTTGATAAAAGAAGGAAATGGTTTTGATTCAGCACCGGTTAATTTTTCTTTTGAAACCCAAGAATTTTTAGAACCAAAACTCGTTATTACTGATGTTGGAATAGATGACAGCGATAGTGAAAACACATTTGGTGATGGAGACAATAAAATTGAAAATATGGAAACTATCGAGGTTACAGCAATAGTACAAAATCAAGGTCAGGGAAAAGCAAAAGATGTAAAAGCAATAATAAAAGTTAATGATGAAAATATATCATTTTTCGGTGATGAACTATCTTCATTGGGAGATCTTAAATCCGGAGAGTTTGAAAGTGTGAAATTCACGATTTTGGTTAACAATAAATATACAGGAAATTCAAAGCTGCCAATTACCATAAACATAACAGAGCATTATAACAGATATGGAATCTCAAATAAAAAACTTGGTCTTGAATTGAACAAAATAACCCTTGCAGCAAAAGATATTAATATTGAAGGAAGGAAACATATCTGGCAGGAAATTCAAGACACACCGGAACTTACAGTTGATATTGAAAAAGATTTTCCCAAAACAGAAATTAGTAGAAGAGAAGGAATTGCAGTTATCATCGGAAATCGAGATTATGAATTTTATCCTGATAATCCTGTAGAATTTGCCATAAATGATAGAAATTTAGCAGAAAGATATTCTAAAGATGTTTTCGGATTTAGGACTGTACTTGGTAGTGAAAATCTTGGTTTTGCTCAATTTAGAAATTTCTTTGGAACCGAGGATAATCCTGAAGGAGAATTATACAGAACCTTGAGAGTAGAAGAACCTGTTTTCATTTATGTTACAGGACATGGTCATTCCAATCCACAACCAAATCAAAAAGCTAAATCTTACATTATACCAAAAGATGGAAATAGTTATGATCTGGATGCAACCTGCTATCCAATTGATATTCTATATAATAATCTTTCTTATCTAATCGAAAACAAGAAACCTGAAAAACTTATTCTAATCTTGGACATGTGCTTCAGTGGTTATTTAACAACTGCAATCAGCAGTGCACGCTGGGAAAGTGACAATCCTTTACAAGATTTAATTGATATTGGTAATAATGTTGGGACTGATGTTGTATGTATATTTGCTACACAGGAAGCTCAAACAGCAAAATGGTATCAAGAGAAAAAACATGGACTTCTAACCTATTTTGTTTTAAAAGCGTTTCATAATTCAGAGAATGAGGGGGGTTACAAAGCTGTTTACAACAACGATAAAAAATTAACACTCGGTGAATTAAAAAGATTCGTTCTCGATGAAAATTATGGTGTTCCTTATTTTGCAAATCAGAGAGAAGTTGTCGGTAATTCTGATCTGGGTCAGCAACCTGTAATTATTGGAGATGACGGAATTATTCTTTTGGAGTATAAATAATTATGAAAAATGTCATTACCTTTTTACTTATTTGTTTAATTTTATGTGCCTGTACTCAAAACAAGATTTCAGTAAATCCTAAAACAAATGAAACTGTAACAATACCTGATGATACTTTCTCTCCCAATATAGAAGATCTGGAAAACAGTAATGTAGAGGTTACGGTTTATACAATTTGGAAAGAGAATAAACAAAAGATGAGAGATGAATTACGGGAGCGAGCAGAAATTGAAATACTTAGATATAAAAGATTACTTCAAATTGGTTCAGAAATTTTAAGTATGCAATATGAAGGAGAAGAATATTTTGACTTATTTTCAAATATCATCTCAACTACAGTTTATGGTAGAATTGATTCTATTTTAACCATTTATGAAAAAACCTCTTTAAAAAAGGGACACCCGTATTTTGAGATGAGATTCAAAGGACATGTTATTGAGGAAGAACCTGATTTATCATTTTATGTTGAAATGCAATTAAACAAAACAACATTTTCTAATTCTGATGAATTATACCTACAGGTTATTACAACAAAACCTGCTTATATTATAGTTTTCAATTTTGATATTGAAGAAGATAAATTTGATATTTTATATCCAACAAAAGAATTACCTTATGAAAAATTAAGACCAAATATATCCTTTTTAATCCCTCCCAAAAATTTCAATAAAAAGATCAGAGTATATTCAGATGAAAAAATTAAGAAACAATCCTCAATTTTTGTAATAGCTACAAAAGAACAATGGGCTTTACCAATCAAAAAAGAAATGAAGTTTGAAGATTTCAAGAATTGGCTGGGGAAAATACCTTTACCAATTAGAGCAATTGCATATGAAAGTTATGTTGTTTATAATGAGTGAGTTGCTCTTTGATAATTATCAAAAAGAATACTGAAAAAAAGAGTAAATAAGATACTGAACTGGTGTCAGAAGTTGAAGGAGAAGCAGGAAGAAGGGAGAAAGGAAAAAGGTGAAAGGGAAACTACCGAATGGTTGAAACCCTTCAGAAAGGTTATTTTCCTTATTGACGAAATAAAACCAATTTCATTTTATCGAATTGATGCTTCCGAACAATTAAAAATATTTTAAGCACTTCTTCAAAACAAAATCACACAAATAATATCTCAATCCTCCAAAAGTTAGCACTCTAAGATTTAGATTGACAATTTATCTTTTTGAATTAAATTGTCTTTTGTTAGCAGTAAGAAATTTGGAGTGCTAAAAGAAGGATTTGAAATGAAGAAAAATATAATCAGGCAGGAAAAGGTTCTCTCTTATTTGATTGAAGAATACATCCAATCTGTGGAACCTGTTTCATCCAAACTTATATCTGAAAAATATATCAAAGATGCCAGCCCTGCCACGATTCGGATAGACCTGAATAAACTTGAAAAAAGTAACCTGATTTATCAACCACATACATCTGCCGGAAGAGTTCCGACCATAAAAGGTTATAGAAAATATATTGATCAAGTTATGCGGGAATATAGAAATTCTGAGTATGAGAAAACAGATTTATTGCGTGAAATTATCGTAAAAAATTATCGCGATACACCTTTGGCTCTTCATTACATAATGCAGCTTCTGGCAAGAGAAACAGACCAATTAAGCTTTGTGGCAGAACCTGAAGTCTCTTATGGATACCTGGATAAATTAGATGTTTTCAAGATTTCTTCCGACAAGCTTCTTTTTGTGGTCAGTTTGGATTCAGGATTGGATAAAACCGTGATTTTAAAGTGTGATCATAGTATCGGTGAACAGCAGTTGAGAGCGATAGTTCGCTACGTTAATGATGAGTTTGTGGGATTGCGGCTTTATGATATTCAAAATAAATATTTGGATGAAGTATCTGACCAGGTAACAGAAGAAAACACACTTCTCAGACTTTTTCTGGATGAACTTAATAATGCGATTACGGAAATCAGCAGCTATTTCATTCATTTTGATGGAAATATAAGTTTTTTGGAACAACCGGAATTTGATGATAAAAGCTCGATTTTAACTTTTCTGGGTTTTATCCAGCGTCAGGATCATCTGGTCAGAATTATGCAGAAATATGATTCTAAAGATTCTTTGAATATTCTTCTTGGAGAAGATTTGGGACAGCCTGAGCTGGCAAATTATTCGCTTATTTACGCCAAATATGAGATTTTTGGTATTCCGGGATTTCTGGGTGTTCTTGGTCCTGTTAGGATGGATTACAGGAAGAACATTCCAATCATAAAAGAGATTGCCAGGATAATTACAAAAACTACAAAAAAGGGAATGATGGTACCTCAAAATGACAGAAAATAAAAAAGATAAAATTGAAATAAAAAAGAATGAAAAGAAAGTGGAAGAAAAAAAGCTTACTTTGAAAGAAAAA
>SDBT01013756.1_pt1 | contig 12945 bp, 11 predicted proteins | sample 2277101 | NCBI WGS metagenome assembly SDBT01 (sample SAMN10404973, study PRJNA504765) | marine sediment metagenome | isolation source: marine sediment core GS10_PC15, 103 cmbsf | place: Arctic Ocean: Southern Knipovich Ridge | collected 2010 | reverse complement strand
AATAGGGGTTGTATAGCTACAACTGCTCCATCAAAATCACACCTTTCGATGTGAGCTGTCACCGAGCTAAAAATCGATCGGATAGTCCTATCGCTATTCTCTACAATCTCTAGATCCAAGTGAAAATGATTGAAACTACCTTCGCTATTATCTTGAGTGCTAATTATACTTGATGTCATATCCCCTCCTTTTAATATATATTATATAGTCTTTATTAATTTAATTCAATAATAATAATAATTTGAAAAAGTAGATAAACTTTAATTTAATGATAAAAACAGGAAACAAAAAGACTATTCACTGAAAAGAAAGATAACTAGCGGCGGCTCTGTTAAGCTTTTGCTAACTCATTCACTTCAAAGAAGAAGCTGATCTCTGTCTCGGCTGTCTCGGGAGCGTCAGATCCATGGACGGCGTTCGCTTCGATCGTCTCAGCAAAGTCGGCGCGGATCGTTCCTGGAGCAGCCTTAGCGGGGTCGGTATCGCCCATAAGATCGCGGTGTTTAGCAATCGCATTTTCACCCTCTAGAACTGAGACAAGCACGGGTCCTGAAGTCATATAGCTGACGACGTCTTTAAAAAAAGGTCGATCGCGGTGAATTGCATAGAACTCTTCCGTCTGCTCTATACTTAGTTGGAGCATCTTTGCGCCAACGATTTTTAGTCCCGCAGCTTCAAAGCGTGATAGAATCTCGCCAATATGATTTTTACTGACAGCATCGGGTTTAATAATTGATAGGGTCTTCTCTTGGGCCATATTTATCTACACTCCAGGTTAAGAGAGAGATGATATTAGGATCGAACTTAAATTGCAATTCTAATATGATGGGGGCTATGGAGAGAGAACCCATTGATTTTTTGAAGATACGGAAGGTCCTAGTGGCAAAGTTGCGCCACCACGGCGATGTGCTGCTCTCCTCCCCGATTTATTCCCTTTTGAAGGCGCGCTATCCCCACCTAGAGATCGACTGCTATATCTATAGCGAGACCCTTCCCATGCTCGATGGCCATCCCGCGATCTCCAACTTTCTACTCTATGATAAAGAGTGGAAAAAGCTCCCTCTCTATAAGCGCGCCTTGCAGGAGCTGCGCCTTCTAAAAAAGATTCGCCATAAACGATACGATCTGGTGATTAATCTCACCGAAGGAGATCGCGGCGCCATCGCAGCGAAAGTCTCGCGAGCCCCCTATGCCGTAGGATTCGATCCCGAAGGGGGAGGGATGAGAGGGAAGAAAAAGTGCTACACCCATCTGATTAAGCACACCGCCCGTCCACGCCACACCGTCGAAAAGCAGCTCGATGCGCTGCGCGTGATTGGACTCTTTCCAAAAAGCGATGAGCGAGATCTCCACTTTCATATCCCTGATGAGGCGAAAGAGAGAGTCAATCGGCTGCTTCCAGAGCTGCCCTTTGTCCAGATCCATCCCGTTTCACGCTGGATGTTCAAAACGCTGCCCGAAGAGAGCATTGCGCTCGTGATCAACACCCTGAATGAAAGGGGAGAACGCGCCGTTCTCACTGCGAGTCTTGACCCCCGTGAGATGGAGATGAATGCGCGCATCTGCGCACTTGCTCCTAGCGCCATCGATCTATCAGGAAAATTGACACTCAAAGAGTTAGGCGCTGTCATCGAGAGATCAAAGATGCTCATCACCGTCGATTCCGTGCCCCTTCACTTGGCGAGCGCCCTTAAGAAACCGACCGTCGCCCTCTTCGGCCCCACCTGCGAAAAGAATTGGGGCCCCTGGAAGAATCCTCACAGCCGCGTCGTCACACTTCCACTAAGCTGTCGCCCCTGTTACCGCCCCGGTTGCGGTGGCAGCGGCAAGAGCGATTGCCTCGACACCCTCCCCCCACAGCTCATCATCGAATCGGTCCACGACCTGCTCACCGAGATCGACCAGCCACTATTTTCCACCAGCTAGCCAGGATTCCTCATTAGGAATAGAGAAGATATCACGTTTTTCCATCAAAAAAAGTGATAATCATCACGTTTTTCCAACGTAAAACGTGTGATTCTTCACGTTTTCCTAACGAATCCTTGCTGATAATCAAGAATTTGATTACAGTGGGGATATGGAGAGAGACATTTATCAGCTATTAGAAAAATGGAAGCGATCAAATCGACGCAAACCATTGGTATTAAACGGAGCTAGACAAGTTGGAAAGACATATTCATTAAGACAGTTTGGCAGGACCTCTTATGAAAAAATAGCTTATCTGAATTTCGAAAGGGAGGAAAAGATTGCTCAATATTTCGAAGATACTTTAGACCCGAAGCAGCTTATAAAAATTCTAAGTATCCACGCAGAAGTAGAGATTGAACCTCATCGTACTCTTTTAATCTTAGATGAAATTCAGGAATGCCCAAAAGCTCTTAATAGTCTGAAGTATTTTTGCGAGGAAGCAAATGAGTACCATGTTGTTGCAGCTGGTTCACTCCTAGGAGTCAAAATAGCAAAAGAAAAAGGATTTCCAGTTGGAAAAGTAAATTTTCTTCACATGTATCCTTTAACTTTTTTTGAATTTCTTTCGGCTTTAGGCCATGAAAAAACCCGGAGATTTCTAGAGGAATATCACTCTTATGAACCGATTCCTATCCCAATGCATGATAAGTTATTGCAGATTTTGAAACTCTACTTTTTTATTGGGGGAATGCCAGAAGCTGTTGCTGAATACGCAAAGTCTGAAAGCTTGAATGTTGTCAGAGAAGTTCAATTGGAGATCTTGGATGCATATGAGAGAGATTTTGCCAAACATGTTCCACCTAAAGAACTGATGAAGCTCTCAGCAGTTTGGAAACAAGTTCATCGCCAGCTAGCAAAAGAAAATAAAAAATTCATTTTTGCCGCAATCCGAAAAAGCGCTAGGGGAAGAGAATATGAAGAAGCAATTCAATGGCTATTAGATGCAGGGCTCATCCATAAATCCTATCTCGTGAACTCTCCAAAATTTCCTCTTAGCGCTTACGCCAACAATAACATTTTCAAGATCTTTTTAGCAGATGTGGGATTACTTGGGGCTCAAAGTAATCTCTCTCCTCAGATTATCATCGATGGAGATATTTTGTTCACAGAATTCAAGGGAGCTCTAACAGAGAATTACGTAGCACAAGAGTTAATCGCAACCAGAGATAGAGAACCCTACTATTGGGCAAGTGAAGGCAGAGCAGAAATTGACTTTTTAATCGAAGAAGACCATGAGATTTATCCCCTGGAAGTGAAAGCCGGCACAAGTCAGAAAAAGAAAAGCCTTCTTATTTATAATCAAAAATACGCCCCTTCCAAACTCATCAGAGCTTCCACCATGAATTTAAAACACGATGGGAAGATTTATAATTATCCTCTTTATCTCATCTCACGGTGCAACTCATCTGAAGTCAATATTGCAGATTAGAGAGCCACTTGCAAAACTCAAGAAGCAAGCATCGGGAGTTTTGCAAGTGGCTCTAGAGTTCGAAATCTTCGCTGAAATAGGTGGAGCGCGCCTCTTGGCTTTCAAGCAGCTCATCATCGACTCGGTCCACGACCTACTCACCGAGATCGACCAGCCACTATTTACGTTGTAAAATATTTCCGGGCTAACTTCACTACGTCCTGAGCAAATTTATCATTAGGATCTGGATCCTCTGTCCATGGGAGGGGACCAAAGGTAGTTGAGAGCTCCTCATAAAAAGCTTCAAATCTCTTCAAAAAGTCCTCTCCCCCTTGAGTCTTGAGAAGCTGCTCCTTCACTCTAGGGTATTGAATCAGATTATTGTAGCCATAGCCCTTAGTTATTAAACCAGTACAAAGATCGTGAGCTTCCAGTGCATTGTAATAATTCTCATCAACATCTAAATCATCTGAGTGTTCAGCAGGAATTTCAAATTCTGTTTTTAGTGCATCCATTACGATCCGTTCAGCGATAATCTGGTGATCGAGATCTTTTTTTATAATCCCTTGGGACGTTGGCTCAACAAGCCATTGAAAGATAAAAGAGTTAAAGAGTCCCCCATAGATATAATAGCTAAAAAAGTCCATGACGAGTTTGGTTTCGGTCTCACGTGTTAACCCTTCCACTTTATGATCTATAAAAGGAAGCAGCGTGGCTTTCATAAACGTCCGATCGAATAAGCTAACACTTTGATCTTTTTCGATCCGCTCTACAATCTGTTGATCTGTGGGAACTAGTCCAAACGATTTTAAGATTGTGCAGAGCGACTTCGATTTACGAAGTCCTTCCTTAAACCCTCCCCAAAATGCTGGAATATCGAACTTTTCTACAAATCTGGAATCAAAGAAAGTGCTCATATATTTCTTTTTCTGTTCATTTACATTTAAATTAGGGTGATTAATCATGATCTGTAGCCCTTTGATGTCTTCATTTAAGAGGGCAAGATCCCAAACAGGATCGTAAATGGGATCAAAGAGATCAGCTCCATGATCGATCAGAATTTGAGCGAGTTCCAAACGGTGAGGAAGTTCTCCTTCCCTCCCTTCCATCGGATCATCACTATCCCCATAGATAGCACTCTCTTCGAAATAATCACTAAGAGATACGTTAATGCATTCCTGAGAAATGTGCTCAGATTTCACCAACCGCTCAAGAGCGATGGGATCTTCCATATTTCCAACCATCTCCTCTAAATAAGACCACCCTCCATAAACTTCTTGAGCATGCAAAAAAGCTTCAAGTTCCTTAAGTAAGGGGTCGGATGCTTCATGAACCGCATGCGCATAAACAGGGGCAAGGAGCTCTGAATAGAGAAGCTCTTCACCGGCATTGAACACTCTCTGAAAAGCTTCCATATCTCCCTGAGTGACGGCCCTTTTTAACTCAAATACAATTAACTCACGCTGTGCTTTGAGTTCCATTTCTCGAACTCTCCAATCAGGAATGAGCTCATGAGTCTCCGTTGCGGCCTCTGTCTGAGCCACAATCGCTTCCTCTTCGATTTGATCCATCTCAGGATAGCATTCTAGGATTGGGTCTGAACTACACCCATCGATCTCACTTGTCATAACTTACTCCTTATTTTGGGATTTGGTGTAAGAGTTTAACCTATCTTCACTTTTAGGTGATAATAATCACGTTTTTCCAACGTAAAACGTGTGATTCTTCACGTTTTTCTAAGGAATAGTTATCAATGAGCAATTAGAGTTCGAAATCTTCGCCGAAATAGGTGGAGCGAGCCTCTTTGCTTTCGAGCAGCTCTTCGATGGTACCCGAATGGGTGACGCGGCCCTCTTGAATGAGGTAGCTGTGGTCGACGATGGAGGAGACTTCACGGGCGTTGTGGTCAGTGATGAGGATGCTGATATTTTTGGACTTCAGATGGCGGATCATCTGCTTCACATCATAGATGGTGAGGGGGTCGATATTGGCGAAGGGTTCATCGAGGAGCAGGAGGGAGGGAGAGGTGACAAGGGAGCGGGTGATTTCAAGGCGTCGTCGTTCACCTCCGGAGAGCGTCGCAGCGCGCTTTTTCGCTAGGGGGCTGAGGTGGAGCTCTTCAAGGAGCATCTCTAGCCGCCTCTTTCTCTCTGCGCGGGTGATGGGGAGGGTCTCTAAGATGCAGAGAATATTCTCTTCGACGGTGAGATTTCGAAAGATCGAAGGATCTTGCGCGAGATAGCCCATGCCCATCTTTGCACGCCGATGTACCGGCTGATAGGTCACCTCAGCATCTTTGAAGAAGACCTCTCCTTTTTCCGGCTGGATAAGTCCGATGACCATGTAAAAAGCGGTCGTCTTTCCCGCGCCATTAGGGCCGAGAAGGCCGACTACCTGCCCTTCATCGATCGAGAAGGAGAGGCCGTTGACGACTTTTTTTCCTGAGTACGATTTGGAGAGCTTCTTAACTTCTAAAATCATAGTCTCTCCTTTCCAAAAAGAGGAAATAGCCTCTCTAGTTGCGCGTCATCATCGTGATTCACTGAAAATTGCACGACGCCAATTCCCTTAATGGTCTCTTCATTGCTCTCTGGATCGGTAGTGATAAGAATCTCTGGAGCACTGAGTTTAAGCTTTTTTTCCTTATGCCAAAAAAGGACGTGCTCTCCTCGATCGGCATAGAGGTGGATCTCTGAAGTAGTGGGGTTATATCGAATATGGTCGGCCGTGCCGCAGTGAAATGGTCTAGAGGGGTTGCTTGAGAAGATGCGGACATTGCCATCTAGATTGATGAGGTGAGGCTCCAAACTTAGCCCCTTGAAGGAACACTCTAATGAGGCGCTATCTGCATAGAGGGTGAGATCTCCACGGACGTAGATGAGCTGCTTATCGAGGGGAGTCGACCCATCGACCGTGGGGCTGACGCAGCGAAGTTCTAGGCGGTCTCGGTTGAGCTCCAGGGTGCCGAAAGAGGTGAGCTTCAATCCTTTTCTAGAGATAAGCACGGTCTTCCCCACGGCTTCTATCGTCTCTATGCTCTTCTTTCCAAAGCGACTTTTCTGTTTTAGACGGACGCTCTCTTCACCAACAAGCTTCCCCAAGAAGGGATCCTCTATGACCACATCTCCTTGGAGAGTGAGGGTTTCATCTGCTCTATCCACAATGAGCAGCTTTGAAAAGACGTGGCACCTTCTCTCGGGTCTACTTGGAAAAAACGAGGAGATGACTCCAATAGACTCTTCCATGAGGAGCAGATTCTTATTGAGATCGATGGTGATCGTCGCAGCATCAAAAATATCCTCTTCATGTGTCAAGTGACACCACTTTTTCTCCTGATGAGAGAACGCTTTTAGCAGCCCACCGCTCTGGAAGAGGGCTCTATCAGAATCTAAGTGGTACTCTCCGCCGAAGACGATATGGACATCATCTCTTGCTAGAAGGGAGTCTATGGCGCACGTCCCTCCCTCTCTTATCAGCGTCAGATCGATCTCCCTTCCACGGAGCTCAAATTTCTTTTCGAGAGAGTCTCGATAGACAACCGGGTTCCGCTCTGAAGTGAAGGTTCCTCGTAGATTTTGGAAGTCTAGGTGGGCTGCGTGGCAGAAGAGCTCTGCATGGTTCTGGAAGCTCAAAGAGACTCCGCTCTGTAGATGGATCTCAGAGAAGGGGAGCTCATCGGACTCCTCATTTTTATGGAGCTTCGCCGACCCCGCTTCCATCCGCCCCAGTTCATGCTCTAATGAGACGTTGCCCTCTAGATAGAGGATCTCACCATCATAGGAGGCTGAATCAGAAGAGAGGTTAGGGGAGATCGGAAGGCTGGCTAAGATAAGAGCTAAGAGTACGCTCATAAGGGACTCTCTTGGGGGCGGATGTGGGCTTTGAATTTCTGCGCGTGGAAGTTGGGTCTACCATTTAAGAAAGAGAGGGAGACCTCTTTCCCCACCCCTAACAAGTAGGCCTCATCACTATTGAGTTTTGTGGGGAGCCGATCTCCCGGAATGCGAAAGAGCGCTAGAAAGACACTGGGAGCATCGAAGTGGTGGTCGGAGTAGTTATAGATGCCCTCCTTGGATTCGATATAGCGGATCTGCTGCGTTATCGTTCCATCCTCCTCTTCCACTTTTTCTTGGAGATAGCACTTCATATCGATCATCTGCTCTATGAGATGGGTCTGTTTGGAATTGCGTACGACGGTGAGAATCGAGCTAGGACTTTCGATGTGATGGTGAAGCCGTCCCATCTCACTGTCCTGAATCCAGAGATCTTTAGAGACCCCGAATCGCTGCTGCTCTGTTGGGGGCGCTCCTTCTCCTTGCAACGCCCCCAACTCCTGCATGAGGATCTCCTCGACGCTCTCTCTCTTTGAAAAGGGATCGACCACCCAATAGAGAAGCGTTCCAGAGATCGAGAAGAGGAGCAGAAAGGCGACGAGAGTTGTCCGCTTCAGCACAATACGGGACCTCTCTGGATAAGTTCATAGAGCGCCTTCGCCTCCATTAGCAAACTCTCCAACATAGCGTAGGGCATGACCGAATGTTTATCACACTTGGCTTCGCTTGGGTTGGGGTGGGACTCAATGTAGAGAAGGTTGGCACCTGCAGCGAGCGCGGCTTTAGCAAGCGTGGGGATAAACTCTCGCTCTCCCCCCGAGTGATCTCCCATCCCTCCGGGCAGCTGCACCGAATGGGAGGCGTCAAAGCAGACGGGAAAGCCAAATTTTTGAAGAATAGGAATGGCGCGCATATCAGAGACAAGGTTGTTATAACCAAAAGAGGTGCCGCGCTCGGTGAGGATGATTTTTTCGCAGCCACTCGACAGCAGCTTATTGACGACATGCTCCATATCCCAAGGGGCCATGAACTGTCCCTTCTTCACATTAATTACAGCTCCAGATTTTCCTGCTGCAACAAGTAGGTCGGTCTGGCGGCAGAGAAAAGCAGGGATCTGAAGGACTGCGCACACCTCAGCAGCAGCAGCAGCCTCATCAGGGTGGTGGATATCAGTGAAGACGGGAAGATTGAACCGCTCCTTTACCTTTTGCAAGATCCTTAACCCCTCTTTAAGGCCAGGACCACGGTAAGCGTCCATCGAAGAGCGGTTCCCTTTATCATAGCTCGACTTATAAATGAGCTGCACGCCGCATCGATCAAACATCTCTTGAAGCCTCTCTGCGCACCTCAGGGCGTGCTCCTCATCTTCAATGACGCACGGCCCAGAAATCACGACCAGGGGGTGCTCTTTTCCTATCTGAATTCCATCTATCTCAACTTCCATTACTTCCTCGATCAGTGCTTTCCTTACGAATATACTTGAAAATCATTTTTCCGATGACTAAAATCCGCAATTATTCAGGGATTGATAGCTCAGCTGGATAGAGCATCCGCCTTCTAAGCGGACGGTCGCAGGTTCGAGTCCTGCTCAATCCAATTTTATTTTGGTTTTTTCATGGGAAAAAAAGATCCACTTCTAGGCGACTTTCCACACCAGTCGAAAAAATTTGATAACCTCGACCCCCTCTTTTCCTCATTCAAAGAGAGCGCATTTCAAGAAAAAAATGACCATGAAAAGAGCAACTCAGTCAGTAACGCACTCTGCGAGCTGATTCAAAAGAGTGAGGGACCCACCTTTCTTCTCGAAGCTGCTGTCGATTTTATTACCCGAATAAACACAGAAAAAGTGTTAGCCTCCTACACCTTCTCTTCATTTGAGCTCTGGCTTAACCAGTTCTCTCACCTCTCAGCAGAGGAGGACTACGAGCTGCGCGGAAAGATCGTTGGAAAGTGGATTCCTCGAGATAACTATCAAGCCTACTTTCCCATTGGCATGGGGAAGAGCTATGAAGGAACCCACTTTGTCACCGCCCATAACTCACCCGATCTAGATACTACCGTCGCCTCCTTTTGGGGATGGGTGGACGCCTTCGCCGCGCGAGTGGGCAGAGGGCTGCACATCTGGAACGTGCCAGGAGGAGCACCCCACACACAGGTAGAAATTGGAGTTCTCTTTCACGACCTCTTTGGAGAGGGAGTCTTCGCCTGCTTAGCAGAGACCCGGCTCTCCCTCACTCTGAACAGTCTCGACCTGATGACACAGAGCGGAATGAGCCAGAAGCGTCCCAATGATCCCGCCCTAAGTTTCGAACATGACCGGCAGCGCAACGCAGTCGTCATCGTCGATAACAGCGGATTCTACCTGGGAGATTGGCGCACCATCGACCTAGAGGGAGTGAGGGGAGTAGTCATGGCACTTAACAACTGCCTAATGTGGCTCGAAGCCCACCTCCACATTCGCCTCATCTCCTGCTTCACCGAGCAGAGCCTCACCCTCGATCACATCTCCTCAGTCATACAGGAGATCCTAAAGATTAAAATCAACGAGTGCCAGCCCGCTCGCGAACTCCCTCCCCAGCAGCTTCAGTTTGTCAATGATTATCTAGTAAAAGTGCTTAAAGTAGAGCAGGGGATCGAGACAACTTTTGAAGAGTTTGCCCTAGAGATGGAGAAGATCGACATCGTCAACTTCACACAGATCATCTCGTGGATGAAATCCCTCGTGAAATCTGAGCTCTTCGACGCCTCAGGCATGCTCACCGAAAACCGACCACTCATCTTCAGTCAGCTAGAAGTCCTTGTCAAAATGCTCTCCGACGCCCTCAATAATATCCGCCACTACGTCGACCGGATAGAGATCGCATTCCGCATTAAAACCGATGTCTTTGGGTTTACACCGCAATACCTCAGCCACCGCACCGATATCGAAGAGATCCGCTCCAAAATTGGTAGCTACTCCTACATGACAGTCAACCATACCGACCTAGAAGGGCGTCAGATTCCCATCGGTGTGGTGCACGCCACAGACCTGCAAAAAGATACCCTCGGTACCGTCACTCTGCGAGACTTCTGTAATCGCGAAGAGATGAAGATCCCCTCCTACCTTCAAGTGATCAGCGTCATCGACCATCACAAGAGCGCTCTTCAAACAGAGACCCCCCCCACAGCGATCATCAGCGACGCCCAATCCTCCAATGCGATCGTCGCGCAGATGGCCTTCAACATCAACGATCAGTATGGGCTTAGCGGCATGACCGAAGAGATGATCGATCAGCAGATTAAGGAGCAAGAGAGAGATCTTACCACCCTGCACAATCTCCGCATCTATAAACGTCTCCTCCAGAAGAAAATCGTCCTTAAAACAGAACACAACCACTACGTCGACCCCATACGAGAGAGCGTCGAATATCTACACTTCGTCTATGCCATTTTGGATGACACCGACCTCTTAACAAAGGTCTCACGTATCGATATCGAATGCATCGCCTCCCTCCTCAACCGGTTAAAATCTCTCATGGTGAAGAGAGAGTGTGAGATTGTCAATTTTGATGACATCAAAGAGGATGAAGATTTTACAGAAAAAGCAGCCAAGCGCCTCCTTCAAAATGACGACTTCTACTCACTATATAGCAAAGTCTACCTCCACAAAGAGGAGGGTGTCGCCGAGAACTTTAAAAAGTGTCTCAAAAGAGAGCCCTCCAATATCTTTACCGACACCAAAATCCTCGGTTACTGCAACCGCGTCGGCCAGACCAAAATCTTCGCTAGTAACACTGCGCTCTTTCAAAAACATGCGATGGAGCTGCGAAAAAGATGGGTTGAAAAAGCACTCTCCATCTATGCCAATAACCGTGAAATCATGCTTCATATCCATATGGTCACCACCATTGCTAGCGCCGAAGAGCTCTTCAAAGGAAGTAAGATCGACTATGAGCATCAAGATGAGATGTGGTTCTGGATTCCTCCTACCGACCTCGCTCTTCAAAAGCTCAAACTCTTCCTCAATGGATTTAAATCTTCATCGGCAGTGGGTAAGTTAGCCTTTGAAGTGGAGTTTCTAGGGGATAACGCCCGTGAACTCTCTCAAGCGTTCAAAGAGAGCTTCCTCCCTATAAAGCACCACCTTCCAAAAAAACCTGGGGAGCTCCCCATCGCCATCCTCCGATATAACGCCGGTGGACTCAACTCCCGTAAAGCGATGATCGCCCCCTACCTCCCGCGCCTAGTCGGGAAATAAAAAAAGAGCAGATTATAAAACCTGCCCTTAAATCTAAAAATGAAATCTACTGCTTACTCTATGCTAGCCTCTGTAGTGGCTTCTTCTTCTTCTTCTTTCTCTTCTAGAATTTCAAGATTCACACGGATGCCGTTGCGACTAGCAACTGACATGAGAAGGGTACGGATCGCATTGATCGTCTTCCCTTTTTTTCCGATGATCTTTCCGATATCAGACTTTTCGACGCTCAACTCAATGATGAGAGTGCTCGTGCCTCCGACTTCATTAATATTTACTTTGTCTGGGGAATCAACGAGATTTTTTACGATGTACTCAACGAATTCTTTCATGGTTCGATCCTTGTGCTATACGTGATCCAATTGTTGTTCACATACTTATTATACTAAATCTTTCTATATTTATTCTAGCAAATCTTTTCCATCCATCTATGCAGGTCCTCAGGGGGAGGAGCGATGAGCTTAACCTCCTGGCCTAGAATGGGATGGGTGAAGCGCATCCTGTGGGCATGGAGAAGGTGGCGGGTGACACCGAGCTTGCGGTTTAGCTTCAGAGAGCCGTAGATCCGATCTCCCAAAACAGGTGTCTTAAGATGCCTTAGATGGAGACGAATTTGATGGGTACGGCCTGTGACTGGTTTAGCCCTGACTAGAGAGAAATCACCCTCAGTCGCGAGCGTCTCGATATGGGTGAGGGCGTTGCGTCCGCGACCCAAGATCGTCATCTCCTTTCGTCTGACAGGGTGCCTGCCGATGGGGGCATCTACACTTCGATTTCCAGGATTACCGATGGTGATGGCGAGGTACTCCTTATGCATTGTGCGAGCTGAAAAAGCTTCGATCAATTTCTGGTGAGCCTCCAACGTCTTTGCAGCAATCAGTACGCCAGAGGTCTCACGATCCAAGCGGTGGACAATTCCAGGACGCAAATCTTGAGGAGGGAGAGAGTGGCAGTGGTGAAGGAGTGCATTAACAAAGGTACCGTCCGGATGTCCTGGAGCTGGATGGACCACCATCCCAGCCGCTTTGTTGACGCAGATGATGTGGGAATCTTCAAAGAGGATTTCTAGAGGGATATCTTGCGCTATTAGCTCGATCTCCGACGTCGGTAAAAAGTGCAGAGAGATCTCATCGCCTACCTTTGGGATCTCCCGCTTCTTCACCTTCTTTCCATTCACTGTCACAGCGCCCTGCTCGATAAGAAAGTGGAAGTAAGAGCGCGAGCGGTCGGGATAGTGGTCAGAGAGCAGCTTATCTACCCGTTGCGGCTTCTCAACAATGAACGATTCCATACATATGTTATTTTTGATTCAAGATGCTATGAGTATAGCAGAAGGAGAGTTTTGAGCTATACTCCCTATCCTCTATCAATACGCTCTTTGATCTTCTCTTCCGTCTTCCGGTGCTGAGCCTCAGATTTTTTTATGCTATTCTGGATCATGCGCATCATTCCCTGTTCGAATTCACTCACCATCTTACTCGTGACATTGCCGTGAAACCAGA
>SDBT01013755.1_pt1 | contig 12946 bp, 13 predicted proteins | sample 2277101 | NCBI WGS metagenome assembly SDBT01 (sample SAMN10404973, study PRJNA504765) | marine sediment metagenome | isolation source: marine sediment core GS10_PC15, 103 cmbsf | place: Arctic Ocean: Southern Knipovich Ridge | collected 2010 | reverse complement strand
AAAACAAATCTTTTTCCCACTAGCTTTGACGATTAACTTTCCAGCGTAGAATCCCAAAGTGTTAAAGACGATATCTTGAAACGAACCATTCCACCAAGATGTATATTCTATTTCTCCAGCTTTTCCTACCTTTTTATACTCAGCTTTACCAGTGCATAGGAAACAAGTACTTTCAAAGATTTCCCAGAGGATTCCTCCCCCAACTATAAATAGATCTTCGTCAGGAAATAATAAACCTAAAACGAAGAAACAAATGAAATGAGTTAATGGCCACCCAGAAAAATTACTATTGAAAAAGGGTATTCTAAATAGGATACGATTTAACGGATCTGTGGTCATTATATCTCCTGTAGGACCACAGGAGAATCTCAGTAGAATGTTATACAAGAGTATAAACCCAATTACCAAAATTAACACTTTGTAAATTCCGGCTGCTTTTTTACATCTCGGTAGTTTACATTTTTCACTAGTTGAATCCAAATAATTTAAAAAAGAAGCCATAATTACTATTTCCCCACTCAGCTTAAAGGGTGTTAACAACTATTCTAACGAATAGTTGTTATTCTAGAGAATATTAATGGCTGAACAAAAGAAAGTCCAAGACTGGTTGATACAGGGTTATCCTTCTGTCAGAGGCGCAGATGTGGTAGGTAGAGCTATTATCGATGGCCAGACAGTAGTTTATCCAAAGGTTGTCCGGGACATGGTAGATCCTGCTATTCCTGGTCAAACCTATGGCAATCTTTCTTTTATGTTATTTAAGGAAGCAAGAATGTTACGATCTGGTTATCCTGTTTATGGATTTGTAAAACTCCGAGGAAATCATTCTTCTGATACTTGGGCAAAAAAAGATTCTAACAGGATAGTTTTGGAAGTAGATTCAAAGTATTCAGTTTTAACTTGCCCGGTGGGACATTGGTTACCTATCACTGAAGACACTCGTTTTTGTCAAGAATTGGTTGACGCTGCCCCTGAAGACTCCAAGGGTGAAGGAGAGATAGATAGCATGAGAAGTGAAGCAGTAAAGAAGAAAAATGCCGACCGTAAACGAAGACAGAGGGAGATTGAAGATCGTATGGAAGACGCTAAATCTGGAGACGTCGATGATAATCCTGAATCTTTGCGTTATTACTCTATGCATAGAGTAACAGAGTGGAGATTAACAGAAAGACGCGACATTCAAGAAAAACTGTTGAAGAAGGCGAAGGATAAATTACTAGAAATCCGCCGAGAATTGAAAGAGATAGAGTTAAAACATCCTGAATACTCTGATGATTGGCTAGACTGTTATAACGAAGAACGAGCTAAAGGTGGTATTGCTCCTCACAACCCTGGAGAAGACGATTTTAAGGAATATGAGGAAACAACTCTAGAGTACCTCCGTTCTGTAACCATTGAAGATGACGAAGAGTCTCCAACAGATAAAATCCGGAGAGACGCTAGAAAAGCAAGGGGAAAAGAGGAAGAAAAGGAATAATTATAATATTTTATTTACTTCAGTTTCAAACTGAAGTAAAGTAAGTAAATTACAAATCATCGATATCCGATAAAATATTTTCACTCCCACCAAACCACTTTACACTTGGTTCTTCTTCGGGTGGCAAATCATCCATATTTCTAAACCCACTAAACTTCTTTACCCGTGGCTCATCGGATGACAAATCATCGATATTTCTAAACCCACTAAACTTCTTTACCCGTGGCTCATCGGATGACAAATCATCGATATCCGATAAAATATTTTCACTCCCACCAAACCACTTTACACTTGGTTCTTCTTCGGGTGGCAAATCCAATGATAATTCGGAGATGGACCCTCTTGGCGGACCCAAAAGTTCTACACTGATAGGTTTTGTCGGTAGGGGTTCGGGAAGTTTAGTTGAAATTTTGAGTCGCGATGGTTTTGCTATTATTTCTTCACTTGTTAATGGAATAGGATCAGAGTATGGAGGATCCTTAAATATTTCATGTTTCATTATCTCGTCTATGTCCATGGCCAATAATTTATTAAGATTTGTATATTCAATATCTCTCAATCTATATAAGAACTCATAAAGTCTCTCGTTTTTTCCCATTTTCTCGTTACGGATAGGACTTACGATTTGCCCCCTTATGATAAACATCAATTTTACCAGCAACGTTGCTGATTGCTGGTCTAAAGTGTCAAACTTCTGTGCGTCAGCGAAAACGTGGCCTATCCCGTTTTCTTCGAATTGAGAATAATCCTCATATACGGCTTCTTGAATTTCTTGAATTTTCTTTTGAGAAGGTCTAGCTTGTAACAATTCCGAATACAACCCCGCCGTATCCATATCGATGAATTTTAATTTATTTTCATTATCAAACATTATATTTCCAAGATGAGCATCACCATGATACATTCCACTTTGGTGAAACTTATATATAAACATAAGGCAATCTTTAATAAGATTCAGCGACCAACTATATTCTTTTATATGACGCACCAGACTAGATTTAACGCTTTCTTTCAATAAATCTGTGATAATGACTCCGAATGTTTTCCATATATCTTCATCATAGTGAATCCACCAATCAATAACACGCGGGCAGAACTCACGATCCGCGCATAGATTTTGCATGCGAACTTCGTGTTCAACACTTTTAACTTCCTCGTAAAATTTTACGAGTTTGAGAGCGTAAATGCAATCTTTTTTAGCTAGATCTTTACAAGCGATATAAACCGTGCCATGGCTACTTTGGTCTCCTATTTGCAATCCTGTCTTTAAAGACCAGTTATCACATGATTTTTCTACTGTAGGCAAACAATCATAATCTAAATGATTTCTAGATGACATTGATCTGTTATATTTATTGAGTATGTTCAACAAAAATGCTATTCGATTTTTACATCAATTGAGTTTTCAGAATATGGCTAAAGATTTTTACAAAGATTTTGCAGGAGATATTGAAACATTTGTAACAGAATATTCTTTTGGAGATTCTGTTACAAATTTCCCCGCGGACCCTCAAACTTTTGATAAGATATTCGAGAGATTGAAGACTAAGAGAGGTACCAAGATAATATGGACAGGGTATAGAGTTCCTTTTACTGTTGTATTTGTTGAAGACACAAGATAAACTTCAACATCTTGACGATTCTTATACATCTTTCAGATTTTCTGAAAGATGTATTTTCTATTTCAGAATCGCCTTTAAAGTTCCAGTTATCTTAATAGAGGATAGTTAAATATCAAAATGTCTGCATCAACTATCGACTATATGATGCAACGGTTTTTAAGCAAGCCAAAATTATCAGAATTATTTGATGCGGAGAAAGAGAAATCTATCTGTAAACTAATATGGGTTTCTAGTGATGATTCTGAAACAAATCTAAGGGTTTTTGACCAGGTAGAGGAAGATAATTTAATTCTTTTGCATTATTTGAATAAAGATTTACCTGTTTATCATGTGAGAGGAATTGTGGTCGATACTGAAAATATGGAGATAGTTGGCCAGAGCTTTCCTTTTACAGAGGAGTTGTCTCCCAATCTGATTCCTAGCTACCCAAACGAATCCAGTTGTGATAAAGCCGACTGCGTTATTCATGGCGATATTAGTGACTATTACATCACTCATGCTTATGAAGGAACTATTCTTCGGTACTTTCAAGGGCGTGTCACTAAAAGATGGTACTTATCCACTCATAAGAAGATCAACGGTCGGAGAAGTCGATGGTCAGGACCATTGTTTGGTGATGTATTTGATAGCTTTTGGAAAGATCCAGATACCTTAGGTGTTGGGCTAAATGGAGGTACGTGTTATGTATTTTTAATCTCGCACCCAGAGAACAGATTGGTGTGTAAGATTTCTACCCCTAGGATAATGTTGTTGGGATATTTTACGGGGAATTGTTTGTATTCTATAATAAATCCCGATGAAAATATACCAGACCCTATGGAGTACTTAAAAGAGCAGATACAAGAAGGGTCTTGTATCGAAAAACGAGAGTCTTTTCATGTGAGTTCATTAGATGAACTCAAAGAAAAAACAGAACAGCTTTCATGGGAAGACTGTACCGGACTGTTATTGACGTATTGGGACAATGTAAAACCGCGGCTAAGATGTTATAAGATAGTACCAGATGAATATACGAAACGGAGAGATTTGCGAGGGAGCGAACCTAATTTCAGACTGAGATATATTCAATTACACATGGACGGAAGGGTTGAAGAGTTTAGAGAACTTTTTCCAGAAAGAGAAGAATTCTTTAATCAGATAGACCAAGATATAAATGTGAATCTACCCAGGTATCTAAAACAGCTATATTACGAAAGATATAGCATGAAACAATTCACCAAACTTCCCTCCGAAGAACATTACGTCTTAGAAAAGACTAGAAAAGGTTATGTACCTGGTAGATCTATCTTGGACAATTTGAGATTAGTTTTAAATGAATGTAATCCACGCCAGTTAAATGCGTTAATCAAATATATGTACGCTAGTCGCAAGACTAGTCCCGGATCCGAGAATAGCCCATCCACTTCTGAAGTTAGCGTCAAAGATGAAAACCTGTAAGAAAATTCTCTTGCATGATTACAGAGTTCAGTGTAATACAAGATATTTAAATGATAAGTGTAAAAAGTCTCATGTAACAATCAAATGTATGTGCGGAAAATAACTATTGTCTCAGGTATCGATATTCGGAAATAACTATTGTCTCAGGTATCGATATTCGGAAAGCTGTGACTGTACATTCGACTATAGAAGTCTTTCTCGAGAAAGACTTGAAAAAATAATCCTAAATAGAAGCCGAAAAGATACAAAGAATATAATTCATTTCTCAGACGAGAAATGAATATCTGTTTTAAATTTGTATTATCTATATTTTGGTAGAGATTCAAGGGGATTCTTATGGACTAAAGTAAACCTTTTCACGAGTTTACCATCGACCACGGTGTATTGATCAAACATCGCTAATGGCCTTACCCATGCGCCATGGTCTCCTTCAAGACCGTGATAAACAGCTAGCGCTTGACCATTCTCCGTATACCTGGCTATAGCTATTACCCGATACATAGCTCCTTTATAATGACGGTAAATACCCAAATTTAACATTGTATCTGTCAATTATTTGTTTCTTAATCAATATATATATATTGATCAAGTATTTATACCGTTTTTATACGACAAGTTCGTCGTATATGGGCTCAAGGGACCAGGAACTGGAGTTATCGACGCTGCAAAAATTATACACGACGACTCTGATGTCTGGCTCGACTCCAAGCACTTCTGTCCCAAAACTGGTGAGTTCTTGCAATTTCAACTGATCTTCCTTGTTGAATGGTTTTCGAACTTCAGAGAAAATCTGTACGCCATGTTCCACTTTGAAAGGGCAATAAACCCATTCCAAATTAACGGTGTTAAACTGGACACGACTTGAAAAGCTAAGGTCATAGTCTGCTGAAAGTCCAGAAAGATAGACTACGTATCCCGCCGGCACGTCCGGACAATCAGATGGACTCAGTTTCTCTGCGGACAGGGTTTTGAGTTTCTCTGCGATTTTGTAGGTTTCGAACTCTTCCTCTGTGAAGTAAATGCATGGATCGAAATATTGATAAACGCCCATTTCGTTTCTTGATCAATATATATTGATCAAGTATTTATACCGTTTTTATACGACAAGTTCATCCTGGAATTTGGGGTTATATCTACTTTTACCCCAGTCCTTGTACTCTTTACAGCCAAACTTCCAATCTTTCATTATTTTAGTTCGCATATAAAAAACATTATCTTCCATCTTGTTAGATTGGGATCTTTTCTTGATAATCATACAGGAATAATCACCTGTGATTTGATCCATCAATTCGCAGAATGTTTCGTATTTACCACACGAACCTCCTAAGTTAATATAGAGTTTCTTTCTCTCAGCTTCCTCTGGCTCTCTAAAAATAGCTACATAAGAAACACTCTTTCTTATATCAGGAGGAAGATCTATGGCGTACTGAGAACCAACCATTAACAATTGATTCCAATGCTGTGAACCTAATTTGAACAACCCTTTCATAACTTTTGTTTTGTACACTTTAGGATCGTCGCTAGCGTCGTCAATGATATTGATAGCGTAATTACCAGGATACCCGTCAGGATTTTCTATCTTACACTTTCTCTGTCGTAAGATATGATTCTTTTCTTCCTGCTCATCGAATCCTAGAGATACAAAAAGAGGAGGCATAATAGTACAGAATCTCTTATAAGACCCTTCAGTTCCCATGAAAACTCTCGCTACAGGGTAACGGTGTTTAAGATAGTAGCAGAACTCTTCGATAAGCGTCGTATTATGTGTGACAGTGAAATCTCCTAAAAGAAATCTTCTGTTACCATCTATCTGGAATCCATGATAAGTTCCCGTTCCAATTTCTTCTATTTCTATTCCAGTAACACTCTCATCGGTTGTTCTGAAGTCTTCTGATTTTATTTTCTTTCTGTTCAATAAGACTGGGATATCGTGGAGATCTCTACCACAAATATTCATCCTATAGTATGTTCCCGTAACGGGCCCATTTGCCCCATTCGTACATGTTTTCTGACAGGGAGTAAAAGAAGTATAAAATCCACACGAACGAGCTACAAAAGCAATATCTTCAGCTAAAGTTTTATTCTTTTGGACTATTTCATAATAAGATTCGTTGGCCAAATACCCGTCTGTATCAATTAATCCAGCTAACAGTTTTAATCTGTTCTCTCTCGAAGAAAACTTGAACACTGGAGGAATATGTTTGTTTCCTAAGAGATTATGTTCTCGAAGGAAATTAAGAAACCAATTACGTTTAGATCTCTCCTCGTCTACGTCAAAATTTCCCTTTGAAGCACCCTTCTCACGACTTGTAATTCGATAATCATAATCGGGGAACTCTGATTTATCAACAAATAAATTATAAGGTTCGAAAATGTTTTTCATATAATCAATAATTTCGTAGTCCGCCGATGTAAATTGAGTCTTTGAGGATGTTCCATCTCCCAGCCATATACCTAAAGCGTGGGGGTCAAGCGGAGGTTTACCAGGATCTGAAAAATCAACTCCCGTATGAAATCCCTTATATTTCTGACGCCGGGAAGAAGGCATATTAAGATAATCTTTAACGCTGATCTCTAAAAAGTTTTCTCTGGTGTAATCTTTCCATTCACATAGAGAATCTAAAAATTGTTCCGCGTCTTCCAAGGCTTTCGCTTCAGACTCTTCATCTGCTTGGTAATAGAAAGATTTTGATTTTTCTATATTATTAAATATCCAAAATACTTTAAATCTCGATTCTGTTTTCTTGTTTGTTATCCTAGGCATGTAGTTACGCTTCAAAACGAGTATATGAGGTTCATTGACTATATAGTCATCACCTTTATTCTGCTTGATTCTGTACATTTTATCTTGACCTTCACATATTGTCAAAACCCTCCTGGGAGAAGAGTCATCTCCCATAAGAATATCCCCTGGGCATATATCTTCGACATTTTTGATGGATCCATCATACATAAGGATAGGGGTACCCGGAGCTAAGCATTTTCCGCTGTCTGGAGGACCGACGACTAACCAAGTACAGCTCATAGGAATATCCTCCAGGATAAATTCTTTTATTTCGGTATTTGTTTGAGGCATACCGCTTAATAATACTTATTATTAAGATAGCCAATTTGTTTTTAGATAGTTTCATTTCTGATTTTGGAAATAAGAGAAGTTTTACAGGATGCCCCAGACCCTCGAGGTGCGACAACCAGTCATATATTGCTAATGGGGATCTTGTCCAAGACGAATTTTTATTCTTATTATTTGTGGCATTTTGCTCATCGACTATTATCAATATTGGTAGTAGGTTTTAGATGATTTAGAAATTAAGCAGTTTCTGAAGTTGGAAGTTAAACTTTTTTTACACATCTTTTTTATAATTAGATATTAGTAATCGTAGATACTTGCAAGTAATGGAAAATAATAATTTATGGATAATCCTTGGTGTGATTCTTCTGGTAGGTATTATTGTTTACTTCTGCACAGGAAAAAAGTCCAGTTTCAGCAAGGGAACTATTGACAATAAAGATGTTGAAACTGATGTAAAGATCGAAAACTTTTTACATGTAGGTGGACAGGATCACTTAGGAGCTCTTTTGGACAATCAATATAACTTGGTGCAGTCTCCTGATGCCGAAGTAGCGGCATCAGACTTTGCGAACTTAGTATCAGAGAACGCAGAGGGTCCAGATCTTGCTATTCGAGATTCTCTACAACCCACTTACAATGCCGCGGGCATGAAACCTATGGAACGTCTTTCACGAATAACTACCAAGAGTCTTATGCCTCGAACATCTCGAAATGTAACCCCGTTTGCTGTTGACCTAGGAAATCCCAAATCTTTCAAATTCAGCGTGAATCAATCTCGAGTGCAGAATAAGCCTAAACTATGGGAGGCAGGTTTGTATCAAGCCGTTCGCGGTAGTATCCCCATCAAATACAACAGAAATGTTCCTTTGATCTCTATCTCTCAATACGGACGCGACAACCAACGTTTCGATGGTTTGTGCTCTGCTGGATCTCAAGCTTTGTACAACAAATACACAGCTTCGGAATTCAAATCTTTGCCAGTACTTACAGCTGGTGGAGGACAGGCTTCTGGCTATGGCGGGGCGTCGTCGGAAATAATAATGGACAATTATACTTAGGAGGTTATTCTTATATCTTACAGCTTTCTTCTTCTCTTGAAGAAGAAAGAATCAGGTTTTATAAAACACTGAAGAAAATGATATCAAGTTAAAGAAATCCAAGCTAATAAGTGTACGGATATTTATCAAAATGAGTGTCAAGTGGACAGATTTTCCATCTGAATTTGGTCTCTATCGCTACCAAGCTAATAGAGAAGGACAGATTAGAAATAAGACGTCAAAATACATTCTAAGTCCAAAACCAAGAAAGGATACTAAATATCTAGAGGCTAAGCTAACAAAAGATGATGGTTCACAATCTTATCTTTTACATAATCTACTTGCCAAACTATTTATTCTTAATCCGAAAAACAAGAGAACGGTGGATCATATCAATAGAATTAAGACAGATAATAGAGTGGTTAATTTGCGCTGGGCAACTCACATGGAACAGAACGAGAATAGAACTAAACCGAAAAAGATAGCTGGAGTGCCAGTATATCAGTTAGACGAGAACGGGGAAAAGATCAAAACATGGAAAAAGATTAAAGATGCTGAAGATGAACTAGGAATAACCTCGGGAAAGATCACCATGGCCTGTAAAGGCCAAAGACATACAGCGGGTGGTTACCGATGGAAATACGTTTACCAAGACAAGATAAAGGGTGAAAAATGGAAGAAGTACAAAGACATCGAAGTATCCGCCGAGGGAAGAGTTAAATCAGTGATTGGAAGAGTTAACTACGGCCACAGGATGGCTGGTGGGTATATGAGCTGTTCTCCCATTAAAGGAGAACTAAATATACGTAAATTAGTTCATGTTCTAGTAGCCAAACTATTTATCCCCAATCCTAACCCTGATGATTATTATATTGTTAATCACAAAGATGGAATAAAGACTAATAATAAAGTAGAGAATCTGGAATGGACAGACAATTCGGGTAATGGTAAACACGCCCATGAGAACGGTTTGGTCACTAAGAGTAAAAGACTTAATATAGCGGTGGACCAGTACGATCGAGAGGGAAACTTTATCAAAACCTTTGAAAGTATGGGAGAAGCTGGAAGAGAGTTGGGAATACACCATGGAGTGATCTCTAAAGTCTGTAATGGGATCTTTAAACAAACTCATGGCTATGTCTTTAAGCATCATGATGAAGATTTTGTCAAAAATAGATCTGGTTTAAAAGGTAAACCGATAAAAGCCTATGATCTAGAGATGAACTTTATAAAGAAGTTTAAAAATCCTACCTTAGCTGCAATAGAGTTAGGAATATCGCCATCGAACATCCATCTTGCTTGTAAGGGAATTTACAAGCAGACAGGTGGGTATCGATTTAAGTATTGCTAAACAGTGAACATTTCTTTTCAAATAGAAAAGAAATATAAAATTATTGTTTCACCATCATAATACCAGCAACATTTAACGGATTTGGAGCAGATCCGTCGGTCTGATAGAGCATACCCGTAGTTAATCCACCGACTATGGCAGCAGCATCGTCGGCAAAAACCGGTAAGTTATCGATAGTCATTCTACCAGATGCTGCATTCAATCCTACTTTGAACTCGTTATTTACTGTTGTGGTATGAGGAGCTACAGAGTCACAGGAGAAACACATAGAATTGGTATTAGCAGCGGTAGCTGATTGACCTGCTGCTAAAGAACGATTGCCGCTAGCGGTATTATCCATTCCTCCCACGACCATCGAGTGATTCCCTGAAGCTTCATTATTTTCTCCACCTCCGATATTAGAATTAGTTCCGGAAGCTATCTGTGTAACCGTTGATCTTGTTATTTGTAGGTCAACAGCATAATTTCCCCGACAATTACCACCTACCGGATTTGTAGGATCTGGTGCTGATAGAGAAACTCCTCCAGTTCCCCTAGGGACTAAAGCCACGCCAACATCTGTTCCCACGATAAACGTTGATGGTTCAATGATCACAACAAGATCAGGTGTACATGCGACATCAGTAGATGTCATGAAAGAGGCCGCATTGGCGATGGGAATCCATTTAACTCCATTGGAAAAGTAAAGAGTATTGCTAAGACGATCATAGAAAATATTACCCCTGGGGAGAATTGGGGTATTGTTCAAAAACCCGATTCTAGGGATCAAGTTCTGTAGTTTATTCTCGAATGATTGTCTCCTAGTATCTACTCTAACTACCCTATTGGGAAAAGATAAATCTTGTGTAGTTGTCATTTATTACTATAAATACGTACTTGATATTAGACAATATAATTTTTGGGATTTCTATAATGTTCTTGTAATAAGATAATATATTGAATAATAACAGTCCAATGAGAAGGCTAAAATACGGCTGTTGCCGTCGCTCCTGCCGTCGCTCCTGCCTCTGTCGTTCGACTATCCAGCAATCTTCCATATATTCAAAAAATTCGTCTCTTTCTATAGGATCGTTCATGATATCGTAGAGAGATTCAACAATAGTGAGGTCTGTAACTCTTGTCATTTTGCTACTTATATATAAGATTCTGTTTTTAAATCCATACATGGAAACAGAATTGAGAAATTATTTGACTATTTTTCTTGTTGATAATTCAGACAATAGCGACGTCACAAAGAAATGGGAGTTAGGTGTAAGATATCATAACAATAACTGGTGTAACTGGCGAGTTTGTTACCCTAGGGAAGTTTCTTGCCGTCCATTGAGATTAAAACTACTTGTTACCACAAGTACCACAAGTAATAGAGGTGTTGTGGATAACGAAGAGATCGGTAAATCTCTGAAGACGAGACTATATCCATCGTGTAGTTTTATTAATATGCCCGATAAATATAAAACTATTGACCCAGGAGAGACATACGATCATATGATAGACATAACTCCTTGGAGAGAATCCAAGGAGTTATGGGGAGACTTTAAGGATAAAGAAAGAGTCGAATGTACTTTTTCTGTTATTGTCACGTATCCTCATGTTCATTATTATTCTGTGGGAGGTTTAAAATGGAAAGGTTGGTACTAGTCGTACATCGTGATAATTTATTACGATGTACTGTATTAGAGACGTAATTATCAAATAAAAAGAATGGCAACATCCGACGGATATGTACATGAAATAAAAAGTCTGAGGAAAGAGATTAAGCGCTTTAATGGCAGTATTAAAGTTCTCAGAGATCAAAAAAATCTAGCGGAAGGTCGTTTATATCAATATATGAAGAAGAACGGAATAGAGAAGGTGGATGGTATTACTATCAATAGTATCAGACCCCATAGCGAACAACTACCTCGGAAAAAAAAGTCGGAGAAAAAGAGAGATGCGGTTGAGCTATTCCAACAGATAGGAGTTTCGGACCCAGAGGCATTGTGGGTAGAGTTTCAGGCGACTCAGAGATACCAAGATCGTGAAGATGCTTCCGAAAAAGCTCAACAAACAAATGAGAAGAAATATGATCCTTATTTAGGGTTTTAACTTGTTAACATTACTTCCTAAAAGTAATGTTAATAGACCCATATACCAGTAGATAAACATTCTTCAGAACTACCCTGAAGAATCAATAAATTTAGATATAAGAATGAGTGGAACAATTCTTATCTAAGTTAATGATAAGAATTGATGACAAATCGGGGTTGGATATTTGCTACTATTGTTATTTTATGTACTGCTGTGTTCTCTGTTGTATTTTTTTACAGAGAAAGGTTTATGTTTTGGCCAATGTCAAAGAATTTTGACATTTCAGGTGGAAAATGGATAGAAATTGGTGATGGTATATCAGGTTACCTGATCACGCAGGTACGAAATCCTTCCGACGAGAGTCCTCGTCCTGAAACTCTCATTCTATATTCTCATGGCAATGGAGGAAATCTTACGTGGTATTCTAATACCACGTATTTACTCAAAAATTTTGGAGATGTGCTGATGTATGATTATTCTGGATACGGTCGTTCGAAAGGGGCATGCACAGAAAAGGAAGTCTTGAATAGTGGATTAACAGCATACGACTACGCCATCGGCCTTGGATATAAACACATCGTATGCTATGGTTTTTCTATGGGAGGTTCAGTCTCTATTAATATTGCGGCTCAGAGGAACCCGGATGGACTTATTCTTCAAAGTACCTTTTCCCAGATTTCTGATTGTATTCCTGCGTTTGTACAGTTTACAATCAGAGATTTTTTCCAAAGCATAGAAAATGCAAATATGATAAAATGCCCTGTGGTTATGCTCCATTCTTTAAAAGATGAAGTGGTTCCATATGATAGTTCTTTAAAACTATATGATAGTATAATTACTAGAAAGAAATTCATTGACATAGAAGGAGGTCATAATTCTGCT
>SDBT01013754.1_pt1 | contig 12946 bp, 21 predicted proteins | sample 2277101 | NCBI WGS metagenome assembly SDBT01 (sample SAMN10404973, study PRJNA504765) | marine sediment metagenome | isolation source: marine sediment core GS10_PC15, 103 cmbsf | place: Arctic Ocean: Southern Knipovich Ridge | collected 2010 | reverse complement strand
AATCTAGACCCCCCACCCGTCAACCACAGCACCCCGCCAGTCCCTCGGAGGCCCGTCAGTGAGTAAACCCACCCTGAAACTCGGAGGCCGCAGAATGGACGCCAGGGGCCTCACGTCGGAAACCATTCAGAGCGAATATCGTTTTCAACCTTGCCCATTTTGCCAGTCACCGGAACGATAACCCCCCTACCTGGAGAAGCCCATGAGCGACGACAAGCGAAATGCGATTGACGCCCGAATGCAAGAGTTGAACGACATGATCAACAAGGCCCACGCCGAGCAGGATGAGTTCCGGGCGCGGACTCAGTTCTATCGGGAGGCGGAAAAGTCGCATGACGGGTTCAGGCAGGACTTTGAGGTAGTCAATGAGTTGGTCTTAGTTGTCAGAAGCCAGTGCGAGAGCGGCGGGCTTCTGGAGTGCCCCTTGTCTCTTGCGGAACTCCTTTGGAAAGTATTGCGGGAATGGCAGGAAGCAGAGAAGCAGAAGCTCGTCCAGGAACTGGAGGCATCCCCCGAGCCGAAACCCGAAAAGCCCCACCCCATGCTCTGCATCACCCACGGTGGCTCACGGGCCGGCTTCGACGGGAACAAGGAGCACGGGTTCACTTGCCCACGATGCGCGGATGAAACTCCCGAGCCCACCCGGCCCAGTGAGTCGGACATGATGAGCGGGCCGGCAGATGACGGCACACTTGCCCGTAGGGTCAGCCACGCCGAACACAGGCACGATACATTCGTTCGTAACACCAAGAGAGCACTGATCCCGATCGAGGAATCATTGTGTAAACTGGATCTTCAGGTCGAGCGGCTTGTGAGTGACGTTACGATACTTAACCGAGATCGTCTTCAATGGGAACAAGTAATTTGCCGGATCAATGCTCTTGAATTGCCGAGCGTGATCGAGTCGCCGGCCACCGGCCCCAAAATCAAGGCCGGGGGTTGTATCTATTGGGACGGTTGCTGCCTCGGAAGCGTCACCAAGGCACCCCCTCCGCCTCCGAAGTGTGGCCCCCATGGTAAGATGCCGACTAGGGAGCCACCATCGGAACTACCCATCCCGCCCCCGAAGAAGGGATTCACGGAATGACGAAAGAATACGAAGTACCCCACGTGGCCCATATACTAGCCGTGCTCACGATCGGGCTATTGATACATCCGGTGGCCGGCATGGGCTGGGCGTGCGTCTGGGCTTTCCATACGATCGCAAATATAGGCGGGAAATGATGACCAACCCCGAACTCCGTTTCGGCCAAACGATTCACCTGGTGCCGATCTGCGTTCGCCACGAGCACGGATTCTACGGCGGCCCGGCCGGATACCAGGTGATGCCACGGAATGAAGCGATGAAACGATGCCCGATAATCCTGAAGCAAGAGCCCCGTCATGTTTGAAGTCCGCTATACGCCGACGCCTGAACAGATCGCGGCCGAGTGCGAATCGATCCGGGCCGGCTGGACCCCGACCCAATTGCTAAAACGCACGGTGACCAAGCCGCGACCGTTCGAGTTCCAAACAATCCCCATCCGGGCGGCGATAAAGAGGCCGAACAGAACGAGCATATTCTAATGGCAATTCGAGGAAGAAAACCGAAGTCCACGGCCCAGCGGGAACTCGAAGGCAACCCCGGCCGCAAGCCGATCAACGAGAACGAGCCGAAGGTTGAGCCGGCAGAGGTAGAGCCACCCGACACCCTCGGGCCCGATGCGAAAGAAGAGTGGGACCGAATACTCCCGCTGCTGTTCGCGGCTCGCATCATGACCAAGCTGGACCGGGCGCTGTTGACGGCCTACTGCGAAGCGTGGGGTGGCTATCAGATAGCGTGCCGCAAGGTGGCGCAAGTCGGTGACGTGATCGCCACGCAAGTTACCTGCCCGGCCTGCAAGGCGAAAGACCCGGCGTGTACACGATGCAAGGGTAAGGGGGTTGTTTCCGGCAATCCATACCAAAGCCCGTTTACAAACGTGCGGGCGATGTATTACAAACAGATGACCGCGTGTGCGGCCGAACTCGGGATGAGTCCGATCAGCCGGACACGGATTCACGTAACGCCCGATAGCGCGAGTGGTAAGGCGACGGGCGCTGACCAGTTCTTTGTTCCAGGATCAGGATTGAAGGTGGTGGGATGATGTCACAAGATGTCCACTGTTATTGCACGCGGTGTGACACTTGGCGGATAGTTTCGCGATCACAGATTTGTAAGCTTGGCTGGCCGACCTGCCTGGAGTGTGACGATCCCCTTTGGGGGCCGCCCAATGTGTTCGGGATGGGAATCTGTGGCACCAGGCAAGAAGAGATGGCCCGATATGGATAGGCCCGTATGGTCGTTCGATCTGAAAGAAGTGATTAGGAGGGAATGATGTGGCCATTTAGGAAGAAGCGATTGCCGGTAGTGACGGAAGTGGAGTGCGATACCCCCCTTCGCCGGAAGTTTCACGTTCAGACATGGCAATCGGTAGACATCATTGACGTCCTAGACCTTGATGATATCCCTCGATTAGATTCGGAGTACAAGCCTGGCGAAATCGTCTGCGAATGTACGCATAGATATGCTACCGAAGTTGTACCGGGCATATTCATTGTGGACTGCCACTACAAACGGCAGTTGCCAGAGACCGAGCCATTGGAGTTGGATGCCGATTACGACCCGCCTGACGACGGCGTCATGTATTTCGTTGGGCCGCAAATAAGGAAGGAAACCGATGACGATTGACTCACTGGAACTGAAGATCAAACTTGACGAGGAAAGCGTGGCCCTGCTCGAAAGACTGGAGAAGATCGGGCCGAATATCGCGGCGCTCAAGATCGTTGACTGCCCGCGAGATACCATGCTGGTGTTTGAATACCCAGGCACAATATCACAGGAGATGGTGCCGAAGGTGACCAGGGTGTTTGAGCAACGGACAAGAAGGCGTTGCCTTATCCTTCAGGACGGGATGACTCTGGCCGGGGTAATACGAGAGTCCCCGGAGGATGCTGATTGCGACCCCGCTGGGAAGCTTCGAGGTATTAAGGAATTCTGGGAAGATGAAAAGCTAGCGTGCCCGGAGTCTCACCCATACGAACCGTCCGATGGACTGAAGACCGCACTCCATGAATCGCTCGAACGACTACGTGATAACGAAATAGAATCCACTTCATGACACCCCCGATCCTCGACTACGAACTGCAAAAGCTGATCCGGATGCTACCGGGCTACGACCCGTTCGCGCAGGCCGGGGACTACGTATTCGATGAGGACCGGGCCAGGCATGTGATCGTTTTCATCGAAAGCTGCTGCACGTTCACCAAGGGCACCCGCGACGGCAAACCACTGGCGGGCGAGCCGTTCATCCTGGAGGATTGGGAGAAGGCCATTGTGGCCAACCTGTTCGGCTGGGTACACAAGACGTCCGGCCTCCGTCGCTACCGGGAGTGCCTGCTGTTCCTGCCCCGAAAGAACGGTAAGTCGGAACTGGCGGCGGCGATCCTGGTCTACATGATCTGCACCGCGGCCGGCGTGGTGGCGCCCGGGTCGCCGCTCCGTGAGCCTGGGGCGGAGTTCTACGGGGCGGCCGGGAAGCGGGATCAGACCAAGTACATCTTCGACCCCGTGAAGAAGATGCTACTCGCCGAACCCCGGTTGCGTCCGCACGTCCAGCCATACCAGCACTCGGTTGTGGTTGGGGATGCCTGCTATCTGAAGATCAGTTCTGAGGCGACAACCGAACACGGGGGCAGTACTCACTGCGCGGTGGTGGATGAACTCCACGCCCAGCCGAAGCCGGAACTGGTCGAGGTGCTGCAGACGTCGATGGTCTCTCGCGAACAGCCGTTACTCCTCCACGTCACGACCAGCGATTACGAACGGGAAGGATCGATCTGCAACGACAAGCACGATTACGCTTCCAAAGTCCGCGACAACCTCGTGGACGATCCGGCGTTTTTGCCCGTGATCTACCAGGCCGAACGTGAGGATGATTGGACCGATCCGAAGATTTGGGCGAAGGCGAATCCGAATCTCGGGGTATCGGTTCGGCTGGAATCCCTGGCCCGCGAATGCAAACGAGCCCAGGCCGATCCGGGATACGAGAATACGTTCAAGCGGTTGCATCTGAACATCCGAACCAAGCAGGCATTCCGGTTGATTCCGCTGCACCTTTGGGATGCGTGCGACCGCCCGGTAGAGATCCCCGCCGGCGCGTCGGTCGTGATCGGGCTGGACGGTGCCTCGGTTCAGGACATGGCCTCGGCCGTAGTGTGCTATGACGATGGGGAGCGGTTTCATTTGCTGCCATACTTCTGGTGTCCGGAATCTCAGGTGCGGGAGATGGAAGCCCGGGGCAAACGTACGTACGCGAAGTGGGTCAACGAGAAATTCCTGATCGCCACCCCGGGCAATTCGATTGACCACCGGGCAATTCGCAAGACACTCAACGATCTGTCGGCCGAATATGATGTACAGGAAGTGGCGTTCGATCCGCATAACCTCCGCACACTGGCGACGGAATTGCTCGAAGAGGATGGTATCCAGATGGTCGAACATCGGCAGGGATCGCTGTCTATGAACGAGCCGATGAAACTGTTGGTCCGGATGATTCTGGACAAGCGAATCTGCCACGGCGGCCACCCGATATTGCGGTGGAACATAGACAACCTGGCGGCGAAGAAAGATTCGTACGAGAACATTCATCCCGACAAGGCAGAGAGCGGGGGCAAGATCGACGGAGCGGTGGGGGCCATCATGGCGATCGGGCGGGCGGATGCGATGGTTGGGGGTGAGAGCTTTTATGAAAACCATGGTGTGGAGTTTTCAGAATGAATAATTAGGAGAGTAAGAGATGAGTATTGAGCGCAGAACATTTATGGCAACTCTCGTGGCTTCGGTTGCTGGCGTGCGTGGGTGGTTGGCAAAGAAAACGCCCGCACCGTTGGACGATGAATCGGTGCCCGAACATCCACCTATGCCGATAAGGCGACTAGAGGCTGGCTCTGGGCCGGAACTCGTACGGCTGCTTGGTTTGGAAGGTAAGCATCTGAAGCAAATATGGATTACTGGTGACAACGGCTTACCGTCAGAAGCTGGTGCTATATGGCACATCAACCACGAGGCTCCTTACTGCGACAACCCGATCGCAGAGTTACTACGGCAACAATTCAGCGTCAATAATGGATCGGCCTATGCGGCCTTTTGCTGCTCTTGTTGCATTAGCGGCCCTAATTACGAAACCCCGGAACAGACGCTGGATTTTAATATTGTGCGTCTCGTTCAGGCGATTAAAGGTAGAAGCAGGCAAGACATAGTAGAGGGCCGATTGCGAGATTGTCTTGAATGCCGCGAATGGGCGGACGGTCCGGCGGGAGAGGCGAGCCGCAGTAAACCTAAAGCGAGGTTTTCATGGGTGGGTGTGCATTAGCGGGGAAATGGCTATTCGTACATAGTGTGGAGTTTTCAGAATGATACTCTTTATCGCCGGAATGCTCGCACTTGTTGGCATTGTACTGATTGCCATATCTCCGGCCGTGGGCGCGGACGATGGAGTTGGCTCGGGGTGTCTGTTCGCAGGGTTCGGCTTAATTTTGTATACCCTAAGTGGACTCGGTATCTGGATCGGATTATGAAATGAACAATCAACCGAAGCTGGCAGCAGTTAGTCGCCGCGGTTTCCTCGCAACGGCCATTGCGGCTATGTGTCCTACGTTGGTTTGCGGCAATCGCCCCGTGGCGTATATCACGTTTCTCCCCGGAGAGGGTCGGTTTCATGTATCATGGTCAAAGTCCGAATGGATGTCCATTAACAAAGTGCGGGCGGCGGAAAAAACACAAGGACACATAATTGCACTTTGCCGGCGAGACTAAACAGATTGACAATCAGGAGGGATGACAAGTGAACATCAAACGACGCTCGTTTCTGAAGGCACTACCCCTTGTTGGCGGCGGCCTACTTGCTCACCGGACTGCGAGCGGGGAACCAAAGCGGAAGCCGCCGCGGTGGGAATGGAAGGTGGGGGAGTGGCTTGGTGTGGATCAGGGTGCGATTCGGGAATGGCGGGCCAAGGTAGACGTATCGCAGGGCGAGAGGGGCTGGATGTATGTCGGCATAGACAAAGTGAACGTCGTAGGGTTCTGTGGCGTAAAGCCATTTCATCTTCGAGTGATTGGGATGCACTGGGCGAAGTTATCTGACCGGCTGTGGCGGTGCGAAGTTCGCTTGACTGAATTTCGGCGACTGACGGACCGGATTTGTACGTATGACGACGGTTCGTACGCGGAGCACTACGTTTACGAGCGAACCAACTTCTACGATCTGTTCCGCGGCGATCACGCGATTAAGGATTGACATGGACAAAACCCAATATCTGATTTTCGAGATCGGCACCGAATGCAACCTCGGCGCGTTGCACCCGAAGTGCCCGAATCGAAACCCCGAGCGCTATTCGGCATTACCAAGCATCGTCCCAACCTTTGATGCTGATATTCTCGCGATCGCAAAAACGATGTATCGCCACCTGGGTTTCCGTGGCCGGATTGGTTGGCACTATTACAACGAACCGCTATGCTCAGCGAAACGAATGTGGCACCTGATGGACCGGATAGACGCCGAAGTACCGGAAGCCCGTTACACCCTCTGGACCAACGGCACCCTACTCCCGGAAGATTGCAGCCAGTTCGCACGGTTTGAGGAAATCCATGTAACGGATTACGGAATTCCCGAGCATCCGGTGCGCAATATCGCCGCCCTTGTGGCCGCCCAGCACAAGACACAGATTCAACGGGTCCGGCTGGACGATCGACTACACGCGATAGGGGATGTTCATTCCGAAGAACCGTGCCACCGGATGTTCACGGAATTCATCATCGACTACTGGGGGAACGTGCGGTTGTGCTGCTACGACTGGCAGGGAGTGGGGTCCATCAGGAATGTTCACGACTGGGAGATTGGGCGTATTGTATCCGCGTACCAGGAAACGCGACGAATGGCTGCCAGGTTGCCCGGCCGGTCAAGAGTCATGCGTGCGTGTGATTTCTGCAAAATGCAATCAACACACATTCCGCAGTTCGTTCCGGAGATTGCTGCGGATGCGAAACGGTACATAGAATCAGGAAGGTAACGATGTCACGCCCGCGAAGTAGCGCCAGGATACGACGCCCTGGTGGTGATTACCGGTGTTAAACCAGAGGGGACGCCCGGTACCGCGCACCCCTTCGGTCGGAATAGAAGCCGACCTAACTTCGCGTGTTCAAAAGACACTAGAACATCGAATCAGGAGGCCATCATGGCACATGAACGAGACGATATCGCACGTATCGCTGAAATCGATCAAGCCACCGCGGAGCTTAGTGGCATGCTTCCCACGTTGTGGAAATCGCTTTACGATGGGTGTATCAATAAGGGCTTTAGTCAATCTCAATCCATGTCATTGGTGATGGCATGGATCAGGGCCACCACTCAGAGAGGGCCGGATAATGCCTGACCTAGCAGTGGTGTTCGTGTCCTACCTCAAAGTCCCCGAGCAACGGCTTCAGGATCACTTCAGGTGGAACCGAGCCAACTACGAAGTCCTCGGCGACCGTCTCCGCGTCTACGTCGTGTCGGACGTCGAGCACGACTTGCCGGACTACGCCGAGACATACGTGATTCCGTTGAGTCACATGCCCAGGCTCAACGGGCAGCCAGTGTTTTCCTTGTCGATGACAAAGAACCTGGGTATCGCGAAGGCGTGTTTTGGCGGAGCTAGGGTGATCGTTTCCACCGACGTTGATATCTCGTTCGATCACAACGACGTAGGGAGATTCCTGCACGATACGTCCGACGCCGATGCTAGGATCCCGCTCTACCAGATGGCGGAATCCTACGAGACTCGAAACTTCGGCCGGATCGATCACGGCTGCACGGGCACGATCGCGATGACGGCGACGAACTGGCTGCGTCTCAAATATGATGAGCGGTGCGTGGGCTACGGCTCCGAGGATGGCATTCTGGTGCGGGATATTCAGGCGGCCGGCATAAAGATTCGCCGCTATGGTCAGGTAGCCCATATCGCTCACGTAACCGGCGACGGCGACCGAACGCCGGGCAGCGGTGCGGAGACGTGCTGGGGTCGGGACAGCGGATTCAACCCGGACAACTTCCGGGCGAACCGACAGTTTCACAATGTGCGGACGAGGCATATCAAATCATGACCAGACACCCCGATCTAATCTACGGCCTGCCCAACGAATCCGCCGGCTACGGGTACGTCAACGTCCCCAAGGCGGCATGCTCATCGATCAAGCTGGCGATTGCTGAACACCTCGGGGCCGACCCGGTTGACTGCAATCTTCGGGGAGCGAAGCATACGCGGCGACTGCCCTACATCTTGGCCCATCCCGAACTGACGTGGTTCTCGTTCGTGCGCCACCCGTGCGACCGGCTCCTATCGTTGTGGGCCGACTTCCTGTCGCCGCCCTATCCGGAGGCCGAGTTGCGGATGAACGAAGACTTGCGGCCACTGGTCGGGATGCCGTTCGATCGATTCGTGAAAGCGGTTTGCCGAAAGGACCCGCTCCGGGCGAACATGCACTATCTGCCGCAAGTCGATTTGCTGGGTTACGAGAACGGCAACGCGATCATCAATGAGGTGTATTGCTTCGAGAACTTGCCGGGGATATGGGACTATCTCCGGGGGCGATTTGGCCTACCGGCTCTTCAGCATGCTCGCAAATCAGAGCACCGGCCATGGCGAACGATGTACACGCTGGAACTGGCCCGGATGGTTCGACGACGTTACGCGGAGGATTTTGAACAGTTTGGCTATTCGATTTGAAAGGAACGCAGGATGACGACGGATGAACTCATTGACCTAATGGAGGGCCCGTTCCCGTTGGCTGATATCACTAATCCGCTAGGGGAACCGCCACCCATGAGAGTCTGCATAGTCGGCAACGGTCCGAGTGCTGAGGGCCACGGAGCAGAGATCGACGCTTGTGATTTCGTCGTGCGGATCAAGGCGTGGTGGGTCTTTGCCGCAAAGGATGCGGGCAGTCGGTGCGATGCTCTTGCTCACTATGGATGGGGGAACTGGGAGGAGCGCCCGGCCTTTGACGGAGAGCACTGGATCACGCAGACCGTGAGCCAAATCGAGAACCATCCGGACGGCTGGAAGCGGCTGCAATTCATTACGTATACTGCGGAACTAAGGCCAATCCGGTGGTTGCCCGGGCCCATGTGGGATAGGTTGGTGTACCATATCGGCAGTCATCCCTCGACCGGAATGGTTGCCGTGGCTATAGCTATGGAGACGGCCCGGCCGGATGAATTGGTCCTCTGTGGATTCGACGCCACGACTGAGGACGCGTCGTTTTTTGGTGACGCGAGGGGGAACGCATGGCCGGGAGATCACGGGAATCATCACGATTGGGTTAAGGAAAAGCTCGCGCTGAAAGGGATACGCGAGGGTACGTGGCTCGGCCAACCAACGAAAACCAAACTTGAATGGATCGGAGAACCAGTATGCTAATAACAGGCGCTACGTGCGTAATTCCAGCACGGTACGGATCGACACGTTTGCCAGGGAAGCCGTTGCTTGATCTATTTGGCAAGCCGATGATTGTGAGAACATGGGAGCGGGTACGGGCTGACCTGCCCGCCGATCAGATCATCGTGGCGACGGATGACGAACGGATTGCCGACGCTTGCCGCAACTACGGCCCAGAACGAATTCGAGTCGAGATGACTTCCTCGAAATGTCGCACGGGCACCGATCGGGTTGCCGAGGTGGCGGCTCGGTATCCTGACGTGAACGTATGGATCAACGTCCAGGGGGACGAACCGCTGTTGCCCCCTGGGGTCATCACGGCCGTGACGAATGCCTTGAGCAGCGTCCCGGCCGCCGTAAACGGTATGGCGCGGATCACGCAACCAGAGCAAGCCAGGGATGATACCATTCCGAAAGTGGTGTGCAACGCGCAAGGAAACGCACTGTACCTGTCGAGGCAGCCGATACCGCACCACCGTGATTGGGGTGGGCTTCATGAAAAATACTGGAAGCAGGTATGCGTCTATGCGTTCTGGGCCGAGACATTGAAATGCTTTGCCAAGCTGGAACCCGGGCCACTCGAGCGACATGAGTCTATCGAGATACTGCGTTTGATTGAACATGGCCTATCGGTGCGAATGGTGGAGGTGGACGGCTCTGGGCTGTCTATCGACGTCGCCGATGATCTGTCGCAATACAGACTCCGTGCCGAGGGCGGGGGCAACGAATGAAGGTCTGCATAGTCGGCAACGGCCCGAGTGCCGAAGGTCATGGACCGGAGATTGACGCCAGCGATTTCATCGTGCGGATGAAAGCATTCTGGCTGTTTGGGGCTGTTGACTCTGGAGAGCGATGCGACGCATGGGCGTGGTTCGGCGAGACTGATCCGCGCCGAGCGGAGGCTGTACCGGAAGCAGATATCGACAACGTCGGGGCCCGTGAACATTGGTTTACGCAATGCAACTTACAGATACCTGAGACAAAGCGATACCGATTAGAGTTGGCGCAACGATTCAGCGATGTTGCTCGATGGCGACAAATCAGCGACACGTTATGGAAACGCATGAGAGCCCACCTGGGTCGATTCCCGTCTACTGGCATTACCGCCGTGGCCATGGCAATCGATCTACTCCCCGTTGATGAACTGCTTCTCTTCGGATTCGACGGGACCACGCCAGACAAACCAAACTACCATGACGCAAGGAGGCCGAACCCGAATGATCCCCATGCTCACGATCAGCTTGCAGAGAAACGGGCGATCGCGGAACTACTGGACGGCCAATGGTTGGGCGAGCCGTCGAAGGTGAAACTGATCTGGCCCGACATGCCGGAGTTGATAGACTGATGGGAGCAATACCGCCCAACCCGCCGGTGTCTCCGGATGACACCCAGACTGAAACAGAAGTCTACCGCGAACCAGAACCGTCCTACCGGCCACTGGCTGAACGGGAACCCCTACCCAGCGAACGAGACGCCCATGCCCAAGATCCTACTCATCGTCTACGATAACGATTCCCATATCGGCTTCTTCCCGATGGGGGTTGCTGCGTTGGCGGCTTATTGTCGCCAGGCTGGATTCGAGGTGGACATCTACAGCCAAGACATCCACCACTATCCCGACGAGCACTTGACCGAATACCTTGACGCCCACCACTACGATATCGTGGGGCTGAGTTTCATCGGAGCGTACTACCCGTACAAAAAAGCCAAGGCGATATCGAAGGCGATTCACACGGCGAAGAACCGGCCGTTCTACGTGATTGGCGGTCATGGCCCGACACCTGAACCGGAATACTTTCTGAGGTTGCTCGGGGCCGATGCGGTGGTGATGGGCGAGGGGGAACGGTCGTTTTCGACAATGGTTGATGCGTTGGACTGCCACGCGACGTTGGAGAATATACGGGGGATCGCCTATCGCGCTTGCGACGATATGTACGTCAACGATGTGTACACCAACCCGAGACGGGAACCGATCGCCGACATTGACGATCTACCGATGCCCGCGTACGATCTGTTCCCGATGGACACGTACAAGCTGCGCCGCGACTCTGGCCATGTCTCCCGTGTCGGGAATCGGTTTTCCATCCAGATGCTTTCCGGCCGGGGGTGCAAGTTCAATTGCAATTTCTGCTATCGAATCGACAAGGGGATGAGGTTGCGTTCGCCCGAAGCGATTACTGACGAAATGCACTACCTGTTTCGTGAGTGGGACATCCGCCACTTCATGTTCTACGACGATCTGTTGATGGAATCCGAAAGCCGAACTATCGAACTGTGTGAGGCGTTCATTCGGCATGGCCCACCGGATATGACGTTTACCTGCCAGGGAAGGCTCAACTACGCAACGCCCGAAGTCTTGAAGGTGATGGAACGGGCCGGCTGTGCGTACATCTACTACGGCGTCGAGTCGTTCAATGATGACATGCTCAAGGTGATGGGCAAGGCACTCAGCACCGAGACTATCCGCCGCGGTCTGGATAATACCCGGGCGGCCGGGATACGATTTAGTCCTAACATCATATTCGGCAACATCGGGGAAACGCGGCAGCACCTGCAAAACAGCGTGGACTTTCTGCTGGAGTACGATGACTGTGCTCAGCTTCGTGCGATCAAGCCGGTAACACCCTATCCGGGATCGCCACTTTACAAGTACGCGATTGCAGAGGGACTGCTCGAGGGCCCGGCAGATTTCTACGAGAACAAGCACACGAATACCGATCTGCTATCCGTGAACTTCACAGACATGTCAGATGACGAATTCTATCGGGCGTTGCACCGCGCGAATGTACAAGTGATCGGCAACCACGGCACGCAGATGCAAGGGCACTACTTGGGACAGCTATGGAGTCTGTACCGGGCCAAGGACGCTTCCTTCAGGGGATTTCGACATGTGTAGTCCGGAACATGTGGAGTGGGAGTACAAAATCTGGGGGCGGGTTGCACACGTCCTCGCCACCGATGGGAGTGCTGTCGATTGCTTGGAGGTCAAGGCGGGTTACCAGTGTAGCCGCCACCACCATGCGGATAAGAGTAACACGTTTCTGGTTGTGAGCGGGGCATTGTGCGTCCGGGAATGGACCGACCGTGCCGTGGACAACATTCCAACAAAGGTGATATTCCTTGCATCTGGTCAGTCCTGTACCGTGGAGCCTAATGTGGACCATCAGTTTGTTGTTATTGAGCCCGGGGTGGTTGTCGAGTACTACACCGCAAAGGAAGGCCAACGAGTGAGGGCAGATGACATCGTCCGGGTAGTAATGGGCGACGCAACCCCAGATCATCAAGAGGGAGTGACATGAAAGAACTGATTGAACGATACCGGAAGCTCTACGCGGGCGTGATCTACGACGCCATGCGGTTTGATTTTGGCCTAATGGAACCGTTCGTGGTTGACAGGACGATTGCCCATACGGCTGGTCCACGGGAACCGATGGTCGGTCCGGCGTTCACG
>SDBT01013753.1_pt1 | contig 12947 bp, 11 predicted proteins | sample 2277101 | NCBI WGS metagenome assembly SDBT01 (sample SAMN10404973, study PRJNA504765) | marine sediment metagenome | isolation source: marine sediment core GS10_PC15, 103 cmbsf | place: Arctic Ocean: Southern Knipovich Ridge | collected 2010 | reverse complement strand
TTCCAGAAACTCCGCAAGCTCGGTGGTCGTGGCTCCTCTATGATCAAGAAGGTAATCCACAATTTTATTGTCAATCTCGTCGATACAGAAGGTGTGGGGGTTTACTTTTCCTCCGTCGTATGTGAGAAGTTCAAGCTTGGCCATGCAATCTTTTATTTTGTTAACATCGTTTTCTAGCTGATTGAATTTCTGTTCCAACCCTAAGACTCGGTCTGGTCGTGGTGTCTTTTCCAGTTTTTCGAGTATAGCTTCTCTGATGAATGCACTTCTTTCGCCTTCTGGGATTCTTAGAGCGAGTTCCTTGTATAGTTCGTCAGGTATTTTAGCGGAAACTACTGTGTTCTTGCCCATGACCATTTTCCCATCCAAGCTAAAGTTAAGTAGACTTGAAGCTAAAAGCGTTTAACTTGTGCTACGAGAAAAAACTGGGCCCGTCACATCAAAGGATGATACTGAAAGATTATGCTTCCAAGTTTTTCAGAAAAAAGCTAGTTTTCAACAATCAGCTGTTATTAGTCTCCTAATATGTTGTGCCCTTTTCTTGTGTGTAACCTTTTGCGTAAACTAATTTAAATCGCGCTTACAAACTGACAACAAACAACAATTCAAGGTATGTTAGCATGAATGATGTTCCAATCACAGAGAATGCTGATCATATTTCCAGATGCCTAGAACTCGCTATTCTCCTAGAAGTTAGTGGCTATCCGAAACCCGGAAACGTCCACAGGACAGCAGACTTTCCAGAAACAACATTTGAACATTTTCTCGCGTCAGCAGTTGCAATAGTGCCCTCCTTCAAAATGGCAGCTGAGCATGGAATCAAGGTTTCGGAAGGAGAAATAGGTCCCTCAGAGGTGGGTATCGGGAACGTAATCAAGAGCGCCGTTGACCGTATGCTAGGGAGTCAGAGTGGTGGCAACACTCTATTAGGGGCAATAATCATGCTTGCGCCCATAGCGGCTGCAGCGGGAATGATCCCTAACAATTTCTCTTTGTCCAAGCTTAGGAAAAACATTAAGGTGATTGTTGAATCGACAACTCCGGAGGATGCGGTGGAAGTTTATGATGCGATAGCCCTAGTTAATCCCGGGGGCTTGGGTAAGTCTAAGAAATTGGATGTGACAGATTCGAATTCAAAGAAGAGGATTCTGGATGAAGGGATTACTCTTTTGGATACGTTTGAGATAGCTTCTTCGTACGATTCTATAGCGTCTGAGTGGGTGAACAATTATCCCATTACCTTCGATTTGGGTTATCCATATTTAGTTAAGCATCTTGAAGAGACATGTGACATTAACACGGCGACTGTTCATGCTTTCTTGAAGATTCTCGCCGAAGTTCCGGATACTTTCATTTCCCGAAAAGTGGGTCAAGCTAAAGCGGAAAGCATCTCAGCAGAGGCTAGACATGTCTTAGAGGAGGGAGGCTTGACGACGCCTTTGGGAAGAAATCTCCTCCACAAACTTGACAGCAAACTCAGGGACCCAGACCACAACCTTAGTCCAGGAACAACAGCAGACATAACAGAAGCAGTATTAGCCCTCAACAACCTAAACGGCTACAAACCATAAGATAGACCTGAAAGAACTGATAGGCTGCTAAAATCTAACATAAACCCAATCATTCCCAAACTGCCGCAAAAACACGTATATTACCCGTTTGAAAAAAAGATAATTATATTCCTCAATTGCGCGCGCAATTAGGATAGCTGTTGAATTGTGCCATTCCACCATATTAGCGTGTCATAATGTTGTTTGGCAAAAAGGTGGGTCCAATATGAGTCGTAGACAATATCAAAATTATAACCGTTTTTATTTACCAAATCATTTAGACTACTCCATATTATTGGAGATTTGTCATCAGCTTCCCATACTCCCCATATTTTATCGGTTGGATTTCGCATTCCCCAGCCATAATTTTCTGGAAGAACATAAGCCAATTTTTGAATGTTTGACGTTTTGTTGCGAGGATTATTGTTAACAAAATTTTTAAACTGTTTAATGGCGATGAAGTGTTCTTCGGTGAGTAAACCGTAAGGTCCAGTTTCAGGATAATTGAATACTGCGATGTAATTGGCTCCAGTTTGGTAGGCTAGAACCATGTCAGCGTAAAGTTGTTCTGGCGATTCTATGTATGGTGACACATCATTGATCCATGTGATCATTACGCCCCATGTTTTGTTGTGTAATTCTGCTGCTCCTCTGCATAGTGGTATGTTTATTTCTTTGATACGATTTGCTCCAAATTCACAGAAGATGACATCGTATCCTGCTTCGTAATCAAACCAGAACAGACCATACTCTGAGGTAACTAGTTTATCGATTTTGATAAAGTCCCTCATTTGGACGTATAAGTAGTAAACGTAAGTGTTGGCTGCGTCACGGTAGTCATAGGGCATTGTATCGTGGTCAAATTCTCTAAATGGTCCTAGGTCTAGTTGGTTTCCTCCAGGTTCGTCGTAAAGGTATATGCCCAAGAAATGTTTTCCATATTCTTCTTTTGCTTCGGATAGCCATTCGAATGGGTTATAATTAAACTTCCAATAGGATGGGTGGGACATATGTATAAAGAATGACATTCCAGCTTGTTGTGTATAGTCGCAGATCTCTTGGAGGCTGGTTTTGTTCTTTACTATTTCTGGATTAAGGATTATAAGTAGATTTGTGAAGTCTTTTACCTTATCTATTAATCTCTTTGTAGCGGTGACATTTCCGTCAGCTGTGACACCGACATAAAGGTCCTCGGGATATGGATCTTTGGTTATTGTGATCTCATTGATTGTCCATGAAGCGAAATAACTTGCTGAAAGGATTAGAGCAGCGAGAGCTAGTATGAATAATTTCTGCTTCAAATATTATCGCCATCAAATTTTGTTAAATTTAATTTTTGAACCCAACGGATTTTAAAAAATTCATAACTCAGCTGATTTGCTTACTAGACTTCTAGCTAATGGAATAACTAATATGCTTGTCGGGAACGCTACAATAAAACCAAGTACCCCGCCATTAAGGAATCTTTGAAAAAACCCTGCACTCCATCCAGTATTTATCGTTGTCATCGTGAATGTCATCGTTGTATTCAAAGCTAAAGTCATAAAGAATGCAACCAATAAAACAGAATATTTCTTATTTACGTTCAAAAATGTCAACCATTCTCTAAATTGTTTTCTGGCATAATTAATTTTTTCATCGTGCACGTGTGCGTGCGAAGCCGTTTTAGGTGTTTTATGTTTCTTTCATTGTTGCACAAAAAAAGCTTACACCCAAAAAAAGCGATGGGGTTGATTAAGGGTGTCTGCATTTTTAGTGTCCGAATCTTTGGTAATCAAAAAAATCATAAGAACCAAAAGAACTGATTAGAATAAGCTCGCAACGAGAAAAGAAAAATAATGCTGGTGCCTTCAGATTCGGAATCTGCATCAATAATAAGAACGATTCACATTTTTGATTCATAAACCTGATATGTCATGTAGGAACCACAATGTTTCTATATTCCTCTTCTAAATGAAAGCAAAATGAGATGAATAAATGAATTGTGATAGATATGAAAAAGTTGTTTTAATACGTGTGGTGCTTAGTATCGTGGCAAATCTTGCAGTGAACCAAATAACGACAAATCAAAACTCTATTTTAGATGGTGCAAGCCAAAACATGTTTCGTTTTTTGGGCTACGCTCCTTATCTGTTCTCGATATATGTCGTTGAGGGAAATAGTGATTATAGCTAAATTGTGGGATAGAATGTTCATCGGGGTGCTGAAAGTGGTTTTGAGAGTCCATTCGCGCCGGGAATATTTGGGGGAAAGCAGGAATGAGTAAGATACGCACATATTTTGGTTTTAAGAACGGGAAGTTGGTTTCGGTGCTACAGAGCGTGAATGGCGACGTGAAAAAAGCCGTAGATTGTACCTACTACCTTACAGAACCTCAAGAAGCGGAAAAACAAATAGAGAACTGAAAAAAAGAAATCAGAATAACAATAAACTTAATTGTCCTTTCACCACACGATATCTGGCTTAAACCGTAAGCCATTAATGGTGGATTCGCCTATTCTATGTTGAGCTTTAGTAATGATTTCATCACTTGACTTTGTTGGGCGAGTTGTTGATTTCATCTTTTCGAGAGAGTGATAGACGTGTTGATGATCTATGAATGAGAATTCACTGGCGATGTTGGGATGAATAAAATCGTGTACGTAAGCAGCTATCCTCCGCGAGAATGTGGGATAGCGACGTTCACAAAGGACTTGGTTGTCGCTACAAATCAGCTTGGCATTTTTAGGAAACCTCTAGTTGTTGCGATGAATGAAGGGCATACAATCTACAATTATGATAGATTGGTTAGATGTCAGATTAGAAGAGACTTTCCTGAAGATTATGTTGAAGCTGCTAGATGCGTCAATTCGTCCAATGCCGATTTGGTTAATCTGCAACACGAGTTTGGTCTGTTTGGAGGAGAGTGTGGAGAATACATCAACTGTTTCTTGGAGAAGATTCAGAAGCCGGTGGTTTCCACGTTCCACACAGTGTCTCCTAACCTTGAACCTAAGGCTCAAACTGTCTTGAAACAAATCGCAAAACACAGCTCAAAGATAGTAACTATGACCAACACCGCCAAACAAATACTTATGGCGTACGATGTTCCGCGTGGCAAAATCGAAATCATCCAACATGGGTGTCCTGATGTTCCGTTTGTTGATAGCAACAAGGTTAAGCCTTCGCTGTTTGGTTTGAAAGGAAAAATCGTGTTGTCAACTTTTGGACTTATAAGCCGAGGCAAAGGCATAGAATATGTTATTAAAGCTCTCCCAGAGGTTGTGGAGAACCAACCCGAAATTGTCTATCTAGTAATCGGGGCGACTCATCCAGAGGTGAGGAAATCTGAAGGGGAACGTTACCGCAAGAAGCTTATCAAACTGGTTTATGATCTGGATCTTCATGAACATGTCAAGTTTCACAACCGATTCCTCCTTAAACGTGAACTAATCAAGTATCTTCAAGCGACAGACATTTATGTCACGCCATTCCTTGAGCCGAATCAGATCAGCAGCGGTACACTTGTGTATGCAATGGGAACGGGTAAAGCAATAATAGCTACGCCTTACCTTCACGCCCAGGAGGCCCTAGCCGATGATCGGGGGCTTTTCTGCAAGTTTAGAGATCACAGATCTATTGCAGAGGGTATTAGTCAACTTCTGGAAGATGAGGAACTAAGAAGAAACATGCAAAGAAAGGTTTACAGCTACAGCAGAGATTTTACTTGGCCCATAGTGGCAAAGAGATACGCTGGGCTCTACAGGAGAGTGTTAAACACTTGAAAGTGAATTTGCTTCAGCTGCCGCATATAAAGCTGGACTATTTGACATTTATCACGGATGAAACTGGGATCTTTCAACACGCCAAGTTTGCCACGCCGAACAGAAGAGAAGGTTACACCACGGACGATAACGCCCGCGCGTTGATCGTGTGCACGAAACACAATGGACTAAACAGGAACCCGGAAACATCGAAGCTTGCAGATGTCTATTTGAGCTTTCTGTATCATATGCAAATGAAGGACGGCAGATTACACAATTTCTTGGGCTATGATCGCCGATTTCTCGACGATGTGGGCTCTGACGATAGCTTGGGCCGTGCGCTTTGGGCGTGTGGCCACGTCATCAACTCCAATCTGGATGAAGAAAAAAAGTTGCTTTCCAAAGAGATTTTCGACAAAGCATTACCACATGCTCTCAACTCTACCTCGCCCAGAGCCAAAGCCTTCGCAGTCTTGGGTCTCAGCCAGTATCAGCGCGCTTATCCGAAGAATCAGGCCCTTTCGCGGAGGATGATAGAACTCATCGAGCAACTTCTAAAGATCTATGAGAAAGGATCTTCTGTTAACTGGCGCTGGTTTGAAGCATACCTTACTTACTGCATCGGCAGGCTTCCACAGGCCCTATTTGAAGCGTACGAACGTATCAGAGACGATGCCTATCTTCAGGTGGCCAAGGATTCTTTCAATTTCATTCTGAAAGTTCAGATGAGCAACGGTATGTTCGTGCCCATAGGCAACAACGGCTGGTACAAAAAAGGTGGGCTAAGAGCGATGTATGATCAGCAGTCGGTGGAAGCTTCATGCATGGCGGAGACCGCGTTGGCTGCTTTTCGGGTAACACGCAACAGCCACTTCAGAACCGTAGCTCGAACTATCTTCGCGTGGTTTCTTGGAAAAAACACTCAGGGCTTAAGGGTTTACAATCCCAATACGGGAGGTTGCTATGATGGAATAACTCCTGAGGGGTTGAACCTCAATCAGGGTGCAGAAGCCACCGTTACTTATCTTCTTGCCCGCTTAGACTTGGAAACGATCGTGAGTTAACGTCTAGTTTTCCTAGGTTTTCTTCACGTTTTATAAATAATCAATGTTTGTTGAACATCGCGCTGTCAAAGGAGATGCGGGTTTTTGTGGATTTATTTTATTAAGTATTAATGCGTAATAGTTATCGAAAGGGGTGAACGTTGGTATGCTACTGGTTAAACACATGATGCTAACAAACGTTATTACAGCGAGTCTAAGCATGACTGTGAAGGAAACTATCGAAATGTTGTATGAGAAACACGTAGGCTGTGTTGTTTCGATTGATGACGACAAGAAGTGTATCGGAATCTTCACCGAAAGAGACGCTATTAGACTCGTGGCTGAGAACGTTCAGTTGGACCAGCCTCTGGACAACGTGATGACAAAGAACGTCATTACTATTCAAGGAGACTCTTCGATTAATGAGGCAATAAAAGCAATACACATGCACAGAGTCAGACATCTGCCAGTGGTGAACCAAAAAGGCAGGCTCGTGGGTTTGCTATCTGTGAGAGCGTTACTAGACCAGTTCTTCGGGTTAAATTCTCATAACTACTAGCAGGAAACAAACGCGATGAAACGGTTTCACGGCAATCCGATTCTTAAGCCAATACCGGAACACCCATGGGAATCCAGACTGGTGTTCAACGCAGCCGCGATCTCCATGGACAAAAATATTCATATTCTGTATCGGGCGATGGGCAACGACGGCGTTTCTCGGCTCGGATACGCAAGAACCTCGGATGGCTTTCAAATAGATGAGCGTTTGCCCCTACCCATTTTCGAGCCAACCCTCGAAATGGAGAGAAACGGATGTGAAGATCCAAGACTGACGCTTATCGATGACAAGTTGTTTATGACCTATACGGCGTTGACTATGCGCGATTATTTGCAGATTTATCAGATTTCTTTAACATCGATTGAAGCCGACGATTTTCTCGACAAGAACTGGAGCTGGAACGATCGGGTTTTGCCTTTCAGTGGCATCCGAAACAAGGACGCAGTAGTCTTTCCACGGAAAATAGACAATAAGTATGTTATGTTCCATCGTTTTGACCCTGACATATGCGTCGCATATTCCGATGACTTGAAGCGTTGGTATGACATCAGATCCGTAATCGGACCCAGGCATAAGAGTTGGGACTCTTGGAAGGTAGGCGCGGCTGGAACTCCGATAGAACTCAACGAGGGGTGGTTGTGCATCTATCATGGTGTGAGCTATGAAAAGGTATATTCTCTTGGAGTTGTTATGCTCGATAAGGACGATCCCGAAAAGGTGTTGGCACGCTCAGAAAAACCGATCTTGAAACCTACCAAGGATTATGAACGCTACGGTAAAGTACCCAACGTGGTCTTCAGTTGCGGAAACGTTAAGGTTGACGGCGAAGTTCTGATCTACTACGGGGGCGCAGATAGCGTTTTGTGCGTTGCAGCTTACGAACTCAACGAACTGATCCCCAGAAAATAAAATATGCACCTTGGGGGAACCATTTCCGCGCGCACACATTGGTCTGGGAGACTGCCATTCAGTTTTTGAATATTCTTTTAGTTGCTTCAACCAATCCGATGGGTCCACTCATCATTACGTCACCTGCAGGCGTTGCAAAATGGACACAAAGACCTGTTTGTGCTAAAACCTTCCTGTTTGGTCCAGTCACCACCACTTTTTCGATTTTAGAGAAGCTTGGTGGTTGTTTCAGATAGAACATCCCATGTCCATTGTCTTCGAAAACTGTTTCATTGCTAAGCTTTCCGTCCGCAAAATCTCTTAGAAGTTCTTCCATCTTTTGTGGATTTAATAATCGCGTGTGGTGCTCCAATACTGCAGTGATTTCGCCCTTTGATACTATTGCAGCCATGGTGTGTCCATTGCCTACATTAACCGCGAGAATTGCATCAGCATTCTCTACAACGGGATCCATTAAGCATCCAAGTATTGCATCCGGAGAAGTATCCATAACCAACACTCGGGCATTAGGCAACTGTCTTTTCGAGGCATGCACTGCTGACTTCATTCGCGGATAGTATGGGGGAACTTCATCTTCCCTGAAAGCAAATGCCTCAGGCTTCGGATTCTTTTCCAGCAGTTCCCTCATTTTGTTGATGCGAAACCGTCTATTGCTCATTTCCTCCGGGAAAACTCCGTGGTCCTGAACTGCAATTGCAACAAAATCGATGTCTGAAAAAGGTTCTCCAAAAAACGTCAATAAGCCACGTAGTTTGTCAATGTTTACTTCTTCAAGAATTATTGTTTCTCCTTCGAAATTTTCTGGTCCAGAATCTTGGACAATTTCGATTCCCATTTCCTTAACTTGATCCAAATTATTTCTTACAGTGTATGCAGCGTTTTCTGTCATGCAGACTCTAAGTCCGGATTCAACATGTTTCCTCAAGGCATGCGAAAAAGGTCCACCACCTATCGTATCTCCATTAACAAAAAGGTCCCGACATTGACGAGTTGCGGTTCTTACTTTCGTTGCGAAAACTTGACATGGAGATGGCAGAACCATCTTTATACAGTTCTCGATACTCCTTTTTTCATCATCATAAAGCAAGACATCTTCAGTTCCCGCGCCTATGTCTATTGCTAAAATCTTCATTGATTGTTCCTCTCGTCAGATCTGTTGACCTAAAATTTAGGATGAGCCTCTCATCTACCTTTCGATTACAGACAAAATTTTGTTCTCTACTCAACTCGTTTTTGCCAGAACTTTATATCCGAGTAGCGCTTGAAGTAAGTTTTACTGCAAACGGCAAAACTAATACACCTATAGAGCAAATCAAGGACGTTAAGCAATGGAAAAAGATCTCAGCAACGTGGGACCAAGAAGGCTAGTTTCAGGCGGAGCTTGGTTCTTGGGACTCATGATCCTAAGTGGTATTTTCTGGCTTTTATTGGGAGTTCAAGTGAGCAGGGCATACGGACCTTCTGGTTTCGGATTATTTAGTATGGCATATTCAGTGTTCGATTTCTTGTGGGCACTCATTTTTGGTGGATTATTTGAGGGATTAATCCATTTTGGTGCAGGATATTTAACCAAAAAAGACGCAAATCTCTCTCGATTTTTCTCAAAATACGTAAGGTATCTCACGGTAATGAGTGTAATAATGTTCATTTTCTTAACCATTTTATCTTTTCAAACATCTGACATTATATTCCGGACAATTCTTCTTTCACTGGCATTCGCATTCTTGTTTTCAGGAACAAAAGACTCACTAGCCTCAATAATAGGGTCATTGCATAACAACAAACAACTTTCGATAATACAATCCAGCGGATTTTATGCAGTCTCGATAATCGGCATGATATTTGTTCTATTCAATTTACCCAGTAATCTATTACCCTTCTTAATAGTACTCGCCCCTGTCTGCCAATTACTACTTTGCGTGTATTTTTTAAGACCATACCTTAAGGATTTATTTTTGTTTAACGTAGATTTTTTTAAAAATAAGAAAATTAAGGATGTGTTATCAGAAGATTTAAAGCAATTTAGACACATATTCATTTTTGGTTTTTCTATATCCGTCGGAAAAATATCGTTTATGATAATGAAAAGCTTAGACATACCTATACTTAATTTGTTCTTTGATTACGCCAATGTGGGAGTTTATAGTGTTGCAGACACAGTCTCCAGTGTACTATTTTCTATGACGGCTTTCTCTCTTCCAATTATTTCATCTATATCTGAAGCATGGACCAAAAAAGACGATGTTTTGATAGAAAAATATGTTAAAATTTCTGTGAAATATCCTCTCATTTTAGGGTTACCTTTGACGGTGATAATTTTTGCTTTAGCAGAACCCATTGTTGTAGGGATATACGGAATTGCTTTCCAAGGGGCCGTAATGCCTCTTCAAATTCTTATCATCGGAACATTCCTTCTTATGTTCGGACAAACTCTTTCTTCAATACTAATCGGCATTGGAAAAGCTAAACTATCCGGAATATTAATGGCGATTGCCGCTACACAATACCTCTTGTCGCTCTTTATCCTTGTACCCCTCTTTGGTCTAGATGGAGCTGCGATTTCTCTGACACTTACAGGTGTTACGGCTCTTATTTTAATCCCAATTTTTATTAAGCGTCACCTAAAAATTGACGTATTTTCAGGGCTTCATAAAATTTTATTCTCGGGCGCCATTTTGGCAGGAATCCTTTTCTTTATACCCAAATCCAATTTTCTTATACTACTTCTTGGAACTATCGCAAGTATTGCAGTCTATGTTATACTACTATACTATACAGGATACGTTAACCAAGAGGACATCAAAATTTTGAAGACTGCAAGACAACAATCATAAAACTCAAATTACCTGTCACAAGCCAGAAAAAAGTTAAAAAAGTAAGTTTTGGCTTTCGGGACTAAAATTTAATCCCAAACCCACTTTGCGGACATTGTTCTTAAAGGTCTGCGATCTATTTCTTATGTTTTGAAGGAAGGGCAATGTTCTTTCTTTCTTTTTTCTTCATCTTCTTTGCCCTTAGCGCTAGCTTATGCTTTTCTAGACCTGCAGTTTTCGCTTTCTTGCTGTTTTTAGTCAAGTCATGACCTCCGGATTTAAGGCAAAACTCACGCACTTCTTTAAAAATGTTTATCTAAAACGCGTACGAATCTATCTAAAAATGCTCACGCACAAAACCAAAAAATCAGCCAATTCTTAAATCGGAGTCTAATCTTGTTATTCTCAATTACATGAACTAAAATTGCACACATCTCAATTTGTCCGTTATTATTTTTTGAGCAATATTCTAAATTTTTTATTAACGATCAGAAAATGATGAGGGACTGTCTACGTAAGGGTAACCTAAATCTAGCTTGCGCGCGTAAAAATCTGCACGGCCTTATTTCTATTGTTATGCAAAATTTCTAGAACATAACTTGAGAACCACATTATTTAAAGCTAAAAGCGGTTTAGTGCGCAAAAGGTTTTACTCTAGTGCGTCAATAGATTATTTTATGAGGGCTATAGACGCAAAGATTCTTGATGAGCTAGGGATGCTTTATGGGGATAAAAACTGTTTCGTTCCATTTCACGATTGGTTTGGAACCGCAGAATTATATTGGACTAATCTGGAACGCCTCTTAATGGTTGCAGATTATGCAAAAAAACACAATCCCTCCATGGCTGAGAAAATAGCTACGTGTAGTAAACGAATTGTTGAATTATTTCACCAAACTAAGGATTATGCTAGTGTATGGGATTCTAAGCACAAAGAAAAACACGCGCTTTCCACAGAGGATTATACCAATGCTACCGACGAAAGTTGGGATGCACTAGATACTTGGACCGTTTCTCAAGAAAAACTACGACATGCAATCTTGGATTTTATGAAACTTCTATACTCTGTTGTCTCCAAACCGTAATGCCGTGCGTGTTTGTTTCTTAAATCTTTAGTACAATTTGAAAGGGTATATTGTTTGATAACAAGATGCTAGTCAATTAGACTCTAATTGAAGATGTGTGAAATAAATGGGTAGAAAAGAACGATGCCCTAAAATGTGGACGTAAGAAATTCATGATAACTGCAAATTAAAAGAATGTAAAGTTTGCAAAAATACTTTGACAGGAAAATCTGGAGTGAAAACATCTAAAAAGAAAGTCCGATTTTAGACGAAATCAAACCATAATCATTAATACATACTTATCGTGGCGCTTAGGTAACAATTCATCATTAACTATCATTCTAAATCTAACAATGTTTATATTCCCAGAAACTTTGATTGTTTGACGAAATAATTTTTAAACCACAGGAACAGGGGAGAATTTAATGGCATATTTAACCCAAACTAAAGGTGGGCAACCAGTACTTATTCTAAAGGAAGGAACTTCACGGAACAGAGGAAAAGAGGCACAGAGAAACAATATCATGGCCGCCAAAATTATTGCTGAAACTATAAGATCTACACTTGGACCACGTGGCATGGACAAAATGATTGTGGACAGCTTAGGTGACATAACCATAACCAACGACGGAGCATCAATACTTGATGAGATAGATGTCCAACATCCAGCAGCAAAGATGATCGTTGAAGTCGCCAAAACCCAAGACGACATGGTGGGAGATGGAACAACAACTGCGGTAGTTCTATCAGGAGAACTGCTAAAAGAGGGCGAAGAACTGCTAGAACAGAACATTCATCCAATATTGATTGTGGGGGGTTACCGGAAAGCAGCTCAAAAAGCTCTAGAAGTCTTGGATAAAATCAGCCAAACTGTGGACTTGAATGACAAAGAGACACTGAAGAAGGTTGCAAGGACAGCGATGGGAAGCAAGGCTGTTATTGCAGCACGAGAACACTTTGCCGACATCGCAGTTGACGCAGTTAAGCAAATAGCTGAAAAACGTGGAAATAAATGGGTTGTTGACATCGACGATGTCCAGATCGTAAAGAAAGAGGGAAAAAGCCTTCAAGACACAGAGCTTGTGAGTGGCATAATATTGGACAAAGAAATTGTTCACTCTGGTATGCCCAGAAGCGTGAAACAGGCTCAAATTGCCCTTGTAAATACACCATTAGAAGTTAAAAAAACTGAAATTAGCGCTGAGATTAGAATTCACGATCCTGCTCAAATCACAGCGTTCCTAAATAAGGAAAACAGTATGCTCA
>SDBT01013752.1_pt1 | contig 12947 bp, 9 predicted proteins | sample 2277101 | NCBI WGS metagenome assembly SDBT01 (sample SAMN10404973, study PRJNA504765) | marine sediment metagenome | isolation source: marine sediment core GS10_PC15, 103 cmbsf | place: Arctic Ocean: Southern Knipovich Ridge | collected 2010 | reverse complement strand
CCGTTCATGTACGTCGAAAACATCACCACGCCGACGCTCTTCATCGGCGGAGAAAAAGACTGGAATCAGCCGATCATCCACTCCGAGCAGATGTACCAGGCGATGAAGCATCTCGGTCGCGAGACCTTACTCGTGGTCTACCCCGACGCACATCACGGCATCAGACGGCCGAGCTATCAGAAGGACCTGCTCGAGCGCTTTCTCGGCTGGTTCGATAAGTACGTGAAGGGCCAACATTCCGGTTCATAGATGAAAGATTCCACTGTGACGAAGAGCAGATTCAAGGTCCCGCATACCCTGGTCATCCTCTTCGGGATGGTGATCCTGGCCCAGGTCTTCTCATACCTGATTCCCGCCGGGTCGTTCGAACGGGTGGAGAATGCCGCTGGACGACTCCAAGTGGTGCCAGGTACCTTCCACTTCACCCCCGACGCCCCGGCGTTGTCGCCCCTGGCCAGCCTGACGGCCATTCCCAAGGGTCTCCACGGAGCACACGAGATCATCTTCTTCGTCTTCATCATCGGGGGCGCATTCGCCGTTCTCAAGGCCACGGGGGCCGTGGATGCCGCGCTGGGAGCGATCCTCAGGCGCTGGGGGGATCGACCCTTCTGGTTGGTGGCCGGCGGAACCGCCCTGTTCGCTATTGGGTCGAGCACCATCGGATTCGGCGAAGAGTATTTCCCCTTCGTACCCGTCCTCATTACCCTGGCCCTCGCCCTTGGTTACGACAGGATCACGGCTGTGGGGATCATCATGGTTGGGTACGGCGTTGGTTACGGCGCTGCCCTCATCAACCCCTTCACCGTTCTTCTCGCCCAGGACGTCGCGGGACTCCAACCCGCATCGGGGCTCTGGTACCGCATGGTGCTCATGGTCGTCTTCTTGCCGATTGGCATTCACCACGTCTGGTCATATGCGAAGAAGGTGGGGCGGGATCCGGCGGCGAGCCTGGTGGCCGACGTGAGCGCGCCTGAAGGGATGTCGATCTCCTTTGGCGGGGCCGGAGAGGCCGGCGCAGACCATCCTCCCATGACCACCACGCACAAGCTGGTCCTGGCCGCCGTTGGCGCCTCGCAGGTCCTCCTTGTCTACGGGCTGAGCCAGTGGAACTGGTATCTGGTCGAAATGGGAGCAGTCTTCGTCGCTCTCACAGTGGTCATGGCCGTCATGGCCCGCATGAGCCCAGACCGCACAGCGGTGGAGTTCGGCGCCGGCGCAGCGGCGCTCACGAGCGTTGCTCTGATGATCGGCGTGGCCCGGGCCATCCAGGTCGTGTTGAACGAGGGCGGCATCGTGGACACACTGGTCCACGGCATCAGCGTTCCCCTTCAGGGGCTTCCGGGGGCCCTTTCCGCCGTGGGGATGTTCGGAGTCCAGAGCCTCGCCAACTTCTTCATCCCTTCGGGAAGCGGTCAGGCCTATGTCACCATGCCGATCATGGCGCCCCTGGCAGACATCGTGGGCGTGAGCCGGCAGGTGGCGGTACTGGCCTTCCAGTTCGGCGACGGGTTCAGCAATATCCTGGTTCCCACCCAAGCCGTGATCGTGGGCGCTCTGGCCATGGCGGCCATCCCCTACGACCGCTGGCTACGCTTCATCCTCCCCTTCATGGTGAAGATCTGGATAGTGGGCTCGATCGCATTGGTCGTGGCCGTATGGATCGGATACGCCTGAGAAAGCACCCTCAGAACCGCAACTTTCCAGGTGCGCTTCATCATGGGATCGAACCAGGGCGTTGTCGACGAGGTGTGGTTCATCGACGACGTCGAGCGTGTCACGAACTGATTTCGCCTACGTCCGGCAAATCAGAAAACAGAGGCTCCACAATCGCTGCTTTCCCGTGGGCCCGAACACAAGATCGATGTAGACTTCCGAGAACAATCGACCTGGAGGAAGCGCGATGAAACTGTTGACCCGATCGGATTTCGACGGCCTCGTGTGCGCCGTGCTGCTCGTTGAAAAGGAAATCGTGGACAGCTACGAGTTCGTTCACCCCAAAGACATTCAAGACGGAAAAGTACAGGTTACAGAAAACGATGTCCTCGCCAATGTCCCCTACGTAGAGGGCTGCGGGCTCTGGTTCGATCACCACGCCAGCGAGGAAGAGCGCCTCGAATTCGACAAGCTGGAGTTCGAGGGAGTCTCCCGCCCGGCCCCAAGCGCGGCCCAGGTCATCTGGGATTACTACGGCGGCACCGAGACGTTCGGCGATCACTTTCTCCCGCTCCTCGAAGCGGTCAACAAGACCGACTCGGGGGACCTCACCGGCGACGAGATACTCAATCCCGAAGGATGGATCCTCCTTTCGTTCATGATGGATCCCCGCACCGGCCTCGGACGCTTTCGCGACTACCGAATCAGCAACTACAAGCTGATGGAAGATATGATCCAGTACTGCCGCACCATGACGGCCCAAGAAATTCTCGAGACCCCCGACGTCATCGAGCGCGTCGATCGCTACCACAAGCAAAACGAAGACTACAAGATGATGCTGACCGACAGCACGACGGTGAGGGACAACGTCATCATCACGAACCTCCAAGAGCAGGAGACCATTTACAGCGGAAACCGCTTCTTGATCTATGCGCTGTATCCGGAGCAGAACATCGAGGTGCGCGTGATGTGGGGCCGCGAAAAACGCAACGTGGTGTTCGCCTGCGGCCACAGCATCTTGAACCGCACCAGCAATACCGACGTGGGCAAGCTGATGCTCAAGTACAACGGCGGCGGCCATTCCAAGGTCGGCACTTGCCAGGTCGACCTCGAGGACTGGACCAACATCCTCGACGAGATCATCGACCAAATGATCGCCGACGGCTAACACCGTCACATCCAAAACCCGCGGACTCAGAGTTTGTTCTCGAGGGCCCGCCTTGTCCTCACACGCCCTCGCGCCCGCTCGCGACGCCACCCGTTGAGAAGTCCAGGCTGCTAGCGGACCGTGAGGGAGGTGCTCGGCGCCTGCCCTTTGTGTCGAATCCGGACAACGGTTCTCCGTGGCCGTCTCACATCTATAGGTTGTGGCTGGAGGCGCTTCTCCGAATGTGATTACATTGTAATTACACTACATCGGAGGAGCTGAAATGAGAGGCAAGATCGTGAAGATCGGGAACTCGCGAGGGATTCGCATCCCCAAGCCCTTACTGGAGCAGACAGGGTTGATCGGCGAGGTCGAGCTTGCCGTCGAAGGGAACGCCCTCGTGATTCGACCGGTGCAGCGTCCCCGCCAGGGCTGGGCGAAGGCGGCCGAGGAAATGGCCACCCAGGGTGACGATACGCTGCTAGACGAAGATGTGGCGCTTCGGACGGACTGGGATGCCGAGGAATGGCAGTGGGAATGACGCGTTTCGAAGTTCACCTCGTCAACCTGGATCCGACCGTTGGCAGAGAGATCAAAAAGACGCGACCCTGCCTGGTCATCTCGCCGGACGAGATGAACGCGTACCTTCGTACCGTCATCATCGCGCCGATGACGACCCGACGACGCGACTACCCCATGCGCGTGAGCTGCAGATTCCAGGGCACGAGCGGCGAGGTGGTTCTCGACCAGATTCGCACCATAGACCGAGCGCGCCTGGTCAGAAGGCTCGGCAAACTGAGCCCCAAGGCCTCGACCCGAGTGCTCGAAGTGCTCCAGGAGATGTTTGCTCCATAACTCCTGGCTGTCTGACCGGCTCTTATCAGCCCTCGTCCGGGCTCCTCACGATTACCGCCGGCAGATTCAGCCCGCCCACCAGATCGTTAAAGGCCGGCAAGTCGACATCGATGACCTCCTGCAGCCGGCCATAGATCTCCGTGCCCTGCGCCTGCAGCTCGGCAAGGAACGCCACCGCCCCATCGGTGGGTGGCGCATCGACAGCCCCGAATCCGCCGTTGGCGGCACTCTGCACGTTGGCGAGTTGTGCATAGAGCTGCCCAGGGTAGTTGAGCGGGTCTTCAAGACTGTGGCTCTTGGTTTGCACGAGGTCGTCCTCAACCGCAGTCAGCTTCTCGGCAATGGCCTCGGCTGCTTCCTTGACCTGCTGGACGGTCTCCTCATCGAGATCAGCCTGGCCAACCCGCTCTGCGACCTGCTTGACCTGCTCGCGCACAGTTCGTAGCTGCTCGAGCTTCTCGGCCAGCTCGGTGATCGCGTCGCCGGCCTCGAGCAGGAAGTCGAGCTGCGCCTCGAAGCCTGCCTGGGTGGTGTCGACGCGTGGGTCGGGCAGAACCTCGATCTCCCGCGTCTCGCTGAAGTCACCCACGGTAAGGGTGGCCTGGTAGGTGCCAGGTGGTGCGAGCGGACCCTGCACGAAGCCGAAAATCACGATTCCCTTCGGCGAGGTGGGTGCGGGGTAGCGCAGGTCCCAGGCAAAGCGGTGCAGTCCGCGTTGCGTTGGCAGCGTGCCGCCGCCGAAGTCCATCCCGAACATCGCCGCCAAACTGGCCAGCGGCCCGAGATCCGGCCCAGACGATTTGTCGCTCGAGAAGGTCTGCACCGTCTCGCCGCCCGCGTCGGTGATCTCGAGGCTTACGGTCTCCTCCACATCCTCGCCTAGCGAGTAGTGGATGAGAGCTCCGGCCTCAGGTCCCTGCCCCGAGCGTCCTCCTCCTCCTCCAGGCATGAAGCCGCCGGAAAAGACGCGGTACGCGGGGCGCGACTCGAAGATGTGCGCGGCTGCCGCCATCGTCTCATCGGTGAGCTGGTGCAGGGGTGTCAGGTCATCGAGGATCCAAAACGAGCGTCCCTGTGTGGCCAGCACCAGGTCCTGCTGGTGAACATGGATATCGGTGACCGGCGTGGCAGGCAGATTGAGCTGAAACGACTGCCAATGGACCCCGTCATCGAACGACACGAACATGCCGAACTCGGTGCCGGCGTAGAGCAAACCCTTCCGGCCCGGATCCTCCCGGACGGCCCGGGTGAAGTGATCCTCAGGGATGCCGTTGCTGCCGTTGGCGAGGGAATCCCACGTCTGTCCGTAGTCGTTCGTGCGGAAGATATAGGGATGGAAGTCGTTTTCACGGTAGCGGTAGGCAGAGAAGAACACGCGCCCCGGATCGTGCGCCGAGATATCGATATTGTTGATCGTCGCGCCGGCCGGCAGGGTCTCGGGTGTGACGTCGGTCCAGTTGCCGCCGTTGTCACGAGAGACATGCAGCAGGCCATCGTCACTTCCGGCCCAGAGCACACCGGCCTCATGCGGGGACTCCTCGAAGGAGAAGATCGTCCCGTAAACCTCGACGCCCGTGCCGTCACGGGTGATCGGTCCGCCGGCGTAGTCCTGGTGCTCTGCATTGTTGGTCGTCAGGTCCGGGCTGATCTCCTCCCAGCTCTGGCCTGCATCGCGGGAGCGCAGCACCACCTGTGCGGTGTGGTAGAGAACGTCGGGGTCGTGCGGTGAGATGCGAATCGGCGCGTTCCACTGGTACCGGTAGCGCAGATCCTGGCGCAGTTGCGCGAGCTGCAACTGGGGATAGGCAATGATCTCGCGGACCTGCCCGTGCTCCAGATCGATGCGGCTGATGCTGCCGCCATAGCAGCCGGCGTAGATGATGTTCGGATCACGGGGATCGACGGCGATGTGGCCGCTCTCGCAACCGCCAACCTGCATGATCTCCTGGGTCGGGCTAATCGTTCCCGCACCCGGCCGACTCGGCACCGAGATCGTCGAGTTGTCCTGCTGCGGTCCGTACAAGCGGTAGGGAAACTGGTTGTCGACCGTCACCCGGTAGAACTCTGCGGTTGGCTGATTCCACAGAGTCGACCAGGTCCTGCCACCCGTGAGCGTCACCGCGGCGCCACCGTCATCGGCGTTGACCATGATGTCGGTGTTGTCCGGGTTGATCCACAGGTCGTGGTTGTCGCCGTGCGCGGTGGGTACCAGAGTGAAAGTCTTGCCGCCGTCCACCGACTTCGACAAGAAGACGTTGGAGACCCAGACGGTGTTCTCGTCTTTGGGATCGGGTGTGATGTGCATGTAGTACCAGGGCCGCTCCCAGAGCATGTGGCTCTCGGTGAGAAGGCTCCAACTCTTGCCACCGTTGTCGGAGCGGTAAAGGCCGCCCTTCTCGTGCTCGAGCAGGGCCCAGACACGATCGGGGTTGGCCGGCGATACGGCCACGCCAACGCGGCCGACCAGGCCTTCGGGGAGACCGCCGGTCGCCTTGTTCCAGGTGTCGCCGCCGTCGGTCGTCATGTAGACGCCGGCTTCTTCGCTGCCCGAGATCAGCGTCCAAGGCTTACGTTCTCCTCGCCAAGCGCCGGCATATATGATCCTCGGATTACTAGGGTTCATCGAGAGGTCGACGACGCCGGTGACATCATCGATGAAGAGGACCTTCTCCCAGGTCTCACCACCGTCCTCAGAGCGGAACACGCCACGCTCCTCGTTGGGGCCGAACACGTTGCCGAGGACAGCCACATAGACGAGGTCCGCGTTCTTCGGGTGCACACGGATCTTGCCGATCTGCCCGGCGTTGTCCAGACCAATGTGCTCCCAGGTCCGGCCGGCATCCATCGACTTGTAGACGCCGACGCCCGGCGACACGTTGCCACGAATGCAAGCTGAGCCGGTGCCGACGTAGATAACGTTGGGATCAGACTCTGCTACCGCGATTGCGCCGATGCTGCCGGCATCGATCTGGCCGTCGGTAATCGGGGCCCAGCTCTCGCCGGCGTCAACGGTCTTCCAAACACCACCACCGGTGGAGCCGAAGTAAAACAGGAACGGGTTGCCCGGCACGCCGGTTGCGGCGGTGCTACGCCCGCCCCGGTGCGGCCCCACCATGCGGTACTCGAGGCCCGAAAGGAAGGTCGGGTCGACGACCGTATTCGGGTCGTCCTCCTGTGCTGCCAAGCCCTGCGGCAGCAGGGTCAGAACGAGGGCCAAGGCGGCGAGCAGGATGGTCAGGGCATGCGGAACGCGTACGGCGAAGGGAGTGCGCATCGGGGAGCTCCTCCGTGGTTGCACGTGACGATGGGTGGGCGTATGGCCGCGTCGGGTCAGCCCCCCTCAGGGGTGCTGCGGGGGGCTGGCGCCTCCTCACGACCGGGTTGCTTGTCCGGTCGCAGAAACTGTAGGCAGAGATAGGGCCGATTCGCAAATGGAGAAGGGCTTGCCATTGGGCTCGCTCAGCCGCGATCCGGCGACGAGCTCCGGTTAAGCGTCTTCGACGAACTGCGAGCGATACAGGTTCGCGTAGAGGCCGTCGCTCTCCAGCAGCTCGGCGTGGCGACCGGTTTCCACAATGCGGCCGTCATCGAGAACCACGATTTGGTCGGCCCGTAACACCGTCGAAAGGCGGTGGGCGATGACGACGGAGGTACGGCCGGCGAGAAGAACCTCCATGGCCCGCTGGATGAGTCGCTCGGTGGCGCTGTCGAGGGAGGAGGTCGCCTCGTCGAGGATCAGGATTTTCGGGTTACGAAGGATCTCGCGGGCAATGGCGATCCTCTGGCGCTGCCCTCCGGAGAGCTTCACTCCACGTTCGCCGATGACGGTGTCGAAACCGTCCGGCATCTTGTCGACGAACTCCAGCGCGTTCGCAGCCTCGGCCGCGGCGCGGATTTCCGCGGGGCCGGCGCCGGGATTCCCGTAGGTGATGTTGTCAGCAACGCTGCGATCGAACAGGAAGACATCCTGCGGCACCAGGCCGATGCGCTCGCGGTACCAGCGCAAGTTGAGGTCTCGGAGCTCATTGCCGTCGATCAGGATACGGCCGGCACTGGGGTCGAAGAACCGCAGGATGAGCTGCGCCAGAGTCGTTTTGCCGGCGCCCGAGGGGCCTACCAGGGCAACCATCGCGCGTGGCGGGATGGTCAAAGACAGATCGTGCAACACCGGCCGGTCGGGCAGGTAGGCGAAAGTCACATGCTCGAAGGTCACAGCGCCTGCGAGGGCGCCAGGCTTCAGGCCGGGGCGCGGGCTCACCACCTCGGGAGTCGTGTCGAGGACTTCGTAGATGCGCTCGAGGGAGGCGACCGAGTGCTGCAGGCTCGAGTTGAGGCCGGCGACGCGACCTACCGCGCCGAACATTTGCGCCAGGTACATGAAGAAGGCGAACAAGCCGCCCACGGTGAAGTCACTGGTTACGATGAGGTAGACGCCGGCCAATACGATGATGGTCGGAGCGACCCCGCCGATGAGGCTGAAGATGCGGCTCGTCAGAAGTGAAAACATGTCCTGGCGAACCTGTGCTCTCACGCTGCCGTGCAGTACCCGTACGAAACGCCTAGCCTCGTGGCGCTCCGAGGCAGTTGCCTGCACCAACGAGTAGCCGGAGATCGATTGATGCAGGGCCTGGCTGACCTCCGTCCACTTCTCGCGGGCCACACGGCTACGTTCACGCAGCATGCCCGAGATGGCGTACTGGAAGCCGAAGATCAGCACCACCAGCACCAGAGCGCCGGCCGCCATGCGCCACTCGATATAAAAGACCATCGCCACGTAGCCCACGGCACGCACCACGTCGACACTCGCGCTCGCGAAGGCATCGGTCATGACGCCCTCGAGGTTGTCGACATCGTCTACCTGCCGCGACATCAAGTAGCCGGTTTCCTTGTCGCTGTAGTAGCGCTTCGATAGCTGCTGCAAGGCCTGGTAGAGCTGCAGGCGCAGGTCGCGCAAAACCTTGGTGTGGAAGACAATCTGGGCGTAGCCGATGCCCAGGTTGAGCAGAACATTGACCACCGTCATCCCGACGAGGACGGCCCCCCACATGAGAATGTCCTCACGATTGGAGTGCTGCACCGCGTCGTCGACGACACGCCGGACGATGAGGGGAGAGATCAGCGACAGAGGTGTGGAAACGAGCAGGAGAACGAACATCACCCACACGTAGCCCATGTGCGGCCGTACCCAGGGCCAGAACCGCCTGATCAGCGGCCAGGCTTTGGCGCGGTGACCTTTGCCGTTGTCCGTTGTCTCGGCTCTCTCGGGATCGCTCGCCATGAGATCACTCTACTCGCCCTTGACCCTGCCTTTCAGCAAGTTAACCCTGTATCTGTGTATCTGTAAGATAGCGAAGCGGTCGATTTGATCCGGGTGACTGGAGAGGCTGCGGATGAACGATATGGAGATCCTCATCGTCGTCGTCGGTTGCACCGTGGCAGGCGCTGCGCTCCTGCTGCTGATCTTCGCTCGTGTGCGCACCAACCAGGCCGAAGACTCCTGGCGCAAGCTCGCCGATCGTCATGGCTTGCGCCAAACGACCGAGTGGGAGGGCAAGAAGGCGCTCGTCGTCCACGGTGATCTCGATGGCCGACCCTTCCTCATGAAAAACATCGAAGTGGGCGGGCAACAGAAGCACTTCCAGACACAGATCTCGCTCCAGCTCAGCGACCGCTTGCCTGCCGGCCTTTTCCTCGGCCCCGAGCGCTTCGGCAAGGGGGTCTTCAAGAAGATGATCGTCGGCGAGGAGATCGAGATCGGCGACGCCGAGTTCGACGCCAAGGTCGTGATCAGGGCCGATGATCCCCGCGAGGTGAAGGCCTATCTGACCGATGAGCGTAAGGCAGCAGTTTTGAGACTCGTGGAGAACAAGATCAACGTCGAGGATGGGATGATCCTCTTGAAGGCGCCGAAACAGCTCCACCATCTGCAGGAGCTCGAATTCTTCCTCGAGGAAATGCGGGCGGCCGCGCGCATCCTGGATATCCGGAGGTAGTCAGAGGAGCCCCTCATGCTGGTGTCGGTATTCATCGTCGGCATTCTCTTGCTCACCCTGGGGCGCAAGCTCTTCTGGCTGTTCGTCGGAGGCTCGGGCTTCGTGGTTGCCTTCTATCTCACGGCCGAGCTCATGCCCGGCCAGCCAACCTGGGTGTTCCTGCTGGTGGCCATCGTCGCCGGCCTGCTCGGGGCCTGGCTTGCTGTGAGCCTGCAATGGCTTGCGGTCGGCGTTGGCGGGTTCCTCGGAGGTGGCTACATTGCCGTGGTCTTCGTGGAGTCGTTGAATCTCAGCATCGGCGGGCCGGAATGGGTGCCGTTCGCTGTCGGGGGAGTGATCGGTGCCATCCTGCTGGGCGCTCTTTTCAACCCGGCCTTGATCGTGCTTTCGTCCCTGGTTGGCGCCACGCTGGTCGCAGATTCCCTGCCGCTCGAGTCCGACAGCTCGCTTGTCGTAATGGTGGTCGCTACCGTGATGGGCATCATCGTGCAGTCACACATGTTTCGGAAGGGGAAAGAGGACTGATATCGGCAAGAGCCGAATCCAGTCTCGAGAGATGACCGAAATGGCGAACGAAGAAGCTCGATCCCCTTCGGCGTCCAAGGTGGCGCCGTCTTCTTCCGCCGATCTGTGGTTGGGGCCCCGTGTGCTTATCCTGGCCGTTCTCATCGCCGTCTTCGCGTGGTGGTGCGGCCGTCCGCCGCGGCCCGTGCCCGACACCGCTCCCACGACGGTATTTTCCTCTGCGCGGGCTTTGGATGACCTGCGTGTGATCGCTCGTGCTCCCCATCCCACCGGCTCCGCCGAGCACGCCCGGGTGCGGCGCTACATCGTGGAGCGGCTCGAGCGGCACGGCCTGCAGACCGAGATTCAGGAGACGACTGCGCTCCTGCGGGCGGGCCCATTCGTTCGCGCCGTCACCGTGCGCAACATCCTCGGCCGCCTGCCTGGTAACGCTTCGACCGGTGCCGTGGCCCTGGTGACCCACTACGACTCTGAAATCCATACTCCCGCGGCCGGCGACATCTCTGCCGGGGTGGCCGTCATTCTCGAGACCGTCCGGGCGATCCAGGCCGGCGCCCCTCTGCGCAACGACTTGCTCGTGATCATCACCGATGCGGAAGAGCTGGGCCTGGTGGGTGCGCAGGTGTTCGTCGACGAGCATCCCTGGATGGACGAGATCGCGCTGGTGCTCAACTTCGAAGGCCGCGGTGCGGCTGGCCCCGCAACCATGTTCGAGCCCGGAGCGGAGAACGGTTGGGTCGTAGCGGAGTTTGCGCGTGCCGATCCTTACCCCATGGGTAGTTCCCTCGGCTACGAGATCTACAAGTACCTGCCCAACGACACCGATTTCAGCCGCTTCAAGGAAACCGGGGTGGCCGGCCTGAACTTCGCCTACATCGAGGCCGCCGATCGCTATCATCGCTCCACTGATACCATCGAGAACCTCTCCACGGCGAGCCTGCAGCATCACGGCGAACACGCTCTGGCCCTCGCCCGCCATTTCGGCAACCTGGACCTTTCGCATACGGCAGGTCCCGACGTCGCGTTCTTCGAGTTCCCCGTACTCGGGATGGTTGTTTATCCCCTGACTTGGGCTCTGCCGATGACGGCGGGCGTCCTGGCTCTCTTCCTGGTCATTCTGGTGCAGGGTTTCAGGCGCCGGCGAGTACGTGTTTCCGGCCTGCTGATGGGTTTTCTCCTGTTCCTCCTCTCTCTGACATTGGCCGGGGCCTTGTCCTGGCTGTTTGCTGGCTGGGTCACGCGGTTCCACCCCGAGCTCGGGTCCCTGGTCGGAACAGCTCTCTACGACGAGCACTGGTATGTGCTGGCGGTCATTGCGCTGACGTTGGTGGTTGTCGCTGCCTTGTACGGTTTCGCGCGCCGCTGGTTCCGGCCGGGCGAGCTGGCGCTCGGGGCTGCACTGGAGCCGCTGGTGGGAGCCATCGCTACGGCGATCTGGTGGCCGGGGGCCAACGCGCTCCTTCTGTGGCCTCTGCTCTTTGCCCTTCTCGGGATTGCCTACATCCTGGGGTGGCCTGACGACCACAAACCAGGACGGTCCGACGCGTTGATTCTGCTGGTTTGCACCGTTCCCGCGCTGGTTTTCGTCGCCCAGCTCGCCTGGATGCTCGCCATTGCCATGAGCATCCTTCTCGCCCCGCTGGTTGCCATCGTCGTGGTTGTGTATGTGAGCCTGGCTTTTCCGCTCCTCGAGCTCACCGGGCGGCCGAATCGCTGGTGGCTGCCGGTAACCGCGCTCCTCGCTTCCGCCGCGTTCGTACTGATTGGCATCGTCACAGTAGGTCCCGACGCGGATCGCCCTGCGCCTTCAACTCTGGCCTATGTGGTGGATCGCGACCTCGGAAGCGCCTACTGGGTTACGACCCAGGCGGGCAATGATGGGTGGGTCGAGCAGTTCGTCGGGGTCGAGGTCAGCTGGGAGAAGCTCGACCATCTGATTCCCGGAGCCCAGCGGCAGTACCGAATCGCCGAAGCCCCGGTCGATGAAAGTAAGCTGGCGGGGGCAAGGGTCGAAGTGCTCGACGATCTGGTGGTTGACGGAGTCCGTAACGTTCGCGTTGCCATCCGATCGACCATCGGAGCAGAGAAGCTGCAGATCGAGCCGGTCTTTCCCGCCACTGTCTCCCTGTGCTCGGTGAACGGGAAACCGGTAGCTGCGGCTCGCAACTTCGGTGGGAGCGACGACCTGCCTGTGGGTGAGTGGCAACTCGAGCACTGGGGCACGCCGGTTGATGGGGTCGTGCTCGAGCTGCAAAGCGGCTCAGCCGATGAACCCATCGAGCTCATTCTGCTCGAGACCATTCACGAGCTGCCCCAGTTGCCGGGAGCGCCGAACGTCAGGCGTCCCCCGCACCTCGCACCGAACGTACGGTCCCTCACCGACCAGATGATCTACCGGCAAGCCGTCGTTTTCTGAACGGTCCACTACCGCGGCAGGCAGGAGGAAGAAGATGAAAGTGGTGGCTGCGATAGTTGGTGCCGCCTTGTTTCTCGGATTGGTTCTCACAACTAGCGGCCTGTCGCAGGAGCAGGCGGCGGACGAGACGTTCCACTTCGACAACCCCGATCCGGCGTTCGCTCCCGATAGCGGCGCCCTCGTTTGTGTCGACGCAGCACACAACAACTACCACACCGCGGACGGCAGATATCGTCCCTTTGCAGACTTGCTGCGCGCTGATGGCTATCGGGTGGAGGGCTTCGACTCGACCTTCAGCCCCGAGGCGCTCGAGAGCTGCGACCTTCTGGTGATTGCCAACCCGCTGGGGGAGGCGAAC
>SDBT01013751.1_pt1 | contig 12947 bp, 18 predicted proteins | sample 2277101 | NCBI WGS metagenome assembly SDBT01 (sample SAMN10404973, study PRJNA504765) | marine sediment metagenome | isolation source: marine sediment core GS10_PC15, 103 cmbsf | place: Arctic Ocean: Southern Knipovich Ridge | collected 2010 | reverse complement strand
CGGCCCCGTTAGTTCACCTGAACAATGGCAAAGAGGCACTGGAGTATTTGAGAAACACGGACAATCAAAGACCATCGCTCATTTTGCTGGACCTGAATATGCCGGTGATGAACGGCCTTGAGTTTCTCAAAGTCATAAAAGCCGATGAGACATTAGAAAGGCTTCCTGTTGTAGTTTTAACCACATCGGACGACTCCCAGGACAAAGAGGAGAGTTTTAACTACAGCATTGCCGGCTATATCGTCAAACCCGTGAGTTACCAGCAGTTTGTTGAGGCATTCAAAACAATCGAACTGTACTGGACGTGGTGCGAACTGCCGAGCTAACGCCGGGACTTAAAACAGCAAGACAGCAAATCCCAACTGCTCAATTTGTTCAAACAACAACATTTGGATATCGCAGACTGTGCTAAGCAGCTTACGGTGCTTTCATCTGTGCAACGAGTTGGCGGGTTGTCGGTGATTGGTCTTTGTGTGCGGTCTTGAAGGCCGACACTGACCCTGAGTGCTGTTTTTTGAAAAGCTCATTGCCGGTGATAATCTCCCGCAGGGCCTGCGATTTGGCCTTTGTCTGTCTTAAGAGCCGAACAGCCCGCGTGCCATACACTCCGCCCAGCAAGGCACAGAGGCCGATTGCCAATTCAAGCGCACTGTCGGCCAACTGCCAGCCGTCCGGCCTCTCGGCAGATTCGAGAAGAGCTGTTCCTGCAAGCTGCCGGCTCGAACCTGCCAGGATATCCTCGGCAGTCTGTGCCTGTGGAAACTGCCTCGGCAGGCCGCAGTAAGAAATAAAGGCCCTGCTCTGAAGCTCGGAAAGCTCCGTAAGGGCCTTCAATTCTTTTGAAGTATTCTCAGCCCTTGCAGCCTCGGCAGCTATATCGGCCGTGCGATTGTGAAGCCAGGCATTCTGCTTTTGTGATTCGGTCGGTGCAAATCGTAAACCATCACAACCGGATAGAAACAGGATTAATAAAGTTATTGTTGTTAAAATCGCTTTCATCACATTCCTCCTGAAAAACACAGTTTAAATAGAACAAATCAAAATTTTCTGTTACATTATCACATAATGGATACACCCTTTATTGACTGCCGCAGAAGGGCTGCTCAATGGACACAGCAAAAACATTTAAACCTCATACAATTTTACTCTGGAATAAAGTTGCGGATGACCCCGAGGCAAAGCGTATTGTCGAGCTGTTTCCAAAAGCTTCCGTAAAAATAATAGAACACCAACGTATAGAGTCCGCAAAAAACACTTCGTTGGCCCAGGCACTTCGCAATGGCAAAAGAACTTTGATGATAGGCCAAACAAGTTCATACCTCGGCCAATTCGACGGCAGGCTCGGGCATTCCGTGCGCTGCTGTCCATACTATAAGCTGGTGCCTTCATCAAATGGATGCCCGTATTTCTGCACTTATTGTTATCTCGCATTTGTCTACCGAAAATATATGCCGTTTATAAAACTAAACATCAACTATGAAACAATGTTCAAACAGATTTCCAAAGCAGCACATTCAACCGAAAACCACGCTGACTTCAATATGGGCGAGATGCTTGATAGCCTTGCCCTTGACCATATCACAAATCTCACTTCCAAATTGATACCCTTCTTCGGCAACCTGTCTAACGCTTACCTGATGCTGCTGACAAAAAGCAGCAACATTGATAATTTATTAGAAGCGGAGTCTAACACGCACGTCGTCATTTCCTGGAGCCTTAACAGCCAGCGGCTCATCGACCAATACGAACCAGGTACTGCCGACCTCACTGAACGCATAAACGCCGCTAAACTGTGCCAAAAGCATGGTTATCGAATACGGTTTCGCATTGACCCCGGCATCCTCTACCCTAACTGGAAAGATGAATACGCTGACTTTATACAACAAACTCTAAAAGCTACAGAGCCGGAGAATATAACACTCGGTATGTTAAGGCTCCTGCCCGGCCATAAGAAACTCGCTGAAAAAGCCTATGGACAAAGGGGCAAAAAGCTCGCAAGCGTACCACTCGTTGCCGCATATTCTGATGGCAAGCTTCGCTATGACTCCAAAAAACGCATTCAGTTCTATTCATTTTTAATAGATACTATTCGCAGCCTCAATCCGAAAGTAAGCATCGGCCTATGCAGAGAAACACCACAGATCTGGCAAGCTTTCAAAAATATATGCAAACCTCATAAGTGCAACTGTGTAACTTGGTAAGGTTTTGGCTCAAAGTGAGCACATTTCAAGTTATTGTTGGGTTGCAAGAGACAATAGTGATATTTATAAGCGTACTCATCACAATTATTAACCACTGAGTAGACCTTCTGCCGTATCACATCGGTGTGCACCGATTCCCCTAAATACTTTGAAACTTTCCTGATAAGAGAAACACTAAATTTGTCCTGGACAACTAATATTCGCCCACTTATATCACACATCAATTCCAACTGTTCAATCTCATGAGCAATCCCCTCTGGCCCAATTTCTTCATTCAACGGATTAATAACATAAGAAAGAATAATCAAGTCATAAAACCCAACGTGTTCACATATTCGTTTCAACTGGATCAGATTTTCAGGAAAATCCTTCTGAATAACAAATGTTCGTTCGTGACATAAATTTTTATCGAACAGCACATTCAATCGAAAGTAATCTCTTATCAGCTCTTGTGCGATACCAAGACATACACCTTCTGTGTCATTTAGCGTATAATTTACTCTAAGTTTTCTGCTTTTTCGCATCTGTTCGGCATTTGTCAGATGCCGAAAAATACAACCGAGCAGGTCTGTTATTGCCAATGATGCCACGGCTGGCCCACAACCAATATCCAAAATGTTCAACTTGCCGGCCCGAAGGGAACCGGCGAACTCATCAGAAGTCATATAATTAAGCAAGCTGTTCTGGACCTGAAAATAATGTCTGGCGAAAAAAGTTTCAAAGAATGCTCTCATGCCAACCAGAGAAGTCGGATATCTGGTTTCCGCTCCAGAGACTTTTGTTTCTGGTAATCGGTTGATATAACGAGTGAACAGCTTTGCTACGGTTTCGCTAAATCGCCATATCCCATTTGGACACAATTCGTCTATTACTTTCTCGTGTATATTCATATGTACCAAAAAGTTGAGATTTCTAAATCACGGGTGACCGCTTTTACTACTATTTCTCCGGTAGAGTACTTCTTCGGCCGCACTCAGTCGATACTCATAAGAGATGCTTTTGTCCGAAAGTACTTCGGTTTTCTGCTGAAGCTGCTCCTGGCACTGCAAAAGTCTCGAGACATCTTTCTGGAGCAGGTCAAGCTGACGCTGCAGATTTACCCAGCTGCCGATTATCAGACAGGCGAGAAAAATCAGTTGAATCAGCACGGAAAGGTTTATCTGCTTATTAAACTGCCAGCCTTTGGAATTTGAGTTCGTCATTACTGCACCGGTGCATAAAAGACATATTTTTCACCAACTTTGAACATGGGGACATAAGTGCCCACAGACAGTTGCCCGTCCTGCAAAAAAGACTCTGCCAAATTAACAGCCTGCATCTGCTCGCCAATCTCTACCGGAACCGTTCCGGTATCACCCACAACTACCGCTCTTACGTTATAGACATTGTATGACGAGAGACTTTTTACCCTGACAGCCCAGGCTGATGCCCTTGCCCCGGGCGAAGTGACAACAGTTACCTCACCTCGTTGCAAAGTGCCCTGCCTTATGAGCCTTCCCATCTCCTGACGTTCGTCTGTAATGTCAAAGTCACTCATAAGTACAGTCTCCTCTGCCCTTTAATCTTCAGGTTGGTACATTGCTTTTCGAAGTCCATCTCGACCCGCTCAATCCATTTGACGCTGCGACTGTCGCTGCGGCAACCAAGGATATCTCTGCCTTCAGGGCTCGTTGTAACTCTGTCTCCGGGCTGATAGTCTAAAGCCAAATATGGCGTCTGAACATCGATTGATTCGATACTCGCAGACCCTGCCTGAGCTCTGTGACGGACAAACTCATATAAAGCAGCCGAGTCATTAACTTCATCGGCCTTGCCGATAGAATCGTCAGTTGAACCGGCAAAAATACTTTTGCCCGATACCTTGCGATACCTGAATTGCCTCGGCAGAGTATAAACCTTCTCAACCACCGGTACGGTCGAATCTATCGGCCCATCAGCAACCCAGCAGCTCAACCGCTCATCGCTTACAACCGATGTCGTTATCCTGAATTTTAGCACACCCTTAAGCGCCGCCACCTGCCTCGCCAGCACGCTTTCGGTGGGCTAACTTGGTCGTAGCTTAGTGCGAGAGAGTTGTCGTTGAATCAATCGATTTAGACACGGATTAACGCGGATTAACACTGATTTCGATTAGTGCGGATTAAATCTTGCAGTTTTTGACAAAGAAGATATAATTAGAAACCAGCTAACAACGGGGGCTTGCAACTGGGGCGGCGAATAAATTGATTCCTTCGATTGAATTTATAGTGAGCGAAGTCAAAGAATCTATTGCACGGATTTAAAAATAGCATGCCAGACTTAGTAATTGGCTTAGTTAACGAAAGGAATTTATTATGCCGGAACTTAAAAACTACAACCTATTTATCAGTCATTCATGGGGATATTCCGATGCTTATGAAAAACTTTGTGGTCTCTTAAAAGACGCTCCAAATTTTGTTTACAGCGACTATTCCATTCCGAAAGATGACCCTGTGCATACCAAGAGCGACGATGTCTTATATGAGGCAATAAAACAAAAAATGACATTCTGCAATGTCATAATTATTTTGGCTGGCGTCTATTCCTCCTACAGCAAATGGATAGAGAAAGAAATAAAGATTGCAAATAATGAGTTTTCTAATAAGAAACCAATAATAGCAATAGAGCCTTGGGGTTCTGAGAAGACTTCTCAAATAGTGAAAAACAATGCAGATCAGGTCGTGAAGTGGAATACATCGAGCATTGTAAATGCAATAAGAGGAAATGCTGTTTAAATATAATAAATCTTGTTAAGTTGGGATGCCCAGAAATGAATCAAGAAGAATACCTGAAGAACAGAATCGATAATCAAGTAGATTGGTATGACAAGAAAAGCTGCTTCAATCAAAAATGGTTTAAACGGTTACAGGTAATAACAATTCTTTCTGCTTCCACTATTCCATTCCTGTCAGGCTATTCTTCCGGTGAAGATGAAACGATCAGGGTGTGCATTGGCATATTGGGTCTTATGGTGGCGGCACTAACAGCAGTATTAAGCCTTTATAAATTTCAAGAAAATTGGCATGAATATAGAACAACTTGCGAATCTCTAACTCATGAGAAATATTTGTTTGAGACTAAGACAGAACCCTATGACATCGAAAAACCATTCCCACTGTTAGTTCAGCGTATCGAAACATTGATCTCGAAAGAAAATTCAAACTGGTCACGTTATGTGACTTCAAAAAAGAAAAAGGATGGCTAACAAGAAAATATTTATATCGAGGCCAACGGTAATTGGCAATGGATATGAGAAGTCATACAAAGCCTTTGATAGATTTTTAAAATCAGAAGGATTTTCACCAAGGCGTCTTGGCAAAAGTGATTATTCCCTGAAGGCGCCACTTATATCTGTGATGGATTTAATAGATCAATGCAAAGGTGCTATTGTTTTGGGGTATCCACAACGTGAAATTACTTATTCTTTGAAAAAAGGCGGAGAGACTCTCAATGAACATAGAATTTTTCTTCCAACACCATGGAATCAGATTGAGGGAACCCTTGCTTATAAAAAAGAAATTCCTGTTTTAGTCATTGCGCAAGAAGGAGTTGAAGGAGGGCTTTTCGATTATGGCGTGACAGGCGAGTTTGTTTATAGAGTCGACTTGAGCATCGACAGATGGTTTAGAAACGAGACGTTTCTGGGAATATTTCAGGCTTGGAAAAATCAAATATAAGATTATGATAAAAGAAAATGCCTTCTCGCGTGAACACACACAATGGCAGGCTAGGCGGCAGACTTAACTGTCGAACGTAGTGAGTATGGGAAGAGATTGGTTGATTGAAATATTAAAAATGCGAAACCTATATTATGAAAGGTACTCAAAATGGCTAAGAAGAAAATATTTATCAGTTATGACTACGACAATGATAAGCACTACAAGAATTTGCTTCTTGCATGGGATAAGAACAGCGAATTTGATTTCAGTTTTTACGACACATCAGTTGACGTGTCGGTTGACAGTACTGATGTTGCTGCCGTCAAGCGCGTAATTTCTGCTCGTATAAGTAATTCAACTTATTTCTTATGTATCGTAGGCAAGCATACGCATAAAAGTAGTTGGGTAGCATGGGAAATAGACAAAGCAGTAGAGTTAAAGAAGAAGATAGTCGCAGTCAAAACAGCAAAAGATAATGACACGCCTTCAGAGCTATACGGTATTGGAGCAAAATGGGCACTGTCTTTTACTTTTGATTCTATCAAAAAGGCTATAGATGACGCTTGACATGCCGGATAGATATGAAATCAGAAAGGAGATTTTATTATGGCTGAATGGTCAAGTAGGCATTCGTATACTGAGGCAAATGTTCGGAAATATGCACCTACAAGCGGAGGTGTATATCGACTCATCTACAAAAGTAAAGAAAAACACCCTGTCTTCTATGTTGGGAAAAGCGATAATCTTGAAAGGCGGCTTTTGGAACATTTGAGTCCCAGTGAACCAGATGCCTGTATCAAAAGGCATCTTCGGGATTATGATTGCTTTTTCAGATTCATTGAGGTCAGTTCTGCATCTGAAAGGGAACGAATAGAGAAGGAACAGATTAAGGAATATTCGCCAAGCTGTAATGGCTGAGACATAATAGGCTTGCAATAAGACAAAGGAAATTCACATCGTGGCATTGGAAGCTTACATCAAGGCATTGCGGTCTTACGTCGTGATATTCCCGCTAATTTCCCCTCAAAATGAGTTGACTTTGCGGCAAAGTCGGTTTACTTTACCGCTAACTCAATTTGATTTATGGCTAAACCAGTTTGATTTGTGGCTAACTCAATTTGATTTATGGCTAACTCAATTTGATTTGTGGCTAATCAAATTTGATTTGCGGCTAATTTATCCGCCAGAGGCGGATTAAATTCGTTTTTTGGCTTAAAAACGATGCTTAGAAGGCCGCCAAGGCGGAAAAATCATAGTTAAGTTCTTTATTTTAAGGAGTTTATAGAAAATGGCAACATTTCCAAATGCAGAAGCAGATATAGTGGCCTTAGCCAGTGCAATGATCGCGGGCTACACCGCTCATCCAGCCGATTTTCCCAGCATGGACCCTTTGACGGACTTGGTAGCCCTGCAGGCTGCTCTAAGTGGCTATCAAACCGCCAAGATCGCCCAAACCGATGCGCTGGCTGCTGCGCAGGTCTCTACCGAGACCAAGGACTTGAAAATCGATGACCTCGAAGATTTGATGAGGGATGAACTGAAAAAATCCGAGGTCGATGTTGGCTCAGACTCCGAGAAGCTCGAGTATATCGGCTGGGGGCCGAAAGCCCCACCCACGCCTGCCGTCACTCCCGGCCAGCCGCGCAACCTCGAACCAGTTGTTCAGGGGCCCGGAACGCTCTTTCTCGACTGGAAGCCCCCGGCGCGCGGTTCCGGTGGGACTGTGCGGACTTACGTTATCGAGAGGCGCGAGCAGCCCGCAGGCGGCGGTGAGTTCGGCTCGTGGGCACAGGTCGGCATCGCGCTGGAAACGGAATCGACACTGATGGATCAGCCGCGAGGCCCGCAATTAGAGTACCGCGTAAAGGCCGTCAACGCCGGTGGCGAAAGCGTACCCAGTAATACTGTGGCAGTGGTGTTGTAAGAAAATCATCGTATGCCTAAATTTCCTAAACGACAAGCCGATATTGAGGCGTTGGCCTTGGCGATGGCATTCGGCTACTGGAACCATCTCGCCGACTTTCCCAGCGCCGATTTTTTCACTCTGTCAACGGTGTATAGCGCCTACAACACAGCTAAGAACGCTCAGACCGAAGCGTTAGCCGCAGCGCAGGTTGCCACCGAGCAAAAAGATGCCAAGCTGACTGTGCTTGTCGAACTGATGAAGGATGAACTGAAAAAGTCCGAAGTTGATGTCGGCGCAGATTCCGAGAAGCTCGAGTATATCGGCTGGGGGCCGAAAGCGCCCCCTTCGCCCGCCGACCCACCGGGCCAGCCGCGCAATCTCGATGCGGCTATTCAAGGTACTAATACGGTCTTACTGGACTTCAAAGCGCCCGCTCGCGGCTCCGGTGGGAACGTGAGAACTTATGTTATCGAACGGCGCCAGCAGCCGCAAGGCGGCGAGTTCAGCGAGTGGCAGCAGGCAGGCATTGCATTGGAAAGCGAAACCACGCTAATGAACCAGCCGCGCGGTGTGCAGCTTGAGTACAGAGTCAAGGCCATAAACACCGGCGGCGAGAGCACACCGTCCAATACCGAAATGGTCGTGCTGTAAGAAAAATAATTATGCCTGATGGGCTGCGTTTTGAGGATAATTAGAACGCAGCCCAAGGGTTTGTGATAAAGTAAATAAAGATTAGCCATGACAGATTCGTGTCAATATCAAAATAGATACTGGAAAGAACTCTTTGAACTGAGAGTCCATGTAAATTATCTTGAAAAATATATGCAGCAATCTGAACTTAGAGACAAAGCAGTCAATATTTTCCTGGCGGTTACTTCAAGCAGCAGTATTTGCGGATGGGCTATTTGGCATAAATATAGTTTCATATGGGCTGTCATTATCGTAGCATCTCAGCTTATTGGTGCGGTGAAGCAGTTTTTGCCATATCGAACACGGTTAAAAGCTATTAGTAACATCTTAAAAGATCTGGAAGAATTGTTGAACCTTTACGAAATGAAATGGTTTGATGTTGCAGAGGGCAAATTGACAGAAGAAGAGATAAACAAATTACAGTTCGAAATTAGGTCAAAAAAAACAAAAGCTATACAAAAGCATCTTGGAATGAATACGTTACCTGAAAAAGGAAAATTATTTCGTGAAGCAAAGCAGTCGGCAGAAATCTATATTAACAATTTTTACGGAGAAAAAAATGTCTAATCAAAATGAAACACCTCAACCACCTGAGCCACAACTGCCACAGCCTCAACCACCTGAGCCACAACCGCCACAGCCTCAACCACCTGAGCCACAACCGCCACAGCCTCAACCACCTGAGCCACAACCGCCACAGCCAAGGCCAATACCGTCTAAACCTGAAACACTCAGAGAGAAAAGAGGATTACCGCCTGTTGATCAAACTCCCATTATGCCTCCGGTAAAACCGCCCAAGAAGGACTAATGCGCTCGAATCGCGATCTTACGTGCCTAAAGGTACCGGCAATTGTTGTTTTGTAAACTCTTGAGGCAAACAAGGCATGACAAAAAACCTTTTATACTACGGCGATAACCTCCAGATTCTTCGTGACTATATCAAGGATGAGACAATCGACCTCATCTATCTCGACCCGCCTTTCAAAAGCAACAAAGACTACAACGTGCTTTTTGCCGAACAAAACGGCAGTCGCAGCGCAGCTCAAATTAAGGCCTTTGAGGACACGTGGGAATGGAACACAATAGCCGCCGCTGCTTATCAAGAGATAGTTGAGGCCGGAGGCAGGGTTTCGCAGGCGATGCAGGCCTTTCGTACGTTTCTCGGTGAAAGCGATATGATGGCCTATCTTGCGATGATGGCTCCGAGGTTAGTAGAGCTACGTCGTGTTTTGAAGTCCACAGGTTCAATTTATCTGCACTGCGACCCAACGGCAAGCCATTATTTAAAAATGCTGATGGATGCCGTGTTTAGGCCCGTATGCTTCAAGAACGAAATTATTTGGCATTATCGAAAGTGGCCTTCTGGAAAATATACTTTCCAAAGAAACCATGATGTCTTACTTTTCTATTCAAAGTCAAGCAGCAAGGATAGAATTTTTAATCAGATTTTTATGGAACGAGCAGCTTCTACACTGAAGCGTTTTGGGACAGCTACAATTGTATCAGGGCATGATAAATCCGGGCGCCGTGTGCCTTCCAAGACAGAAGAAAAAGCTTCTGCTGGAGTTCGGCAAGATGATGTTTGGGAAATTGGGCGTGTTCCTCCAATCAAACAACTTTTTCCAACTGAAAAACCGATGCCACTTTTAGAACGTGTAATCAATGTCAGTAGTAACGAAGGAGATGTCATTCTTGACCCATTCTGCGGCTGTGGTACAACAATAGCTATTGCTCAGAAATTGAAACGCCGCTGGATTGGAATTGATATTACACATCTGGCAGTTGCGTTGATTAAGCATCGACTCAAAGATATGTTCGGAGATAAGGCAAAGTACGACGTAATCGGCGAGCCGGTTTCATTGCCCGATGCAAAGACATTGGCTGAGAATGACCCTTACCAGTTTCAGTGGTGGGCGCTCGGATTGGTAGGAGCCAGACCTGTCGAGCAGAAAAAGGGAGCAGACAAGGGTATAGATGGTCGGCTTTATTTTCATGATGAGGCGGATAGCAGCAAGGCAAAAACGAAACAGATCATTATTTCTGTAAAGGCCGGTCATGTTTCAGTACCGCATATCAGAGACTTGCGGGGCGTAATTGAGCGCGAAAATGCACAAATTGGTGTTCTGATTTCTATGGAAAAACCCACAAAGCCGATGCGGACAGAAGCGGCAAGCGCTGGATTCTATAAGTCGCCTTGGCAAAAGGAACCGTATCCCCGGCTCCAAATCCTTACAATAGAAGAACTGCTAAACGGCAAGAGGATAGACTGTCCACCACTTGGGCAGGTAAACGTAACCTTCAAGAAGGCGCCCAAGGCGAAAGGAAAGGCCACTGAGCAGCCAGAACTTGAGTATCCACAGGAATAAGAAGTAACGAACCACTTAACGACAACTCTCTCGCACTAATCTACGGCCAAGTAAGCTAACCAAACGCGTGCTGGCGATGCACCAATACCGCCGCTAGCCGCAAATACAGCCTTTAAAATCGACTCAATTTCTGTCCGCTTGTTGCTATTCGGCGCTCTGGATGCAAAGCTAATACCCTTGCCGAAGAGAAAATCAACCCCCGCATTTACTCTCCAGGCAATGTCATTCTCAATTACAACCTCCTTGCGCTCTATATCACCTACGCTGCGACTGCCAAAAACCCCGCCATTCGCAGAGTAAAGCTTACCGGTTATCCTCACAGGAAGCCCATACTCCTGGGCCTGAAAATAGCATCGACCTGACCCGCTGGCTTCTCCGCCAAAGCCGATGTTATCCAGCATCCGGTTGGTATAATAGTCCCAAAGCTTCGAAAAGTGTCTGCTTATATCCACCGATTGTTCATCAACCAGCCAGTCGATATAGTCGGCACTCAGTTTTTTGTCCTTGAAAAACCCAAGCTCAAATCCCATTTTCTCTCTCTGTCAAAAACACTTTTACTCAACTTTTTTCACAACCATCTTCTAACGCTTCCCCTATAATTGCGCCTACCTGCGCATTTGGTTGAAATTTGACCCCTTTTTGTCCCCATCTAAATCCCGTAACTGTCTACAAATAAAGGAATTAAAAAAATTTTATAAAAATCCCAATTTTTTAAAAACCCCCTGCGCATTTGGTTGAAATTTGACCCCTTTTACCGCAGTAACTTTCTCCCAAAAAAGTTTTACATTTGATTTTGGCCGGGCTATACTGATGCAAACAAAACGGAGTTTGTAAAAACAATGGCATCACAGACACCAAAGGTTGTTGTCGTAGGCGCTACTTATGTCGATATGGCGATTAAGTGCGAGCATTTCCCCGCCCCAGGTGAGAAAATCCCCGGCTCATCCCTTTCATATACCGTCACCGGACCAGGGCCCAATCAGGCCGCAGAGGCAGCCTTGTGCGGCTGCGATGTCTACCTCATAAGCAAAGTCGGCGGTGATTGCTTTGCCGATATGGCAAAACAGACCCTGGCTGATTTCAACGTCAATACCAACTTTCTCCACACCGCTGAGGCAAAGTACACCGGCTCAGCCGTCACCGTCGTAAATTCCCTGGGAGAAAACACCACTATTGTTTACACCGGCGCAAACGCCGCCCTGCAGCCGCAGGAAATAGAGGCCGCCGACCATATATTTGACGAGGCGGATATCTGCCTGATTCACGCTCAACTGCCCACAGACTCTATCATAAAGGCAATCCGATGTGCCGAGCTTCACGGAACGAAAGTTATCCTCAATCCAGCAAGGCCAATCGAACAGCAAAATCGAGCCAATGACGCCTTGCCTATCGAATACTTCAACGCCGATGTCCTTATTGCAAATCTCTGCGAGGCCGCCGACATCACCGATACCTCCGCTGCCAGCGTCCACACAGCTAAGCTTATCGGCTCGGACCTGGTCGCCAGGGGCGTCCGTGCCGCCGTCATTACAATGGGAAAAAGAGGCTCGGTTATCGTTGACCGAACAGGTGCCGACCACATACCGGCCTTTGAAATAGAGCTTGTTGACCAGACAGCAAGAGGTGATGCCTTCGCAGGCGCACTGGCTGCATGCTATACCGTAGAAGACAGCCTCAAAAACGCTGTCAGGTTCGCCTCGGCAGCAGGTGCACTTGCCTGCACAAAATTCGGCGCCATCGAGGCAATGCCTTCAAAGGCGGAAATCATCGAGCTTTTACAAAAACAGGACATCGATTGATTTTTCTTGACTTAACGATAGCCCAATAATAGTCTATATAACAGAATCGGCCTACTCTCAATCGCCTGTTGATTGCAGGCGTAAATTTTTGTGAAATCGGTACCTAAATTCAATTCTTAGGAGAAACATTATGCAAAACGTATATGAAGTCGTTCAGGGCCGCGTCCAAAAATTCGGACCGGCGGTAATAATGATTCTCGTAGTTCTGGTTCTCGTGCTGCTGGCTTTGGCCACTTCAATCGTCAAGATAGGAGGAACTGAAGTTGGAATTGTAGAGAAGAAGCTGCTCGGCGGCGACCTTCCCGAAG
>SDBT01013750.1_pt1 | contig 12947 bp, 12 predicted proteins | sample 2277101 | NCBI WGS metagenome assembly SDBT01 (sample SAMN10404973, study PRJNA504765) | marine sediment metagenome | isolation source: marine sediment core GS10_PC15, 103 cmbsf | place: Arctic Ocean: Southern Knipovich Ridge | collected 2010 | reverse complement strand
GTTTATTTTAAAGATAAAGCAAAAAGAATTGGCCCCATTAAGCTTCCAAAAGGATCTATGGGTCTTGTTCCGCAATCGTTCAGATACACGAGTTTTAAAAAGCTAATAAAGGCCAAGACTTTAAGGGATGTTTTTTAATTCTCATATTCTTCAAAAAAGAAACTGATCATAAAAATGCTAACTCTTATAGAGTGACCTTCTTCCCTGATACCGGCACAGGAAATATGCTGGAATTTTCCTGGACGAAAGTAGAGGGGTATGGGCAAGAGACGAGTCACAGCCAAACAAATTATCAACATGGGCAGAATGAGAGTGGACTAGGCCAAGCATCTCAAGGAGCTTGAAAAGGAGAATTCATGGCGAAAGTGGTAAGAGAGTGGTTGGTAGATATCGGAGTCAGTACCTTGTTCATTGAGCACGGGAATCCCTAGGAGAATGGCTATATGGAGCCGTTCATCGGAAAGTTTAGGGATGAGTTGCTCAATAGAGAGTTTTTTGATACTCTTCTAACGGCAAGGGTAGTCATAGAGTGTTGACGTAGGGAATACAATCAATTCTTTCCGTACATTTCTTTGGGATATCGACCTCCAGCTCCAGAGCTTTATGATCATGGAGCTCTAACTTTGCATGTACAACAATAGATGGGAGTAGGTCACTTTAATGGTGGAAATAAAAAAGAAAAACACGTTTCTTTCTTGGAGCATGTTAATCCAGGTATCAGAAGGGCAGGATCCTTTAGGGCTTAATCTACGCGTGTCGGCGAGATTGAGTTCACAGCTTCTGTACTGTATTACCTCTATCACTCCACGTGCTCGTTACTATTCTTTTTTGCCCTGGTGCATTGCAGATTTTATAGAACGTGAAAAAGGGAAAACAGGAGTAAAATCACTAAGAGATGCAATAATTTCTCGAGAAAGTATGTTTGCGTTAGGTTGTATTGCCTGGCACGATGGTAATCCATGCGATGATGGAAGACTTGTTGGATCAGATACACTTAGTCCATTGTATGAAATGATTCGGAATAAACGAATTAATAAAGAAGAGATTAAATATGTAGAGCAACCTGCATTCGATGCCTACAATGCATCAATTGCAGGACTTGAGATTTATAAGTTAGAGTCAAATCAAGAGATGAGTCAGGATGAAGAAAAAACTCAATTAAGTTTTGATGATATTGAGCTATCTGAGTTGGGAAGCAAGCTCGCTGAGTCGTATCGAGAGTCGATAAGAAAGCTTCCTGTAATACAAAATTTATTAACTTGGAGAACATTTCAAATTAAGGACATATCTGAGTGGGGAAAATATGGAGGATTATGTGAACTTCGAGAAGGATCGCCGCCCGATCAAAAAATACTAATTGACTTGTTTTTTAATAAGGTGAATTTAAAAAGTATATCACATGAGTTTAGACGTCATACTTTAGCCTTACTTCTTAAAGCAGCAGATAAGATGTCAATTGAAAAAATTACTTTAGATGGGGATTCATTTAACGATGCGGTATACTTTAACGCATTAAGAAAGCCAAGTGGGATGATAAAGAAAATTCTATGGCCACCCTCTTTGGAGGACATTGCAACCCGATGGAGAATGTTTCAGTTCCATTTCTATTTATCTTATGCGCTTGAAAGTATTCTTGTTACTATAGTCAATAAAGCCCTTTCTTGTGGAATAGAAGGTTTTGCTCTAGATGAGCTTGTTAAAGAGCTAGGTTCGAGAAGTATTGCTCGAAGTGTTGATCAAATTTTACAAATTGGATTTGATAAAAGTTTTCTTGAGATGACACCTCATGAGATTATAGCGTGCTCCGGAATTGATATAAAGAACGCAGACAGAGCCGGAAGTATGAAGTTAGATAGCGAAATCGGAATTAAACATGTCTTTTCTGAACGAAACCTACACAATTTAATTGCTGAAAACGCATTGTATTATACGCCAGAGGGAATAATTCTTTCACTTGTATTATTGAGCGTGGTTACGCTTCGCTATATTAAATGGGAAAATACAACATACGGAAATTGGCTCCTTCGGGCAGTTGATGATCCCTATAAGGACATCACAGTTCCTATCATACTCCGTGAATTACGAGGAAATGTTTTAGATTTTTGGAATACGCCGTGGAGAGTTCTTGCTCCGATGTTAATTAATCGATTTGTAATACGACAGCATGTGATTCTTGCACTAGATAAAAGTTGGGATGGGAGTCGTGCTTTTTTTCATACTGATCAAGATATCATTAAGCGGCGGAAACCAAGATATGAAAAACCTACGTGTCACAATACTCGATTTATGAGCGCAGTATTGATTCTTAAAGATCTCAATTTGTTGAGAAGTGATTCAGCTAATGAAGACATACTTAAGGTCACTTCTGAAGGAAAAGCGATACTCGAAAATGAGTTTTCTCAATAATAAGGATTGTTCGTTTTGAGATATACGGACTATTGCGCGTTATTTGACTTGGAGAAAGCTGAAACAGCTTTCCTCTCTACTTATGAATTTGGTCCACTTTTCTTTGAACATAGAATACTTCAATCCAAGGCTTTAGCTGATGCAAGAAGAATCGTTGTTTTCGTTGATTATGGAAGATATATGAAGTTGATGTTGGATGATGAGCCAGCACGATATTTAAATCAGAGGTATTTAGTGGTCCCAGTCAAAAAACCAGGAGGGGTGTTTCATGCAAAACTAAATCTATTATTGTATCGATCAGGCGCATCGATATTCTGTGGAAGTAATAATCTGACCCAAGCAGGTTGCACTCATAACCTTGAATTGCTGAACGCAATACATGTCGATATTGAGGATGGAAAACAATATCCTCCAGAATTGAAGTTAGTGATTGAAGCCATAGAATTTTTTAGGCTCTCGGGAGATCTTGCGGTAGGCCATGCAGGTACGATCGTAAAAAAATGGATTAAAGAATTACCTTTGAGTTTTCACTGGCTTTTAGTGAACAAAAAAGAAATAGAAGGAGATCCAAAAGTAAAGCTTGTTCATTCATTTAAAGAGACTCCCTTGAGTTGGTTTGAGAATTCTATTAAAGATGTCATGCCCACACAGCTGTTTATATTATCACCTTTCTATGATTCTGATTTAAAGCTCTTGAAAAGATTGGATAAGAAATGGCCTGAGTGTTTAATTGAGATTACAGCTCAACAGCGAACTAGCAATCTTTCTACACAAAGCCTGAAAAAGATGGGTAATAATATTAAGCTTTTTGATTTAGTCGGAACAGAAGGACGAACGTTGCACGCAAAGCTAATCACAGTTACTGTGGGGGATAAAGTTTTAAGTTTAAGTGGAAGCGCAAATTTTACTACTGCAGCTATGGATGGAATAAACATAGAAGCATGCTTTGGGCAAGAAATTAAAATATCTCAACTTAGAAAGTTATTCGATGATGAAATTCTGCGCAAGAAAATAAATATTGAGGATTTTGAACCCGGTAAAGAGTTGCCTCCAGCCGAATATGAGGAAGAAAGTGCTGATATTCGATTGCTTTCATCGGTTTTAGATCAAAATGGCAGGCTTGTTATTCAATATAAAGTAAATGCTAAAAAACCTCCTGAATCTATGTTCTTAGTTATAAAATGTTTTCGAGAAGAAAAACCCATACGCTCATTTCCCATTTCTTTTAATAATTCCGCGGAAAAAACAATTATATTGGATGAAAACACTCTTAAGGAAATCCAGGGTGCTATCCGATGTTATTTAATAGCATTAATAGAGGGTAAAAAGATAACTAGTTCTCCAAGTTGGTTGGTTCAGGAGTCGAGGCTTACATATGAGCCTTCGGAGGGAAGAGGGGAAACTGATACACAGAGAAAAATCACGGAGACGGGAAGGGGTTTAACAGAACATTTAGAGTATATATTAAAAAATGAAGGTGTAATGGCAGCAATTGAATACTTAGAAAATTTAAACATAAGATTCAATGATGGTGGTACTATCGGGCCTCCGCCCCCTCCTCTTCCGCCTCCTCCAACAAGTAGAGATCCTTCACGGCCTGATGATGTTCCTGAATGGGCATTGGAACTCAGTGAGAATGAGAAGAAAACGTTAGAACAGGCATATTATGATTTTGCAGACAGACAAATTCACCGAGTTCTTCAGAGACATGCAAGGAGAGGAAATATTAATGGATTGCGTAATTTTCTGGATGTTTATGTCACAATCTGCAAGATGATGTATAAAGGTTATAAGGAGGGCATTCTAAAGCCCCTATATGCTATGGATAAGATTTGTCGATGCGTTTATTCCCTGACGGATGGGTATAAATTTGCAGGAGAAGAACTGGCTGGATACTTCCTTTCTATATTAGATGCGCAAAGCGGCAACAAGCCATTGGTAAAAGAAGCGTTTCTAGAAATGAATGTGCTGGGACATTTGATGATAGCTACATGGATGGCACAAGAAATAAGATGGAAAGAAGGGGGGATGAATGAGATGGGATCTAAAAAAGTATTGCCCAAGGAATCTGCGAAGGTTAATCAAGTATTAGAAAAGCTGGAGATAACCACCGCTGATGACCAAATTGAAAAGGCATTAGATGAATATGCGCTTTTTGACGAGGATGCAAAGAAAAAGTGGCTGAGTTTATATTATTGATGACGATAGGCGGAAATGATGGAAGGTTACTATGGTATTAGTTTTTCAATATGGATCAAACCTATCATCAGAAAGGATCAATGCAAATGATCGACTACAAGGCAATGCACGACTAGCTGGAATAGCATATACAGAAGAGGACTTTGAACTAAAATTTACAGTATGGAGTAAATCAAATAATTGTGCTGTAGCTGATATTGTTCCCGGCTCTGGAGGGAAGATTTGGGGCATAATGTATGAAATTCCTGACTATCTTATTAGGCGAGAAACCTCAGGTTATCGGAAGTCCCTCGATGCAATCGAAGGAGAGGGACAAAATTATAAAAGGATTACAATTGTTTTGAGATATCCTGATGGGCGCCCATTTGAACAGAAGGTTATTACATATGTGGGTATGGAAAGAAAGAGTGGAATACATACTTCCCTGAAATATGCAAGCTATATCATTATGGGCCTAAGAGAGCATAATATGCCGCGTGAATACGTTGATTATGTAAAAGAACAAGTGATAAGAAATAATCCAAGGCTAAAGGGCGAAATTGAAATACTTTAGGAGATTTAAGTTATTTTTTAGAGCATAAATAAATAGATGTAAAGTTGATAAAGATGTCAATTAAAAAGACGATTCTAGATGTTCTTGGATATTCCTTCAGATATATATGTAATATTAATCCTGATAAAGACAAGAATGGGAGAGTTGAAGAATTTCTACCTCAAAATAGATATTTTAATAAGAGAGATCTCCGGATACACAGATATGGAGCGGGTCCGTTCTGTCAGTTCCGTATCTCTGGCAATCTTTTATATGCCGGAGTTTATTTCATTACTTTAAATGAGAAGATTGTATATGTCGGAGAATGCCAAAACCTTTTGGAGCGTTTCAATGTCCGAGGCTATGGGACTATCTCCCCTAGAAATTGTTTTAAAGGTGGCCAGCCCACAAACTGCAAGATTAATAACCTTGTTCTTCAAAGTGGCAAAGAAGATCGCAATATTGAGCTTTGGTTCTATCCCACAGATGAACGAAAGGAAATAGAAGCAAAGCTTATATTAAGACTTCAGCCACCATGGAACTCACAATTAAAATGGTAGAATAGAGTCATGAAGGCGTTCTTGTCTGCCATACAAGGGGATGAAGCTAACAAGAAATCACTGATAGACTTGGATCAAAGTGGTTTATCCTTTCTATTTAAATAGATATTAGTTCAGCTTAATTAGACGCACAGGGAGAATAAGAAATGTATGTGAGATACAATTATCTGCAAGACTGTTTAGCTTTATTACCCAAAATGACATATGCCCTTTTTGGGCAAGAATACGACATGGATAGAATAGTAACCAAGCTAAAAAATGTAGGACGGAAAGACACTCTTTCTCAAGATGATTTGATGTTGTTAAGAGATGCTACGGAATGGGACTACAAGAAGTTTTGGCCAGATCCATCAGCGATGGTTAGCCTGAGAAAGCCCATAGAAGGATGTTTCAAACTTGGCTGGGAAGGTCGAGAAACAGCAGTTAGAAGGCTCTATGAAAGATTCCAACATATTGAGGTTGTTTCTATTGTGCTGAGATTCGTCGACCCGAAGAATTATGGGATTATAAGCCCGCCAGTCAAAAAATTTTAGCTCTTCAACCGCAAGATAACCATGTTAAATATTATCTAACATATCTTGATGTTTTGAAAGAAATATCTTGCCATTACAATCGTCCTAAAGTGCTTGCGGATGTTGATATGGCATTATGGTGCCTTTCATATTTATTAAAGAACTGGGGAAATCGTAGGTTTCGGAGTTATTGGGATGACAAGGATAGAGATAAGGTTTCAGGTATATTAGCCATGTATAATATGGACACATTTCTAAAGAGACAGAGGTTGCGCCGTTTGTTATATGAAGTGTACGAACATGTCAAGGAGAGCAAGAGCGAGCCCTACAGACTCCTTTTAGCCGAAGGCTTGAATGATGAAAGGATTGATCCTGAATTAGCCGTGGTCACTGCATCTTATACATTTGAAAGTTTGGTATGGAAATTAGTTCAGGAAGCTAGACTGGAAAATGCACTTGGGAAGAAAAAGCTTTGGAATATGATTAGAAATCTGATTGAGGCAAGAAAAATTAGAAATACCGAAACAGATTTTGACCAATGTAAAAAATGGAGAGATTCGGCAGTGCATCCTTGGCTTCGTAGGCTTAAAGCCGAAGAGCGCAAGGAATATATTGAAAAAGTGAAGACTCTAGTTAAACTGAAAGATAAAGAAAGATAGTAAATCACTCTTTCCTTTTGAGTATATGGGAGGAAAGATCCATGAATTGAAAAGAAAGTTAAAATGAATATCCAATCTATGAAGGAAATTTTTATTATTATTGCAAGACGGAGTGTGAGAAGACAATATCGCTACTCTGTTTTAGAAAGATCAAGATTAAGCGAGCCAGAAATTAGACATGTAGTAACAAAAATATTAGATGAGAAGGATATTTATTATGGTCTTGAATATCCTACTTCAGTAAAATATAAAGTTAGTTGTAAAAGTGGGAGTAGAAATGCCTTAGTCGATTTGGTTTTGTATAAGAGAGACAACAAGAAGGAACCTATTATTTGGGTAGAATTTAAGAAGGAAGAACCTAGTATTGATAAGGTAATTAAAGATTTAGTTAAAATGATTAGGGAAAGGAGTTTAGAGGGCGTCTGCTTTTTCCACATATTAGCGAAATGTCGATCGAGAGCCGAAAAATCTAAGTTTTTGGGCTCAGGAAGCAATACTTCTGAAGTACTCTGATGCTTATCTAGGCATAAAGAAAAGTAGTTACGAGAAAAAATGGTTTATTTTATTCATCTTAGACTGTGAAAACAGACAGTATTATTATTGTCAAAAAGTTGATATCTGCAATATCGTCAATCTAGATGATGAGCAATGGAGCAATATATAAGAGGGCTGCTTCGTAAATTAAGTAATTGTACTGCAGCATACATAATAATCTTCTTTAAAAAATTTTTTTGCTCAAATACTTTAATTTGACAATATGTTTTAGTATTATTTAAAATAACTAATGAATAATCAGAGGGATCGAACACGAAATACTTAAATTCACCTTAACAAAATTATCTTATGAGAAATTATAGTGGCATTTTAGGGGGAGCAACCAATGAAATTAGAATTTATTAAAATTGATAAGATTCAAACTAATCCAAAAAATCCTAGAGGAATCAATATTGAAGAGGAAGATACTAAACTAGCGACGCTCAAAGATTCAATTGATCAATTTGGAATATTAGTGCCCTTAGTTGTATTAAATAAAAACGGGAATTATTTGCTAATTGATGGAGAAAGGAGATATTGGGCAGCCAAAAGTTTGGGTATTACAACCGTTCCAGCTTATGTTTCAGATAAAAAACTAGACAGTGAAGAAATTTTTATTCGTATGTTTCACATTCATCACAATGTTGAGCAATGGCCACCTATTCCTCAATGCAGAGCTCTCGAGCCTTACTATAACGAATTTTTAAAAGAACCCATAATAAGAAAGTTAAAGAGTGATGATCAGAAAATAAATTTAATTGCTAGAAAGTTAGCAGAACTATCTGGAATTGAGAGGCAAAATGCAGTAAATAGAATCTTATTCCTGCGTTGGCCGGATGATATAAAAAGTAAAGTTTATAAACACCCCAAGCAGGGTGCATATTTGTATATGTGTGAAATTGAGCAAGGAATTATCCTTCCTGCTCTAAAAAATTATCCAGAGTACTTTGAGAAGGTTCTAGTGAATGATGTAAGGCGTTTTTTACTTGAAAAACTCGATACTGGAGCAGTGAGCAAAAAGATTAATGTCAGAAATGCCACACCCATCCTTATGTATAAATCTCATGATCCAAAAGAGAAAGAAAAAGTTTTAGAAATATTCGATGAGTTAGTTAAAGACAAAAATATGACTTATCAAGACGCGATGGAGACTTTTTCTAGAGGATTTCCCCACGCTGATGCTGAAGAGTCACCAACACCTCGAAAGTTGCTTAATTCAATGAATAGATTATCAAAACAAATTGAGCTTTTTGATCCAAAATCCTTTTCAAATGCGCGCGCTGGATCAAATGCAGAAAAAGAGGAAATTTCAGAAACCATTGAGATATTAATCGACTCCTTAAGAAATTTGTATGATCTTCTGGGTAAAGTTGAATTAGAAAATGAACAACCATTAAAATGAAAAAACTAAGTTCATATTCACTATCTCTCCTTTTAGAAGCTATTTCAGGTAATCCTCTAGACGAAATAAAAGATTTCCCTGAAGCTATCGAACGACCTTGGAAATTTTGGTATTCGAATGAAGTTAAATGGGCAGTCTATCTTTTTAATGGAGATTATTGGCCGAAAACTTTGGAGAGAGCTATTAAAGAGATTAATAAAGGACAGACAGCAAAGCCTTGTGTTATTGCATCAAAGAACATAGGAATTGAATTAATCGCGGAGCATTTTATTGAGCTCGAATTTTCAGTAATTACTGAGATTGGAGGAAAGGGAATGTTAATCGATCCTCCTGTTTCCCCAAAAAATGCAAATGGCAAAATTAAGAAATATACGCGGATTCCTTTAAAACTTATAGAAGAGTGCGCAAAAATAAATAAAATTAATTGCCAATTACAAAAATTAATTAGCGATCTTGCTCATCAATATAGAAAAAACGAAAAAGACTGGACTGACGACCAAGAACATAAATGCCTTGAAAGCTTTTTCTTGAGCTATACTGCTCAAAATGGTCTAAGAGAAAAACCTTTTAAAGCACAAGAAATTTTGTTGAGGCTCGAAAAAACCGAAATGAAAGGGATAAGAGAACACTATTTTCACTCATTCCAGAATTTTTTTTTGGGTTTGTGGGCAATCGGGGAGACATCCGAATACTTTAAGAAGTGGGCCAACTTATCAAAGCTAAATTGGAATTTATCACCAGAATTCATCTGGTTTCTCATAACAATTTGGCATGATGTTGGATATTGTCAAAAAATTCTCAATGATATTGAGTCAGATGTAATTGGCATAGAAAGATATGATGTAGCTGAAGAAAGACGTGTTAGTTATATTACACATCCTTTAGTTCAAGAAGGAAAAAGATACATTTGTTCTCTTATTGAGCATCTATCAAAAAAAGAAGCTGGAACAGCCTGGACTTTTCCTCCTATTAATGGAATTCGTTCTAAAACTGAACAAGAGCTAGAGGAGGCTATGTGTAAAGATTTTCATGAAGGTCATGGATCATATAGTGCCATGCGCCTTTATACTGACATGAAACGTTTTATAGATGAGTGTGGAGAACAAAAAAAAAGAAACTTGCTTCATCAAGCTACATTACTTGCATCTGCATCTATTCCTTTTCATGATTGGCGTTTTAGAGAATTTGTTCGGGAGAAATGTGGCACTTGTAGAATTCCTGCATTAACTATGCCCTTTGCGGTACTATTAGCATTTATAGACAGTATACAAGAAGATAGAAGAAGTTTAGTCGACATTCAATTTTATAAACCCTTTTTAAGGCGCCTTTTTCTTAAGGACGGACGCAAAATTTTAGCAGATGTAGATACGGGCGCTTTAACTAATAAGGATGTTATATGGAAAATGATTGAGGCTAGAGACGTATTAGCCGCAGTTGAATTTTGTAGTGATAGTTTCGAAGTTATGTATCCTGAATGGATTACAACGTGAGGTTTGTAGGCGCAGAGCTCAATTTTTATAAAAATAGAAACCGATTTGCCGAGTTAATTAATTAAGTTGAAATTCAACTTAAAAGAACATGAGATAAAATAGTTGAAAAATTTAAGCCCTTTAAGATATGCAGGTTCAAAAAAAAATTTGGCTCCGTACTTACATCAGATAATAAAATATAATAAAATCAAGCCAACTATATTAGTAGAGCCTTTTGTAGGAGGAGGGAGTGTTACATTATATTTCTTGAAAAATAATATAGTAGAGAAAGCTATCATATCAGATAAGGATCCCTTAATCTTTAGTTTCTGGAAAACAGTATTTACAAATTCAGAATATTTAATAGACTTTGTTAAACATGTAGATGTAAACTTGGAAACTTTTTATGAATATAAAAAAATAGCCAGGAATTGTAAAAAATATAAAAATGAAAAGCTAGCTGAAGCCTGTATTTTTCTTAATCGGACGAGTTTTTCAGGGCTCTTGACTGATGAAGCTGGACCCCTCGGTGGAAAATCCCAAAAAAGTGATTATAAACTTGATTGTAGATTTAATATAAATAGTCTGATAAAAAAAATTGAAATTGTAGCATCGTATTCAAAAAGGGTAACAGTATTATCTTACGATTGGAGAGAGACAATTGATTTTGTAAAAGAGAAGCTTAAAGCTGAGAAAAAAAGTAATAGCATTATTTTCTACTTAGATCCACCTTTCTATAATAAAGCTAACAAGCTTTACCGGGCTTATTTCCAAATAAAGGACCACAAATTATTATTTGATTCAGTAATTAATCTTCCAGATTGTTGGGTTTTAAGTTATGATAATGCGCCAGAGATAAAAAAGATGTATGCAAGTAAAAAATCAGTGCTAAATATTGAAATGTTATATTCCATAAACTCAAAAAGAAGAGAAAAGGAATTAGTAATTACTCCATTAGAATTACCCAATATATAAGGATGAATTTGTGATAAAACAAATATCTTCAATGATAGATTTTCAATTTTTGAATTCAATAGGTGTAAAGCTAGACTTTAACAAAAATATCGCTCTTTTTTTATGGACAATTGCGTTGCATAATAAGAATTATGTAACCATTTTAAAGTCTATTTAGAAGGAATATCTCTTTTTTTTGATTTTGCCGAGATAAAGTCAAGTGTGCAGAACGTAAAATTAATCCGATTTGTGAAAAGGATTTATAACTCCTAGTAATAAAAAACCCTATTTTTTGATAAATTTGTAAATTGTAGTTATAATTTCACTTAAGCTGTCATAGCATAAAGATGAAGTATACGCCGCGAGCCAAAGTCAGAAGGGATAAAAACATGATTGATTTTGCGATTGAGATGGCTGTTAAGGCCCATAGAGGGCAAGCCCGCAAAGGTTACAGATATTCCATACATAACCCATCCGATTGGGGTTGCATTGCTTTTAGCCCAATCTGGCTGTTCTGAGGAGTTGATTACTGCAGGCCTACTTCATGATACGACTGAAGATACGCCAATTGGTCTAGAAGATATCAGAGATCAATTCGGTGAATATGTCGCCTCTATTGTAGAAGGATGTTCTGAGCCAGATAAAACATTACCCTGGGAAGATAGAAAAACACATACAATAGAGTTTTTAAAAACGGCTTCATTAGATATTAGAATAGTTGCTTGTGCTGATAAGCTAAATAATATAAGAACAATTGCCTGCGATTATAATGAGATTGGAGATAAGGTATGGGAACGGTTCAATAGAGGGAAAAAGGAACAGGAATGGTATTATAGGAGTCTAGTTAGCAGTATTTGTGATCAGCCTGACATACCCGAGAACATGACACTTTTCGAGCAGTATAAGAATGAGGTGGAGAATCTATTTGGGAGGAGGGAAGAGGGGGAGTAAGATCAAAAGTCACTTAAGGAGAGCAATAATAAAATAGGTCTATGGTGAATAATGTTTAAGCTAATCCTTGCGATAATATGGTTTATTTTTGGTTTGAGCTATTTGGTTTTTGTAATTAGAGAACATAGAAAAAAGAAAGGTTTCAAACCAATCTGGCTCATTATTACTGGGCTGGCTTTCATCGCAAATGGTGTTTATTGGCTACTTGAATATTTTTGATCCCAGGAATTTATCAATAACATATAAAATGAATTCCCTCATTTCTTTTCTGGCAGAATATTGTAAGGAGCACCTTCTTAAAGAAAAGATCTTTATTGTCCCTTCTTATCAATTAGGTCATCAGATTGGTGAAGTACTTACCTCCAAAGGCCATTCCTGGGTCAATCTGCATTTTGTGACCCTGCCTTCTCTTGCCCAGGAGATAGCAGGAGTGGAGCTTTCAACCCGTGGTATCAGGCAGATTTCAAAGGCAGCCTCTCTGTTTATGCTTGATAAGATTTTCAGGAATTTGAAAGAAGAGGGGAAGCTGGATTATTTTAGTGAGCTTGAAGCTTCTTCTGGTGTTGTCAAAGCTATCCACCGGTCGCTATTTGCTTTGAGAATGGCGGGGATAGGAGGTAAAGACCTTTCTACAGACAGTTTTATAAAGAAAAACAAGGGCGAAGAAGTTATTTTATTTCTTAAAAAATATGAAGAAGAATTGGAGAGCAGAAAGCTTATTGATTTGCCCGGACTTTATTCCTTAGCTATTGAAAAAGCTAAAAACATA
>SDBT01013749.1_pt1 | contig 12947 bp, 8 predicted proteins | sample 2277101 | NCBI WGS metagenome assembly SDBT01 (sample SAMN10404973, study PRJNA504765) | marine sediment metagenome | isolation source: marine sediment core GS10_PC15, 103 cmbsf | place: Arctic Ocean: Southern Knipovich Ridge | collected 2010 | reverse complement strand
AAAGACTATTGAGCCAGAAAACGAACCAGAAAACGAGCCTTCCATCGACTTATACTGGGAGAAAGTGCGACGAGGCTAGGTCAGCGGTCGCGGTCGTGCTGCCCGATGATCCCTTGAACGGTCGGAGACAACAGGCTCGAAGAGCGTGCTGGCGGTCGCGAGTTATGCAGGCCGAGGCACTACCGGTACAATTGTCCTCTGAAGCGTGCTCATAGCGAAGGTATCTCGTGACGGACCAGTTGCAACGCCCAATCCTCCAATCGCTCTCGGGTGAGCTCCTCGTCGAGCGCTTCCACGACCTTTCGCGTCGAATTCTGCGATGCGCGCATCACAGCGCATCCACGACCACCTTCCTCCTCGACGTCTCGAAGATGCTGCTGGACTCATGCGGATGCGACGCAGTTGAGCTCGAGATCCGTGAGGATGGCAAGGCGCACCTGGCCTGTTGCTGGCGACAGTCGGACCAGTCGATACGAGTGAAGGCCCTCACATCAACGGCCCGCCCGACTTCGAGTAGCAACGGAGAGGCAAGAGAAGATCTCGACCTACGCCTTGCCTGCCGGCATGCGCTCAGAGCTTCTCCGAAGCAACGCCCGCCGTTCTTGACGGAGCACGGAAGCTACTGGGTCGGGGCGGATGTGGGGGCGGCCGCCGCGACGCGTTCGTTCACCATCGAGTCTCACGCCCCTGAGCTTCTGAACCTCGCGGACTACCCCTCTCTTGCACTGATCCCGTTCATAATCGAGGACGAGAAGGCGGGGTCGTTGCTGCTGATGAGCCGGCAATCGGACTGCGTCGATAAGGCTTTGGTCCGAGTCTACGAGCGGCTCGCCGAGACCATCGGCATAGCCGTGGTATTCCCCCGCGCACAGCTCGCCTTGCGAGAACGCGTCAAGGAGCTCTCCTGTCTATATCGCCTCTCTCATCTGGCCGAGGAGTGCGACACCCTCGAGGACTTTCTGGAGGGCCTCGTAGGAATCCTGCCGGAGGCCTGGCTACATCCCGAGGTTGCGGTCGCGGAGCTGACGCTGGATGGAAGATCCTTCAGCTCGCCGGGCAACGACGAGACATGGCGGCACCAGACAGCGCCGATCATCGTCAAGAGCGAGCAGCGGGGCTCGGTGAAGGTTGGCTATGTGCAACAGCGGCCGGATCTCGACGAGGGCCCCTTTCTGGGCGAAGAACGCATCCTTATCGACAACGTCGCCAGGGAAATCGGTCTGATCGTCGAGCGCAAGGAGGGAGAGGCGGAGCAGCTAGAGCTACAGAAACAGCTCCGTCACACTCACCGTTTGGCGACCATCGGCCAGCTCTCCGCCGGTGTGGCACACGAGTTGAACGAGCCCTTGGGAGGCATCCTCGGTTTCGCTCAGCTCCTCGGCAAGAACCCCGACCTTCCAGACGTGGCAAGGCGGGACGTCGAGAAGATCGAGGCCGCCTCCCTGCACGCCCGTGAGGTCATCAAGAAGCTGATGATCTTTGCCAAGCAGGTTCAGCCGAAAAAGATCGCTCTCGACCTCAACGATGTCATCAACGAGAGCCTCTCTTTCTTGGAATCGCGCTGCAAGAAAGACAGCATCGAGGTAACGCTCTCCCTGTCAGACACGCTGCCAAGAATCTACGGTGATTCCGCACAGTTGCGACAGGTGGTGGTGAACATCGTTGTTAACGCAATCCAGGCGATGCCGGACGGCGGAGGGCTCACCATCACGACTGCGTCGCAGGACAATGAGGTCATCTTGCGCATCGAAGATACCGGCGTCGGCATGAGCGAAGACGTCCGTAAGCAGGTGTTTTTGCCCTTTTTCAGTACCAAGGACGTGGGGCAGGGAACGGGACTGGGACTGTCGGTCGTCCACGGCATCGTGATTTCTCACCACAGTTCGATAACGGTCGAGAGCGAGCCGGGAAGGGGATCTCGATTCGAGATTCGAATTCCGGAGGCGACCCCGGAAGACAGCGCGGAGAAGGAGTGAGATGGTATCGAAAGATAATCAGAACCAGACTCTGATCGTCGATGACGTCGCCGATACGTTCGAGATCCTGCTGACCTGTGCCCCGAGAACTGCTCCAACCTAGCAACTGGCACCAAACCTGGGGACGGACCGGTCAACCGTACGAGTCAACAAAGCCAGTGAGCTTGTACGTTTGATATGCCAGACGGATGCCGTTCAACGGCGCCTTAGTCTTCAACCATGAGCAAGAGATCACACGAACCAATCCAATTCCGATCCATCGACAAAGGTCAGGTGGAGCATCTCCGAGCTCTCTCAAGCCGGATTCTGCGAATCTCGAGCCGTGGAATCTCCCGAATTGAGTTCTCGCGTGAGGTGACCAAAATACTGCTGGATACGACCGAATGTGATGTTGTTGAGCTAGAGACAGTTGAGAATGCAAAGTTGATGCTGTGTGTTGCCCGGCGGGAGCAGGGCCAGACCCTGGACATTCAAACCAGCACGCTTAACCTCAATGAGCATGCAGCGAGACTTCAAAACCCATCGGGCAATCTGGACCTGAAGGAATTGTGCCGTGACGCCGTCCGTGGCCAGCTTGCGTCTTCCCCCCCCTTCCTGACCAGCTACGGTAGCTACTGGGTCACCGAGGGCATGGAGTTTCAGACATCGCTTCAAAGTGATGAGCGCAGGCTGCACACTTCCATGCTGCATGGTGCGGCCGGCTTCCACTCGCTGGCGCTGATCCCGTTTGCCATCGATGACGAGAATACCGGATTCCTCCTCTTGCAGAGCTGCAGGCGTGACTACTTTTGGAAGAATGCGGTCGAGTACTTCGAGAGCCTCGCCCAGACCATAGGGGTGGCGGTTACATTCAGGCGATTGCAGGAATCGTTACGCGAGCGTGTGAAGGAGCTGAGCTGTCTCTATCAGATCGCTCAGTTAGCCGAACGTCCCGAATTGGCGGTGGATGATCTCATGAAGTGCATTGTTGAGACTCTTCCGCCCAGCTGGCTCAACCCTGATGTAGCCGTCGCCGAGGTCAACCTCGACGGACGTTCGTCTTCCACATCAACGCTCGAGAACATCAGGCACAGGCAGACCTCACCAATCGTGATTAGGAACAAACTGCGAGGGTCGGTGATGGTCGGCTATTCCCAGGACATGCCGGAGCTCGACGAAGGTCCGTTTCTGACCGAGGAGCGGAAGCTGATCGATACGGTTGCAGGAGAGATCGCCCTCATCATCGAGCGGAGAGAAGTCGAAGCGGAGCAGCAGAAGCTCGAAGAGCAGCTTCGGCACGCAGACCGGCTGTCGACCATCGGACAACTTGCTGCGGGTGTGGCCCACGAATTGAACGAGCCGCTGGGGAGCATCCTTGGATTCGCTCAACTCATTGAGAAGAACTCAGAACTCCCTCAAAGTACGAGGCGTGATGTCGAGAAGATCGTGGCCGCTTCTCTGTACGCCCGCGAGATCATCAAGAACCTGATGATATTCTCCCGGCAGGTGGCAACGAAGAGGATCCCACTCAATCTCAACAAGATGGCAGAAGAGGCCCTCTTCTTCTTCGAAGCACGGTGTGCCAAGGGGGGCATCGAGGTCGTGCACTCATTCGCCGAGAACCTGCCGGACGTGATGGGCGATCCGGCTCAGCTACAGCAATCGATGGTAAACCTGGCTGTAAATGCGATCCAGGCGATGTCCACAGGTGGCCGGCTGACGATAACGACCTATTCCCAGGATGACACCGTAGCTCTCATCATCGAGGACACCGGTATGGGCATGAACGACGAAGAGATAGAGCAGGCATTTCTGCCGTTCTTTACCACGAAGGATGTGGGAGAGGGAACGGGCCTGGGGCTGGCTGTTGTTCACGGGATTGTGGCCTCGCACGGCGGGTCCATCACGGTCGAAAGTGAGTTAGGTCACGGTTCGAAGTTCGAAATCCGCCTGCCTCGGGTGGGCGTTTCGATCAAGCCGGAGGCGACAGGGGATGGCAACACTGGCGGATAGTGACAAGGAGCGAATCCTTGTCGTGGACGATGCTCAAGATACCCTGGAGGTTCTGAGGAGGAATCTCGACTCCCAGGGATATGTCGTCTTCACGGCATCCAGCGTGGCGGAAGCCACTGAGATTCTCAGTGCCACAACGCTTGACCTGGTGATAACAGACATCAAGATGCCGGGTGGGTCAGGGCTCAACCTGGTTCGGCACATCCGTGAGAATCTAAGGGACACCGTAGTGATGGTGATCACCGGTTATGCTTCGATCGAGGGAGCGGTCAAGGCCGTCAAGAACGGAGCCGAGGAGTACCTGGCCAAACCGTTCACCGACGAGGAGCTCCTGACTGCCGTTGATGGGGCGCTCGGCAAGCTCAATCTGAAGCGGGCAGCGCAGGTGCGATCGCATCGCACGCCGCAGGCCCCGCAGGGCATCATTGGTGAGTCATCCTCGATCCTCAAAGTCTTCCAGGCCATCGGCAAGGCAGCGTCTACTTCCGCCACGGTGCTCATCCTGGGGGAAAGTGGCACCGGGAAAGAACTAGTTGCCAGGGCCATCCACTACAGCAGCGCCAGAGCCTCAGCACCCTTTGTGCCGGTAGCCTGTGGCGCGATTCCCGAGGGATTGCTGGAGAGCGAACTCTTCGGTCACGTTAAAGGGTCATTCACCGGGGCCACGAACACGAGGGCCGGCTTCTTCCAGACCGCCGAAGGCGGGACCCTTCTGCTCGATGAGGTGTGTGAAACCAGCGCTTCCATGCAGGTGAAGCTGCTTCGGGTACTCCAGGAGATGGAAGTATGCATGATCGGATCCTCCCGCCCGGTACATGTCGACGTGAGAGTCGTGTCGGCCACCAACAAGGATCTCTATGAGCTGGTGAAGAAAGACCTCTTCCGCGAGGATCTCTACTATCGCCTCAACGTTGTGCCGATCGAGCTTCCTCCGCTTAGGGATCGCGGCGATGACAGTCTTCTCCTGGCAAAGCACTTCGCCGGCATGTTCGCTGAGGAGTACGGCCACCACGAACCTCAATTCTCGCCGGAAACCTTGGAGATCATCAGGAACTACACGTGGCCGGGTAACGTGAGGGAGCTGGAGAATGTCGTTAGGCGGCTAGTTGTGATGAGCGAGGGGGAGTTTGTCGAAGTCCCCGATCTGCCCGACCTGATGCGCTTCTCGGCGCGGGGGGGCTCAGGGCTCGACCGAACACTGGCAGAGGTGGAAGCAGAGCATATCGAACGGGTCCTCGCCAATGTGAGCGGCAACAAGACCCGCGCCGCGGACATCCTGGGTATTACTCGCAAGACGCTCCGCGAGAAGCTGAAGAGGAAGAACGAGCCTCCCTCCTAGCCTGGATTTTTCAACGGGTCGTGAAGCGAGCGGGTGCAAGGGCCGCGAGGACAAGGCGCGCGCCGATTTGAGCGCGGAGGCGTGCTCGTGCAGTACGTCGAGCACTCGAATCAACCGCAACGCAGTCATCGCGCGCCATTGCGCACGCGCAGCCGCGACCCGTTGAGAAATCCAGGCTCAACCTGCCGCGGATCAGGTCAATCTGCAGCATATTCCAGAGCTGGGGGAGGGGTGCCCGGGCGGGTACTTTTTACCCGGTGGTCTGAGACTATCCATCTCGCGGCACCTCAACGGCCCTGAAGACCTCCGTGCTTGGGATCCGACACGGTCACCACAAGCCGTTCTAACCCACTGTTAATAATCAGGTTAGCGCGCATGCTCCCCGGCCAGGTCGCGGGGATTTGGGCCCTCCACCCCGTCCATCCTGAGTGGCATGGCCTTTGCATTGCCTTCTTGCAAGAGAGTCAGATGAGCGACGTCGGCCGGGACGGTCGAGCGGGCTCGTGATCGATACCCGGATTCTTGTTTGAGCGAATAGAGAGCGGAGGCCGGCATATGGCGCAGACACTTGCACTTCAAGGCTTGTGCATGACATGCAGAAACGGGGCGATCTGCGGATTGTCTTACAGGCATCCTACTCCCGTTTGGCAGTGCAACGAGTTCCAGATCATCGGGCACAGACCACCTCGAGCCCCCAGGAGAAGGGAATCAACTCGGAGAATGCGCGATTCCCGGGAAGACGGAAAGCAGGACGCCGCCGGCCAGTACCTAGGACTCTGCATCAATTGCGACCTGCGGGCTTCGTGCTGCTTCGCCAAGCCTCCCAGCGGGATCTGGCACTGCGACGAATACCGGTAGGAAGGTACTACCGGGGGATTGCACCCGTAGCCCGCGCTCACACTGGATAGGAACTGGGAGAAGAGGCCCGCTCATGAGCATTACAGAGACGCTTGAGGTTTGTGATGTACAAGCCATCGATCAGGTAATCCACGCATACGAGGAGGCGCTGGAGGTTTTCGATCTCGAAGCCGTCGATCAGATAATCAACAGATACGACGGTGAAAAAGGCGCTTTGATGCCTGTCCTGCAGGACGTCAATGCCGAGTACAGCTACCTTCCTGAAGAAGTACTGAGGCACGTAGCCCACCGATTGGATCTGCCGCTCAGCCAAGTGCTGCACGTAGCCACTTTCTACAACGTGTTCAGCCTGGAGCCTCGTGGCAAGCATCTCATCCGTGTGTGTGACGGAACCAGCTGCCATGTGCGAGGCGGATTCCGGATCCTCGGGGGCCTTGAGAAACAGCTGGGCATTAAGCCCGGGGAAACAACCCCCGACATGCAGTTCACCCTGGAAACTGTTCGGTGCGTGGGCTGCTGTGCCCTCTCGCCCTGCATTGTCATTGATACGACAACCCATGCCCGGCTCCGCCCAGATGCAGTCGCCGCTCTGCTGAGGACCTATGAGTGATACGCGCATAAGCACACTGGACACCCTGTCCGGCATAAAGGAGAGAGGCCTGCAGTCTCTCTATCCCGGGAAGCCCCGGATCACCGTGGGTGCTGCGACCTGTGGACTCGCCTCCGGTGCGGGCGATGTACTGGTGGCCATCAGAGAGAAGGCAAAGGCGGAGGATCTTGATGTAGTGGTCACGGAAACCGGGTGCGCTGGCTTCTGCGAGAAGGAGCCGCTTGTTGACATCCTTGTGCCCGGCAAGCCGCGCATCACCTACCACAATGTCACACCGGAAATGGCTGAGGAGCTGGTCACAACTCTGTCCAACGGTGACCCCAGATCGGACCTGGCACTGTTCCGGATGGACGAGGAAGAGTACCTAATCGACGACGAGACGCGTGAATACCCGCTGGAGAATTTTGGCGAGGCAGAAGCGGCGATCCCTCTCTGCGACAGCCTGCCCTTTTACAGCAGGCAGATGAAGATTGCCCTGCGGAACTGCGGGTTCATCGACCCCCGGAGCATCGACGAGTACATAGCGCGGGGCGGTTACCGGGCGCTGCACAACACGCTTCATTCCCTGTCATCTGAAGAGATCATCGAAGAGATGAAGAAGTCAGGCCTGAGTGGCCGGGGCGGGGGAGGGTTTCTGACCGGCCGGAAGTGGGAGTCGTGCAGGAATGCTCCCGGTGAGCCCAAATACGTAATATGCAACGCCGATGAAGGAGATCCCGGCGCCTATATGGACCGCAGCATTCTCGAGGGCGACCCACACAGCGTCCTGGAAGGAATGATCATCGGTGCATACGCCATCGGCTCCCACGAGGGATACATCTACGTCCGAGCCGAATACCCGCTCGCAATCGAGAGGCTCCGGAGGGCAATCAGCCAGGCCGAGGAGTACGGCCTGCTCGGTGAGAACATCTTCGGATCGGGATTCGATTTCACGATCACGATCAGCCGAGGTGGCGGGGCGTTTGTCTGTGGTGAGTCCACCGCGCTCATGACCTCCCTGGAAGGCCGGGCCGGTGAGCCGCGCGCGAAGTACATCCATACGGTCGAAAGCGGCCTGTGGGGCAAGCCGAGCAACTTGAACAATGTTGAGACGTGGGCCAACGTCCCAGTGATCATGGTCCGCGGAGCCGATTGGTACTCGGCGATCGGGAATGAGGTCAGCACGGGAACAAAGGTCTTCTCGCTGGTGGGGACGATCAACAATACCGGGCTGGTGGAAGTACCCATGGGAGTCACCCTGCGGGAGATCATCTTCGACATCGGCGGAGGGATCCCGGGAGGCAGGAAGTTCAAGGCGGTGCAGACGGGAGGCCCTTCCGGAGGCTGTATTCCCGCAAGTCATATCGACACCCCGGTTGACTTCGACAGCCTGTGGGAATTGGGGTCCATGATGGGCTCCGGCGGCATGATCGTCATGGACGAAACCACCTGCATGGTGGACGTGGCCAAGTACTTCCTCGAGTTCCTCCGGGACGAGTCGTGCGGAAAGTGTGTGCCCTGTCGGGTCGGCGTTGACCGGATGTACAGGATCCTCGTCGACATCACAGAAGGGAGAGGCCAAGAAGGCGATATCGAGCTTCTGGAGGAGCTGTCGGAGACGATAAAAGACACTTCCCTCTGTGCTCTTGGCGGTTCGGCACCCAATCCCGTGCTAAGCACAATTCGCTACTTCCGGGACGAATACGAGCAGCACATCAAGTACAAGCGATGTCCCGGCGCCGTCTGCAAGAAGATCATCTCCTCAGCCTGCCAGCACACTTGTCCGCTGGGGGACAATGTCCCGTCCTATCTGGGCCTAATTGCACGAGGAGAGTTTGCTGCGTCGGCAGCACTCATCAGGGAAACAAACCCGCTACCGAGTGTCTGCGGGCGCGCTTGCGACCATCCGTGCGAATTAAAATGCGCCGCGGGCCAATTCGGCGAACCGGTTGCAATCAACGATCTCAAGCGTTTCGTGATGGATTGGGAGCGGCGCAACAATGGAGGAAGGCAAGGGGGATCTGACAGGCTGACGCCCGACCTGGAAAAGGTGGCGATCATCGGCTCTGGTCCGGCAGGCCTGGTCGCTGCCCATGACCTGGCTCGACGCGGTTATAGGCCAACGATTTTCGAGGCACTAGCTGTTCCCGGCGGAATGCTAGCGGTGGGGATACCGTCCTATCGCCTTCCACGCGAGGTCCTGCAATACGACATCCAGAGGATCCTGGATGAGGGAGTAGAGCTCAGGACAAATACTCGTGTCGGGGAGGATCTCACTCTCGAGGATCTCAGGGAACAAGGCTACAAGGCCATCCTGATCGCCGTGGGACTGCATAAAAGTAAGCCATTGCAGATCGATGGTGTTCACCAGGTGGGCGTCCTGGAGGGCGTGACCTTTCTCAGGGACGTAGCACTGGGCAATGAAATAGAGATAGGCGAGAGAGTGATCGTTGTTGGCGGTGGAAACGTTGCCATCGACTGCGCTCGCTCGGCCCTGCGGGTGGGTGCACAGGAAGTACACATGGCATTCCTGGAGCCGCGTGATGAGATGCTTGCTCATCCGTGGGACATAAAGGAGGCCCTGGAAGAAGGCATTGTCTTCCATCCGGCAATGGGTCCAAAGAGGATTTTGGAAAAAGATGGCACCGTTGCCGGGCTGGAGATAATCGAGTGTTCGTCCATTTTCGATGAAGCGGGCAACTTCAATCCGACCTTCGACCCGGGGACCGAATCAGTCATCGAAGGTGACACGGTCATCATCTCGATCGGCCAGACCAGCGACACTTCCTTCTTGCGCAACGAGCAGGGCGGACCATTTGCGAATCCAGCTGGCATGATCGTGGCAGATCCTCTCAGCCAGATGACTGATGCCCCTGACGTCTTCGTGGCCGGAGACGTCTTCCGCGGCGCCGGAACGATCTCCGGGGCAATGGCTTCTGGAAGAAACGCCGCAACGTACGTCCACCGATACCTGAGAGGACTTGGGTTCGAGATGGAGTATACGGTGACACGGCCCCTTATGAAGGTAGAGCCGCTCGAGCTTTCGGATGACGAGGTCGCGCTGATTGCCGAGGCCGGTCGTCAATACGCTCCTGAGCTATCGGTCGATGAGAGAATCTGTGGCTTTAGGGAGGTTAGGGGTCCATTTGACGAGGCAACGGCGATTCAGCAGGCCAAGCGATGCCTGAGGTGCGATCTGGAGGCCGACACAGATGACACGGACAACGGCGAAGTCAACTTCAGAGACGAGGTGATCCGTGGTTAGGGGAAGCACGACACTCAAGATCAATGGGTTACCAGTCGAGATGGAAAATGGCACCTCAGTGCTGGAGGCAGCCGAATTTCTCGGCATTGATATTCCAAGGCTGTGCCACGTCGATGGGCTGAAACCCTATGGCGCGTGCCGATTGTGCATCGTCGAAGCCAATAAGGGCAGCAGAACAAAGATGGTGGCTTCCTGCGTCTGTGCGGTCGAGGCGGTTGAGGGCTTTGACATCAGAACCCACTCGGAGAGAGTCCTGAAGGCCCGCCGCGTGCTGATCGAGTTGCTTCTGGCCGAGTGTCCCTCATCAAAGGTGCTGCAGGATCTTGCCGCGAAGCACCACGTTCGGAAGATCAGAGTCAAGCAGGAGAACAAAGACTGCATACTCTGCGGTCTGTGCACCCGAATATGCAAAGAGCAGATGGCATCAGGGGCGATCGGTTACGTGGGACGCGGCTATCAACGCAGGATTACCACCCCCTTCGACATGAAGTCGGATGTTTGCCGTACGTGTGGTGCCTGCATGTACATTTGCCCCGCAGTCCAGATGCGGTGTCTGGGGCCAGAACGGATCGAGGGCGGGATTTGTGGCTCATGCACCCCGATGGATCCCACCTGTACCGAAGTGTTCGACGACTACATGTGCTACATGGGTGAAACCGGCTCTTGCGGAACCTGTGTCAAACAGGACAACTCAAGTAACTAGGAGGATGGAGTAATGAGTTTTGGCAAGGTCAATGCGTCGGCTGCCACGCTGACGAAGAACAGAACCGAAAACTCGATCGTACCGACGTCAGGGATGTGTGTGACGTGCGTGGATGGTTGTGTCGGTATGTGTGAGATCGGCAAGTCAGCATATCGTGGACACGAAGTGATCTATCCGCAGCCGTTCGGCGTCATCACTGCCGCGGGAGAGAAGAAGTTTCCAGTAGACTATTCCGACTTCAACATCATGGGCACATGCGTTGGTGCTCATGGCATCGCCGAGGACAGCGACCAGGCCATCTTTCCAAACGTTGACCTGGAAGTGAGAATCGGTCACGACGATGGACTGAAGTTTCGCCTACCGATCATCATCCCCGGCATCGGTTCGACCAATATTGCAACGAACAATTGGGAGGGATTGGCGATCGGATCAGCCCTCGCAGGAACGGGCCTGACCATCGGGGAGAACGTGGTCGGCATGGACCCCGAGGCAACGATCAAGGACGGGCGTGTGGTCGACACGGTGGACCTGAAGAGACGGGTTGCCCTGTTCATGGACCACCAGCGCGATGGGTACGGACGCATCGTTGTTCAGGGGAATATCGAAGACACTCGGATCAAGGTGCCTGAGTACGCGATCGAGCAGCTCGGTGTGGAGTGCATTGAGCTGAAATGGGGTCAGGGGGCCAAGTGTATCGGTGGCGAGGTGAAGATCAAGAGCCTTGAAAAGGCGCAGATGCTCTACGAACGGGGGTACGTTGTCCTTCCTAATCCGATGGATCCCGTGGTGTTAGAAGCGTTCGAGAAGGGAGCGTTTACCGAGTTCGAACGGCACTCTCGCGTAGGCATGGTAACCGAGGAATCCTTTGCCACGAGGGTCGAGGAACTGCGCAAGGCCGGCGCTAAGTACGTCTTCCTGAAGACGGGAGCATATCGTCCGGTGGACATGGCGCGGGCCGTGAAATTCAGCTCGAAGTACAAGATTGACATGCTGACGGTGGACGGTGCAGGTGGTGGTACCGGCATGAGCCCATGGCGCATGATGAATGAGTGGGGCGTACCCCCGGTTGAGCTGCATTCGCTGATGTACCAGTACACCAAGCAGTTGGCTGACAAGGGAGAGCATGTACCCGCTCTGGTGCCAGCCGGTGGGTTCATTCTCGAGGACCAGATGTTCAAGGGACTCGCAATGTGTGCCCCCTTTACCAAGCTGATCGGGATGGCCCGCGGCCCGATTGCGGCGGCGATGGTAGGTAAGACGCTTGGGCGCGCGATCGACGACGGTGATATTCCCGTTTACGTAGAACGCTTCGGTGTCACCAAGGACGAGATCTTCGTTACCGCCAGCTTCCTACGTGAGGAACTTGGTAATGAGGAGTTTGAAAAAGTGCCGGCCGGAGCACTCGGCTTGTACACCTACTACGAGCGATTGGCCCAGGGGCTCCGGCAGTTGATGGCTGGTAGTCGCAAGTTTGCCATGGAGCACATATCGCGCAGTGATCTTTGCAGCATCACTCATGAGGCAGCAGACATTAGCGGTATCAGCTACACCATGGACCTCGATCTGGAGGAAGCACAAGAAATCCTGACCGCCAGTTAATGGAACCTCGCAATCTGTAAGCAATTAGCGAAGGGGAACTCTCGGTTGAGGGAAGCCTCGACTGGGGGGGGTCTACAGATGCAGTAAGTCAGGGTCGGGGCCGCCCGAGCGCCCTTCGCTTTAGACTAACCGGGCGGCCCCAGCCTGACCACGCGCGAGATTTCCGCGTCTTTCTCCTGCACAACGAGGGGCCTCAGGCTCATCGCATGTCAGGCCGCGGCCGTCTTGCGCGAGACTCCCAGGACGCGAGCAAGCCCGCTGGCACTCTCGGCTACTGATAAGGGCCCGACACTTCGTACCATTCTCGGACAAGCCGGGATCAGCCGAGAAGATCTTCTAGCAGCATACGAGAAGAGCTGACCGCCTACTTCTTCCTTCGCTTCAGGCTGAGCTCCAGAGGCGGTAGCAATGACCCCGTCGCGCGTAAGCCCCCGGCGGGCTCTGCGGACAAACGAGCGGAGCGATGTCCCACGACCGTTGTCCTATTGCAGCACGGGCCGGCGCGTCCACCGACTGGTGAAGTAGACGGAAAGCTCCTCGCCGGGGAACGCGAGCTCGAATACTTCGTCGAAGCTGTAGGCGTCGTGGATATCCAAGGTCAGGCGGGCCTGCATTCCGGCGCCATT
>SDBT01013748.1_pt1 | contig 12947 bp, 16 predicted proteins | sample 2277101 | NCBI WGS metagenome assembly SDBT01 (sample SAMN10404973, study PRJNA504765) | marine sediment metagenome | isolation source: marine sediment core GS10_PC15, 103 cmbsf | place: Arctic Ocean: Southern Knipovich Ridge | collected 2010 | reverse complement strand
AACCATATTTGTATTCCAAATGGTTGGTGGAATACTTAGCAATAGTTTAGCACTCATTGCAGACTCGTTTCATATTCTGATTGATTTTAGTGCAATAATTATCACATTATTTGCGTTTAAACTAGCAAAAAGACCTGCTTCTCCAAAACTAAGTTTTGGGTTTCACAGAGCAGAAGTTATTGCAGCCTTTATCAATGGAATCACCTTTTTTGTAATCGCAGCGTTCATTCTTTTTGAAGCGTACCATCGATTTTTTGAACCTACTGAGGTCGAACCATCAATACTCTTGCCTTTTGCATCGATTGGTTTAGTTGCTAATGTCATCATGGCCTTTGTGCTAAAAAAAGACAGCGCCACAAATCTGAATATTAAAGGTTCATATCTACACGTTTTAGGAGATCTTTTTTCCTCTGTAGGGGTAGTTATAGGCGCAATTATTCTGTACTTTGTAAACTTCTATGTGATTGACTCTATTATTAGCGTCGGTATAGCTGTGCTCATTATACGTTCTGGAGTAATCCTTTCCAGAAAAACCCTCATAATATTCATGGAAGGAACTCCTGATGAAATTAAAAGTGAAGATGTTTACAAGGAAATTGAAAACTTTGATGAGGTAACTGAAATTCATGATTTACATGTATGGACTTTAACTTCGAATCTTTTTGCCATGTCAGTCCATGTGAAGGTAAAACCTGAATTTCTAATGAAACCTAACGAACTTTTGAAAAAAATCAATAAAACAATGAAGGAGAGTTGTGGAATCACACACTGCACCATACAAATAGAAAGTGATCAGGACCTAATCAAACCAGATTAAATCCGTCTTTTCTAATTAACATTTAATGTGAATTGTTAATCTGGTAATAATTTGGTAAAATCGCTATAAACACCAGTAACCTGTGAGGAATATGCAACAAATGGAAAAACAATATGACGAATTTGTAACTGAATTCGGAAAGAATTTGGGCAAGGTCGATGTATCGCTAGGTCTTCAAATAATGAACCTTAAAAGAAAATTCCCAGAGACAGACCCAAAAGTAGAGCTACGATTATGTTATCGTCCAGGTACAAATCTTGAAAAAAAGCAACTAGAACTTGACAATTATTTTGCTTGTATTTCAACCACATATGTCAAAAAACAGCGTGGAATGCCTGATTGTGAAGATACACTAAGGGTGGAATGCCTTACCGATTTGGATACCGTTTACAAAATCTCACAAGATCCTGATATAATTTCTATACATGGAACAGCATCACTAAGTTCCTACTAGGGATTGATATCAAATTATTTTGTTGAGAGTTAAAATTAAAAAAAATTGAATTTGTTCTGGTGATCATAGATAAATAATTCAAAAAAGATAGCATTCTGGGCATGCGGACAAAATCAAAATTTCTAAAACATGTGATAATTTTCGCCTTTATTCCTCTGGTTCTATCAATCGGAATGGCTCCTGCTATGTCATTTGGAAACATCTTTGGTACCCCTAAAAAACAGATGGACGATGGTGTAGCGGCAGAAGACGTATTATGTAGAATAGGATTTGACTTGATGCTTCGTCCTTCAGGAGCTGTGGCATGTGTAAAACCAGCATCATCTGACAAACTCACTGGTTTGGGATGGGAAACATTAGCTGAAGACTCGCCAATGCTTGCAGAACTAATGGTGGATGAAAAAACCATAGAAATTGATGGACTTACTGTTTCCTACAAAGAAGGAGGCTCGCCAGATTCACCAACAATTCTTTTGCTACACGGTTTTCCCACATCATCACACATGTTTCGAAATCTAATTCCAGCTCTTGAAGACGAGTTTCACCTAGTTGCGCCAGACTATATTGGCTATGGAAAAAGCTCCATGCCTTCAGTTGATGAGTTTGAATACACATTTGATAATCAAGCAGATATTGTAGACAAATTGACTGAGGAACTAGGTATTTCAGAGTATAGCATGTATGTTATGGATTATGGTGCACCCGTTGGATTTCGACTTTTCGACAAACACCCAGAAAGAGTTCAGGCAATTATCGTACAAAATGGTAATGCCTATGAAGAAGGACTAGAAGAATTCTGGGATGATTGGAAAGTATGGTGGAATGATAAAACAGATGAAAACGAGAAAAAACTGCACTACCTTGTGGCTCGAGACACAACAAAATGGCAGTACACTTTTGGAATGAGTAATCCAAATGCAATTGATCCATCCACTTGGATTACTGATCAAGCAGGATTAGACAGACCTGGTAACGTAGCAATTCAGCTTGCAATGGCCTATGATTACAGAACTAACCTTCCATTGTATCCTCAATGGCAAGAACAATTCCGAGAGCATCAACCGCCCATGTTAATTGTATGGGGCGCTAATGACTATATCTTCCCCGAATCAGGTGCCCATCCATACGAACGCGACTTGAATGATGTTGAAAAACATATTCTTGATACAGGTCATTTTGCCCTAGAAGACCACCTTGATTTTATAGCTGAAAAAATTTCCAACTTTTTGAATTCAAGATTATAATAATTGCTGAAGCGTATTACCTCTAATGAATGAAAAACCAGCATACAAAAACTACAAATTTCCTAATCTATTGATTGCTGGATTACTAGGAACCTTTGCCTTTTACGTAGCAGCATATGTTGATATGGCAATTACTGGTGTACCACTTGACATTACTGTTGTACTAGGACAGTTAGTTGCTGGGGAACACGAGTCAGCTCAAATTATTGGACATGTTTTCCATATTGGTAACGGTATAGGCTTGACGTTATTCTTTGGTTATGTTTTCTTACCAATTTCCACAAGGATAATGAAAAGAAGAATATGGCTTCATGGAATTATTTTTGGGATAATTGTAACAGCTACAACTGTATGGCTTGGATTATTACCAGCTCTCGGTGCAGGCATTGCAGGCCTAAACATTGCTCCAGAAGTTCCAGCAATGACTATGTTTCGACATATTGTATTCGGAGCAGTTATTGGAATAGTTGTAAGTCGTAAGATAAACTAATGAAACAGATTGTAACTTTCACATTTCAGAGACCAAAATAATGGGTAATCTATACAGGATTATACGAAATAATCCTATCTAAGATTATGAAGTCTCATTAACATTTGATACGAACTGATTTACTAGATATCTAGCATGGGGTTAAATTCACTTTTTTTAACACATTTAGATGTTTAACTTTATCTAGATAATAATATGACCGAATCTTATCTAATTCCATTTGCTTTTTGGTCGGCAATAACTGGAATTTTAATAGTAATTTCTGGTTTAAGTTATAGAACTTATCTTAGGAGAAGGAAAAATGAGACATTTGCGCCTTGAGAAAAAAGGATTAAGAGGACTTGCAATAGCGGAAAGTTTCAAACAAAATTCTGAAAAGTCAATTTTAGCTGGCATAGTAATGAGACGAGATTTTATAATTGATGGTTTTGTTTTAGGAACTGCCACTCTATCTGGAAATGATGCAACAGATGAAATTATTCGAATGTATGAAAAATTGGCAAGACCCGATATTAGCTATGTTCTGATTTCTGGAATAATAATTTCAATGTACAACATGGTTGATATAAAAAAAATTCATGAAAAATTGCAGTTGCCAGTTATTGGAGTAACCTATCAAGATTCTGCCGGCATTGAAACCGCGATAAAAAAACACTTTTCTGATCCGGCAGAAAAAATTGAAGAATACAAAAAACTGGGACAACGAGATAAGATCACTCTAAAAACTTCACATGATATCTTTGTGCGAAAAGAGGGATGCACATTATCTGAAATAACACAACTGCTAAACACCTTGACTATTCAAGGATCGCTTCCAGAGCCAATAAGGGTTGCACAATTGCTCGCAAAAACATTACTTAAAAACTAGGCCTCAGAAGCAGATTTTCCACCATCGACATCAAGTATTGTTCCAGTTATCCAGTTGGCTTCATCAGAGGCCATAAACAAAACAGCATTAGCAACATCAACTGGTTCACCAATTCTGTTTAAAGGCAATCTGTCCTCAAGCACCTTTCTTGCGTTTGGATCCTCAAGATATGGTTTTATCATTCCCGAATTGATGATTCCTGGATTAATACAATTACAACGAATGTTTTGTCTTGCATATTCTACTGCAATTGATTTTGTGAACATACTTACTGCAGCTTTGGTGGCAGAATACACTGCCAAGTGAACTCTGGGAATGGCTCTCTCACTAGAGATTGAACCAATATTGATAATAACACCATTTTTAACCTCACTCATTTTTGTTAAAACTGCTTTAGTTGGTTTAAAAACACCAAGAATATTTACATTAATCAAATTACTGACTTCACTTTCTGGCATTTCATGAAAATGAATTGGATCATTTAATGCGCCTGCGCCATTTACCAAAATATCTATCTTTCCGTATTTGTCCATAACCTGATCTACAGTTTGAATAATCTGAGCTTCATCAGTAACATCACAGGTAATTGCAACTGTATTTTTCTCGTTACCTACATCCTTTCGTACCTTCTCAAGACTTTCAAGATTTCTTCCCAAGAGAATAACCTTTGCTCCCTCTTCTACAAAACGCCTAACAATGTCTGCTCCAATGTCACTAGAAGCACCAGTTACAATTGCAACCTTATCCTGTAACCGCATATTCTATGCATTCATTTCTTATCTTAAATTAATTTTGCAAATTTTCAGTATTTGTTGCTTGCTGTAGGTAAGCTAGAATTCCAGTATAATCAAGATCGCCAAATCCGTCTTCGATTGCATTTCTGTACAGTTCTTCAGCCTTGAAACTCATGGGCAAGTTCAAACCAAATGATTTTGCAGCTTCATTTATTGTGCCAAGATCCTTTTTCATATTTTTTAAAGTAAACGTTGGTTCGAATTTATCTTTGATCATTTTGTAGGCCTTGTTTTCACTCATGCCAGTTTTAAAGTATGTAGAATTTAGAATTTTCAAAAAAACTTCGGGATCTACTGAGGAAGCTCTGGTCAAAGATATTCCTTCAGAAATCGCAAGCGCTAACATTACTATTTGAAGATTCAAAGCCAGCTTAACAGAATGAGCAACTCCGTTTTTACCAAGGAAAAAAACCTGTCTTGCAATTGTCTCAAAAATTTTTTTGTGTTTATTGAAAGCATTTTCATCACCCGAGACCATTAGAACCAATTCTCCTTTTATTGCAACATTAGGGCCGCCCATTACAGGAATGTCTAGCATTACTATATCAAAGTCATTTAATTTGTTTGCAATTTTTCTTGATTCTATTGGATTGATGGTGCTCATATCTGCTACAACCAAATTCTCATGCCTTCCTTCAACAATTCCATTTTTTTCAAAGGAAACACTTTTCACAGCATTTGCATCTTTCACACAAGTGATTACCAAATCTGATGATTTTGCAACATCCATTGGGCTATCTACAATGCTTGCACCGTTTTTTTCTAGTCCCAAAGTTTTTTCTCGTGTTCTATTGTATGCCGTCAAGCCATAGCCGGTTTTTAGTAAATGCAATCCAACTGCATTTCCTAGCATTCCAGTTCCAACTAGTCCAACTTTATCTTCGTTCCTCATCTTTTATTTTCCATTTTTCAAAACCAAATCTTGATGATTCAAATTCTAAATGCCCAAGAACTTTGTCACCTTTTCTAACCATGGCATAATCTGATTTTTTCATTGTAAATGTTCTTTCTTTTGGTTTGTAGCCGCCTTCAATTATTTTTACCTTAAAACGTTTGCTGGCCTTAACAACTAGATTTCTTACAACTTGAATGTCTCCAATCCAAGAAAACATTTCAAATGTTCCAAAATTTTTTGTTGTAATATCATAATCATATAGTCTAGCTTCAAATTTTGATTTGTTTTTTTTGGCTTGTTCATTAATCCAAGAGATTACCTTCTGGCCAAATCCTTTCTCTATACCAAATGTTTCTGAATCCATATCCTAAATTATACTAGTGTAATTGAATAATTCTTTAATAAAATCCTCTCTTTGTTAAACTAAAATAGCGTTTTTACAATGAAAAATTATGCTGACTATTGATTGCCATGAAGTTGAACCCATAAAAAACGAGTTACTTGTTTATGTTTCAGATCAAGTCGCAGCCATTCCTACACTAAAACAACATGAATTCACATTATCTCCTGTTGAAGAACATGAAATAATTGATAAAAAAATGGTAATTACTGCTATCAAAGAATTTTTAGATTCTATTGGGGAGACAAAAAACTTTGCAGTAATTTCCAACTCTGATATTATTTTGATAAAGTCAATCTCTGGTAAATCAATACAAAGAAAACCAAAACCAGTAGAACAAATGTTTACTTGCACTCACTGTGGATTTGTAACTCAGTACGAAGTTGAGCACAACAATCATGTGAAAATACATTATCTCTGAATTTTCAACAAATTATTTGGTACTGAATTTGGAATAGGACTTATAAGCACAGGTTGTAAAGATGTTTTGTGGAAGAACCTACCAAAAAGCAAAATGTGAATAAAATTTATTGTGAAAAGTGTGACTCTGTTTTTGGTTCTCGAGAAAAATTTGAAAAACATTTTGAAAAACATTCATCATCTGTTTCATGCGAGTCTTGCCCACTTGATCTGGCCATAGGAAAACTTGTGAACTTGTTTAGAAGGAAAAATAAAAAATTCTAGTCAAACAATTTGGAACAAGCCTTTTAAATTATTGAAAAATCCTGATGCTGATGAGTACTAAAGGAATCATTGTAGCTGGAATTACGGTTGCCGTAGTCATTGGTGCTATAGCTATCTTTGCTTCAACACAATTTGAATCAGAAACAGTTAACTTAGACATGGGAAGAACCCATGGCACAATTTCAACAGCAATGGGCTCACCAATTTTAGGAAATCCGTCTGCACCTATAACAATAGTAGAATTTGGTGATTATCAATGTGAGCGATGTTATCAATGGTTTCATACCACAAAACCTGCTTTGGTTAAAGACTACATTGACACTGGAAAGGCAAACCTAATCTTTGTTGATATGGCATTGTTGGGGAGGGATTCACCAATTGCAGCTCAGGCTACATACTGTGCTGAGGATCAGGGCAGGTATTGGGAATTTCATGATATGTTATACAACTCACAAGAGCATATTGATAATGGATGGGCAAATTCTGAGAGATTAAAGGCATTTGCTTTTAGCTTGGATTTTGACATAGAGTTGTTTACTAGCTGCCTTGATTCTGGAAAATACTCTAAACGGGTTCAATACAATATAACCGAGGCTAGAAAAAATGGGGCAACAGGCACGCCAACCTTCTTCATAATAGATTCTGATGGTGGGCAACAAAAAATATCAGGTGCACAGCCATACTCTGTTTTTAAAAGTGTAATTGATTCAATGGTATAGATGGCACAAGCAATCAGACTAGTATTTTCAAATTACCAATATGTAATTTTAGCAGTTGCAATATTTGTTGGATTTTTGATTCCTCTTTCTATAATTTCAGAATATATTTTTCTTGAACCCTATGTGATAGGACATATTCCGCAAGGAAACGAGTTTGCCTTTTCATTAATCGTAATAGTCTCTGCATTATCAGGACTAGTTATTCCAATGAATGTTTTTAGAATAAGAATAATGCGTACTTCCAAAAGAAAGATGAGTGGGAGCGTATTTGGCTCATTTATTGGAGCAGCTGCTGGGGCATGTAGTTGTGGCCCTATAGGTTTTGCAGTGATCTCAACATTTGGTAGCATAGGAGGAATTGCTACATCCTTTTTAACCACTTTTGAGATCCCATTAAGAATTGGAGCTATTGGCTTGTTGGTTTTTGTTTATTACACCACTACTAGATCATTAAAAATAGAATGTCAACTCAACAAGTAACAATTCTTTATTTTAAATTGTAGACTATTGTAATGAATCGGAATGTCAGGGACGACTTGGCTTGGGGGAATATACCTAAGAGGTGGAGGACACAGAATTGTTCTTCGTGCATTAAATCATTACATGAACCGAGTAGAGAATGTGGGAACCGATCCGCAACTAAAGGAAACTGCAATCACACTTCGTTCATTGGTAGTGGAGGAAGGAAAAAAAAATTCGGAACAGCTTCAATTGTTAATTAAGTTAATTAACGTTGGTCTAAACGATCCAAAACTAATCAACCAAGCCCAGTTTCAAGTGCCACTTATAAAAAAAGCATTGAATTGTTACCAGATAGATATTGAAAAGATTGTCAAGAACATGCAAGAGCGATACTTTGAACTTTTTGATGAACCAAAAAACCTCCAAAACGAACTGCCTCTGATCAAAGTGGCACTAACTGAGATCAACAAATTTGGCTAGCTCAGATCATGCCAAAAATTACAGTTTTATCAATTTTTAAGAATTCTCAAAAAAAATAAAACTACACCAATTGAACAAATTTTGCAAACCTCTATACGTTATCTTTGTACAATGAGAACACCACTCGTGACGGTAATATTTATTCCAATTCGACCAAACAGAAGTACCTCAGAAATAAAAGAATTGGAGGAAGCTGAAGAAAAATAACTCTTCAATATCCTAATTCAATCTGGTGAAAGAATCTTTCGGTACTAGTACATCGTCAAAAATTTCTGGATGAATGATCTTTGATAAAATCTCAAGACCTGTTACAGTCCTGATACTTGGCTTGCTAAAGTACGAATTTGCATCAACCGCATAGACATTTTTGTTTTTAACAGCACGCAAAGAATTCCAAGATTCATCATTGTTTAGATATTTGTTGTATTCTGATACAGTTCTTTTTGTATCAAAACCACATGGCATCACAACTATCATGTCAGGATCTGCTTGTTTTATCTCTTCAAAGCTTAATCTACGCGAGTGCTCACCAATTTTGCTGATCTTGTTTTGACCCCCAGCAATCTCTATCATTTCTGGCACCCAATGACCCGATGTGAAAAACGGTTTAATCCATTCAATTGCTAAAACCCTTGGTTTTGCATTATACGTTTGGTTTTTTACAAACTCGATTCTTTTTTTAAGAAACTCTCGCAATTTTTCTCCTTCCTTTTCTTTTCTGACAAGCTTTGCAACATCTAAAACACTATCTAGAATTTCCTCAATATTGTGGGGATCAATTGAGTGAATCTGTGGTTTTTTTTCTAAGATTTGAACAGCTCGTTGTATTTGGTTTGTGTGTGCTGCACAAACCTCACATGTGTTTTGCGAAATAATAAGATCAGGATTTGCTTTTTTGAGATTTTCCTCTTCTAGAACAAAGATGTCCTTTCCACCTTGTAGCAACTCGCAAGTTTTTTTATCAATCTCGGGGCTTGACATGCTGGAACCATCAATTACAGTATCTATTACGCGAGGTTTTGATTTGGCATCCTCCGGATAAAGACATTCATGTGTTACTCCAAACAGATGATTCTGGCAACCAAGCTCATACAATAGTTCAGTTGCGCTTGGCAAAAATGAAACAATTCTTTGTGTGGCCATGCCTAAGAATGGGTAATTTTGGGTTTTAAAGATAGCACATCCCTGACTTGAAATCTCAATTGATTCAATGCTAATTTCATTAAATTATATGATGAAAACCCAAGTCTAGATTCTGTTATAACCTACTCCTTTATGCAAACACAAAACAATATTCTAAATGGTCTTGTGTGCAATGCAAAAATGCAACAACGAGGCACAATTCGCAATAATGGAGTATTTTTTTCCAGATGTTTTTTCAAAAAAGCCGTTTTGCAAAGTGATGTGGCGTGTATGCTGGAAGCACGCTAAAATGCTAAGTCATGATTGCGTTGTTTCAAGAATACAGATTCTTTCATAATTAACATTTGATATGAACTGTTAACGAGAATTATGTTCAAAGTATTTAAAGAAAAGGCTAGGTTAGTTTTTTATTTCATGACATGCTCATTTTGATTTTGAACTAATTACCCATATTTTTATTGTATGACAACAAAAACAAATTATGGATAGTTGTGATACCCGGACCCGAGCTTACAAGAATGGAAAAACCTTCAGCCAGTGTGAAGAAATTGCCGAATCTATGAATGTGCAAATAAAAAATGAGATTTCTAAAAAAGGCAAAGTGTTATGGAGTGATCTTTTAGAAAAAGTAGATCATGATGAGCTCGTTTACAAGCTTACCTTGAAATATCTCAGACGCGATGGTTATGATATAGGAGATTGGAAACATGCTGAAATTAAAAAGCTTTCAGTGTAACTGTAAGAAATGCTACTGCTTCAATTCTGTTTTTGAGCAAAACAAAATGTGCGCCGAATGTCTCTTTGGCATACATGAAGGAATAAAAAACTAAATCATGGCTGAAAATAATCCTAAGATCAGCTAAATGTTTTGTTTAACAAATTCAAAATTTTAACAACCAAACTTTTTTGCCCAGGATTCAGATGAAAACTCACTAACATCACAAAATCCAGTCAGCATTATGGCATGATCGTTTTTTAAAAGCTGCTCATTTAGGTTCATATCAGAGCATGTAACCTTTGCAATTATTCTACCATATTTGTCAATGATCTGCCCATCATCCTGGTCAACAAGAACGCTTGATCCAACCGGACAAAGACGCCTTGTAAAATCAGCAGCTTCACCAAATCCTGATTGATTAATTTCAGGTGTATCAACAAGAGCCAATCTTATCTTTTTTCCTAAAACATGGATAGTGTCACCATCAACAATCTTTGTCACCTCACCTGTTATGCACATGGCTGCCCCCTTGCAGTCTGTTTTTTTATTTACATTTTGTGTGGGACGTGCAACTGGAAACGTGGTTTCATAGGCATATTCATCTGAAATCTTTGTCGGTTCTATGATGCCGGGTAGAAAATTTGTAGAAAATACGATTATCACTGCTGCTGCAATCATTCCCAGAATTAGTTTTTTGTTTTTCACTTTATTTTAGAGAAAAATGGCTCATAAAAGGTTAGTAAATTATTTGGGATTTGATAATTTCTTTGCTTTTTTAAATATCAAATTCCACTGCTTCCAAGCTAGTCTACCCGTGTTTGTGTTTTGTCTGCTAGGATGATACGAGCAGATAATGAATCTGGTTTCATGCTTAAACATATGCCCATGCGAAAATTTTTGCCCCTTTATTGCCAAAATTCGGCAAACACTGGTAAATGCAATTTTTCCCAGGCAAATTATTATTTTCACGTTTTCAAGAATCAAAAGTTCTTTTTTCAAATAAGCTGAACAGTTTTCTAATTCAGTGTTTAGGGGCTTGTTTTGTGGCGGGGCACAACGAATCACGGCTGTGATATAAGTATCAATTAAAGAAAAACCATCACTAGTGTGAGTGCTAGTTGGTTTGGTTGCAAACCCATTTTGATATAGTGTCTTTGCAATCCAGTCCCCTGATGAATCACCGGTAAACATTCTTCCTGTTCTATTTCCACCATGTGCAGCTGGTGCCAAACCCACAATCAGAATTTTGGCGTTAATATCTCCAAAACCAGGCAGGGGTTTGCCCCAATATTTTTGATCCTTGAATCGCTTTACCTTGGTTTTTGAAATTTCCTTAATGTATGAATTTAGCCTTGGACATTTTTTGCATTTGATTATTTTTTTGTTTAGAGTTTTTAGAGATTGCAGCTTTTTCAAATTGTTTCATTAATATAATTAAATAAATAGAATTTGACTTTATCCTTGAAAAGCATGATTAAAAGTTGCATTATAATGATTTGTAGAAATCAATCTAAAAGAAATCAGAGATTCTCTTTTGCCTCATTAATTTCAAAATAGAGCTATTAGAAAGCCATTCTTTTGTACTAATACTCATGGGTTTAGCTGCAACATCAAGAGCTTGGTCAAAGCTATCAGCTAAAACAGGCTTTTGCTTCATAGCTTCGCGCACTCCTTCACGAATCTGCCACACCCCAACCGGTATAGCATATTCTAGTCTAATCTCTCGCAAAATCAAAGCTCCACTCTGTATCTGATGCCTAACTAAATACTCCCCAACAGCTAATTTAGCTGCAAAGTAAGCACCAGCTATTTCAGGTGGATGATCAATTCCTCGCGCATCCTCATGATCAGAACCAAATCCCAATACTCCTTTTGAATACCATGCCTCTATCATTTCATATATCCACCTGTGCGAAAACAAAATCACAGAAAACAGATTTCCCATGTGCTCAAAATGAAAAACCCTGGTACCATCAATTAACGGATAATCAAGAGTCTCATCAATCAATGACTGGGAAATAATATCATCAGTTGCAGTGATGCTCCATCGTGTAGGAACGAGTTTTCTTTTCTTCCCCATCATTCCAATTGAAAAGCATTTTTGAATCTGAGAAATCTCTATTCCAGAATTGTACAGCTTTAAAACAGCATCTGATGCTAAAAGGTCTCTGTCATAGTACACTTTTTCAATTTGTCTTTGAGATGGCGAGCTTGAAAACTTGACACTCTTTATTTCCCCAATTGGTCCAAATGGAGCACTGTAACCATCAAGTAACCCAACAGGGGAAGTGGCCTTATAAAATTGGATATCAGAATCTGTTGCAGTTTCAGACATTGCAAGCTCTTGCAAATTCTCAATGTATCTGCCAGAAGGATCACTTACTGGAGCCTTTTGGATTCCTCGAACCAGGTTTAGACGATAGTTTACTATTTCCTCTAGTGTTTTTCCAATCCATTTTTCAGGAGTATCTAAAAGACTGGTATCTCCATGAATTGGTGGAACCATTGGACCGACATTCACTTTTGGATAATTGTAAGAGCCAACAAAAACAGAAGGAGGGCTTGTTCCACTCAAAGAATCTGATGAAAAAAGATTCCCATACTTTGAGAGATGCTCATTCCATTTAGCTTCAATTGCCTTTCTGATGTCTTGCGAGCTTGAAACCACTTGATTTTATGGCTATTTTGTGCGTATTAACATACTGTTTAGTATGTTTTTTACCATCATAGTTACTTGTTAAACCAAAGTCCTAACGAATTCATCGACAAAGAGTAAAAA
>SDBT01013747.1_pt1 | contig 12948 bp, 12 predicted proteins | sample 2277101 | NCBI WGS metagenome assembly SDBT01 (sample SAMN10404973, study PRJNA504765) | marine sediment metagenome | isolation source: marine sediment core GS10_PC15, 103 cmbsf | place: Arctic Ocean: Southern Knipovich Ridge | collected 2010 | reverse complement strand
GCTATGATGCGCAAGAACTTCCCTGGGAGGCGGCAGTTATCGCTCCGGGTGCGGCAGCAGTCGAGGCTCTGAGGCGTTGGGCCGTGGCTCGAGAGGGAGCCCGGGTTGCGGCCGATTACCTGGTGCCATGGCTCGAGCGGTGGGCGAAGAGCGGACGCAAAGTCTTGCTGATTGGCTTTTCCTTGGGGGCGTACATTGCCTGGGAAGCTGCGCGTCAGGTTGCGCCCAAGTACCGTTCTCAGCTCGAGGTGATTTTGATCTCAGGTGCTGTCGCCGATCGCCCGGAGACCTGGGAGGGGGTGGAGGACTTCAGTCGTGTGGTCAATCTCTTTTCCACGCGGGATATGGCGCTTCGCTGGCTCTATCCTCATGCAGTGGGCCCTGATGACACGCCGGCCGCAGGTCTTGGGCCTCTCGTGGTCCAGAGCTCGAGTGTGATGAGTGTGGACGTGACCGATCTCGTGGGCAATGACCATCTGTGGGCGGCACGAAATATCGGTCAGCTGGTTCGTGTCGCTGTCGGTTGCCTGTGGGGGGGCTCAAGTGTTTTGTACGAGTGCGGGGATCTTGATGCGATTCTTTCGGCAAAGCGTCTTTCTGTGGAAACTTGTGGGCGCCTCTATCGGTGGACGTTCATTGATCCTGACCTGTGGTCACTCCTTTCTCGAGCTTTGGCTGACGAGGAGGAGGCGACCATTGTTCTGATGCGAATTGATGCCTGGTCGCTTCGAAGCGGTCGTCTTTCTGTACTGCTGAATGCAGGTACTGTGGTGGCCTCGATGATGGGCGTCCAGATCACCGAAGGGGTCGCACGCCGAAATGCACGCACTCTTCGTGGGATGATCCGCTACTGGATTTCGGAGAGTCCCGATCTTGGTGTGACGATGAGTCGGTCCTAGTCTGGCTCTTCTTCGGGATCGACGAAGGTGGGCGCGGGTTCAGTTCCCACGCTTCCGCTCTGGGGGGTTCCTCCGAGGGGGCTACCGCTGACGTAGGTGAACGACCGCTTTCGGAGTTCGTTGGGAAGCCAGTGGAGCTTGACGAGCAGCTGGAAGGATCCAGGCAATAGGCTTTTCACCTCGGGTGGGGGCTCTGGAGGATGGGGAATGTGCAGCGGGCTTTTTGATTGCCTCTTCCGGTAGTTGCGGTCGTTGAACCAATAGGTGGTGCCCTCGATGTCCAGGGTTTCGCCTGGGCTGAGGGGGGGGATCTGGATGGTAGCGGCTGGATACAGGGCAGTTTCGTCGAGAGGGGACCAGAGGTGGGCCGCTTTTTTTGTGATCTTGCCTTTCTCACTGCCATGTCGGATGCGGACGAAGGCGATCGTGCAGTGGGCTGGCAGTGGTGCACTTACGACGAGTGCTTTGGGTTCGAAGGTGACTGAATCGCGGTTGTACCCAATGGGTACCGGCAGGTTTCGCCTGGCCTCTTTCAGATCGGGCATCTTCACGAAGTACCGCACGCCGTTTCGTTTGTAGCCGGGCCCAACGATGAGGACGGTGATTCCGGCGTTGGAGGCGTCGGTGAGAGGTATGACCAGGGTGCCGTCGGCACCGACGGTGGTCACGAAAGGTTGGAATGCTGGGCTTCTCACAGCCACCTCTGTTGGAACTGCAGAAGATGAACGGTAGGCTGTTGCCGATCGTAGAACCGTAGTTGGGCCCAGCAATTTCGGGTAGTGTGTGGAGGCATGCAGCGGAAGAGCATTTCTCTTAAACGGGTGAGGAAGGCCTTTACGTCTTCGATGTCCGACTCTCGGTTGATCTCGTGTGAAAACCGTTGCACATAATGTGCTTTGTTCTTGGTTTTTCCTGGTGTTCCCTCGGAATATCGCTGAACGATTCGCACGCCTATGTAGTGGGGTTCTGGGTCTCGTTTTTCTCTTTGTCGAGTTTCTTCCATTCGTCGTCTGGCCTGAAGGTAGGCAAGTTCGGGTCGCGAGACCATGTATCGATCGGCAGGAGCCTGGACAGTGACGTTGGGCCAGACGGCTGGCCCACTGAGCGAGAAATCTTGGTCAGTGGCTTGGGCATAGATGCTGCTCATGGGTGCCTCACAGGAGTTTTCTGGCGAGGGTGCCCATTGCGATCCCCTTGAGTTCGGCTTTTTTGTCGGGGTTTTTGTCGATGTAGTCGCCAAGATGGGTCGCGATGTCTTCGGGGCTCAGGCCATCGAGGGGGTTGCTGCTTCGTCCCCTTCGGCGCCGACGCCGACCGCGGGATTGGGGCTCGGGATTGTCGTCGTAGACCGGATCGTTGAAGGCGTCTCCGCTATCTTCGAATCCCGCTTCGTAAATGTCGAAGTCATCGCCCTCTTCGTCGTCTTCGTGGTCGTCGTCCTCGTCCTCGTACTCACTGTCTTCGTAGTCGTCATTGCCTTCTTCGTCGAAGTCGTCTTCGATGAGATCGCCTTCGGAGGCAGGGTAGCCGTCGAAGTCTCCCTCTTCGAGGTATTCGCCGTACCCGAGGTCAGGCTCATCAGCTGTGGGTCCAGCGATTTGGCGTTGGTCGTAGTTCGGTCCTGCGACTCCGGGTTGCTGGGGGCGTACGGGCTGGCGCAAGAGCTGGCCTGCAACTTTTTGCGGTGATTGGTCTTCGAGACCGGCCTTCAGGACTACGTCGGCGGCCCCTCGGGCGAGTGTCATCCAGAAGGGTTCTTCCTCCCCCGCTCCGTTCATCCAGGGGGGTGCGACGTTGGCGCCGCGCATGGCGTTGATCGCGGATGCGGACGCGTGGATGACATTGCTCGCGTTCTGGAACATCCGATGCATGGCCTCGTCGCCCTTCTCGGCTTTTTCCTCGAGGTACTCGAGCCGATCGAGAAGGATGTCGTCGCCTTCGGCCCGGTTTCCCTTCTTGCCTTTTTTCTTCTCTTTCTCGCCAACGTATACATCACCTTTCCATCCCCCGAGGACGGATCGGTCGTTTCGGCGTGAGATCCGGATCTGGATGTTTCCGTCGAATGGGACGCCGGTCAGCTCCAGCATGCCCCCTAGCATTGAAGTGAAACTTCCCAGTCCGAGGTCTCCGGCTGTTGTGTTGGGATCAAGTGGATGTGGCCCGATGTTTTCCGGGGTGCTCCCCTGGGGTTTCACCTTGATGACTATGGAGAGCCGGTCGATTTTTGCCGGCCACCAGTTTGGTGCGCTGCCGCGGCTCACGGCCGAGATGATCTCTTCGGGTTCGCTGATGTCCGGAGCATCGGTTCCTTCGTCAGGCTCTTCGTTGGCCTGGATGGCGGCGAGGTTGCAGATAGCTGCGTAGTAGTGGCCTTCGAGTCCGATCTCCTCGAGATCAAGGAGAGACTTCCAGTTCCTGGCGGATGCGGTCATGGGGGTGTTCCTGGGCTTAGGGCCTTGGGCTCTCTTCGATATGTTCTTGGATCATCTGATGTGCGGTTTCGGGGTCGATCCATGTCAGACCATGATCTTCGGCAAAGCTTCTTCTCCACTCAACATCGTTTGGCTCTGCGAATCCGGTTTTGTATCCAGCGCACAAGAGTGCGGCAGAGGCGAATCCTTCAATGTACATGCCGGATTCGACCATTGCCTTGAAGATGCCGGTGAGCTTCGCTCCTCCCATTGGGTACATGTGCAGTCCGTATTTTCCGGCTGATCCCTCGACGGTGTAGGCATTGGGGAAGACTTCTTCGCCAACGCCGTGGGCGCCTAGGGAGAAGTATTTGGAGAAGAGGCTTCCGAAGCGGTTCTTCTCGATGGCGAGCCTGCGCAGCCCAGTCTTGTCGTCGGGAATGGTGGCGATGGCATCGACCTGATGTCGGAGTTCGTTGGGCCCGAGCATTACGCCGTCTTTTCGGAACTGGGCGATGAAGATCGCTCTCGCTTGAGCCACACGGACCTGTTCGATGATCGTTTTGACGATTTCCTTGACCTCATCTCCGCTGGCGAATTGTGAAATGGAGTCGACGACGACAATGTCGTTCTCGTGGAGTCCGATGAGATCTTGTGAGAGCTGTTCCCAGGTGTAGCAGTTGGACAACAGGGGGGCTGGAAGGTCTGGATTGATGCGGTACCAGAGGTGGGCGACTTGTTCGATCTCTTGTTCAGTGCTGATGTAGCGAGTGGGACGGGCAACTATGCAGATACTGGATTTTCCAGATCCGGCATTTCCTGAGAGCAGTACGGTGCCACCGGTGTCGAGCTCGAGCTGGGTCCAGGGGTGGGGGAGCTCGATGACATTGCGTTTCTTGGTTCTCTTGGGCTGAGCGCGTCGTTCGTCGATGTCACGGCTTTTGCACCTTGGGCAGATCTGGATCTCGGCTTTGGTGATGGGAAAAGCGCAGTCGTAGCAAACCCGGCGATTCTGGATGGCCTTTGTGGGTTTTTTGCTGTCTGAGCTCAAATCGGGTTTCTCGTCGCCAATGTTATTTTCGTTTTTTGACTTAAGCACGAAAGCCTCTTTTCGCAAGATGATTTCGGCGATGTCTTCTGAAGAGGTCCTTGTTTTTTCTGTTTCTAAGTTGATAGTTGTACTTCTTGTTCTTTTCGTCACAAAACTTGGGTGTTTTTGGGGATTTGGCTCTTAGAACCTTGCGTTCGAGGCACCAGGGTCAATAAGCTGGGTCTGTCACGGTGCCGGACCATCTTCCGGGCCGTCCCCTCCCCAAAGGAGTCCCCTGATGTTCGATGCATGGAACCTCGTCGGTGTTGGTGGCGGGGCTGCGGCCCTGACCTACCTGGCTACCAACTGGCGCAAGGGCCCGGGCGAGAAGCCCACTCTCCGCCTCTCTCTCGATGCCAGCGGCTCCCTCATCGGTGATGTCCGCTTCCTGGGCGGTGGCCTGTCCTGGATCGCGTCGATGTACACCTCGGGGCAGACGAAGAAGGTGCTGCAGACCGCCGCGGCGGCCAGCCTCTTCTCGCTCGTGCAGACCGAGATCGTTCGCATGCGCTTGGCGCAGACCGGTAACGCGGCCTCTGGCCTGCCGATCTTCCCCAAGACGGACTGGAGCTTTGGTGCCCTCGGTGGCCCCACGCAGAACAACCCTCACGCCGCCCCCCAGGGGGCTTGGGCCAACCGGTAGTCTGCCGGTGAGCTCGCTCGGTGACGGGACGCCCTTGGTGTCCCGGATCTGAACCCTCAAACCACAATTCGCGGCGAGATTTCGGTCTCAATGTGACGCAGCAGCAATTCGCCCTGTCAGGGGCGGGGAGAACATCATCATGGACGACGAATACGGAGCACTTTTCCGTTCGGATGTCGGTCGCCTCGAGAAGGTGAGCAACAAGCTCGAGCGCCTGCATCGGAAGCAGTGGGGCAACCCCACGAAGGGGCGGGCTCGCAGGATTGCGGCCCTCACCGACGTGCGGGACAAGCTGATCGCGAAGACCGCGGCCAAGAAGGGGGCGGCTCTCGCAGCGGCTTCCATTCCGGGTATCGCGGGCGGTCTCGCCTCGAGCGGCATCCGCGGCATGGATGTCATCGAGCACGAGTTCAGCCCCGAGGTCCTCCGCCAGCACAACCTCGAAGGTGCAGCGCAGGGTTTGCGCAATGTGTCCGTGGCCCCTCCGGGCTCCGGTCGCCTCGTCCCGATCCCCTTCGTGGTTTCGGGTGCGGTGAACCCGGTCCAGGCCATTGTCGGTGGCACGGGTGCCATCGGTGCGAGCACGAGTCTCGAGACCAAGCCGGTCAACTGGGCCGTCTTGCGCATCGTGGCGCTGACCACGCAGACCATCGCCGGTGCGACGGGTGTCGTCGGTGTCATGCAGGACTTCAAGATCGGCGGTTCGCCGAACTTGTTCCTCGACGAGTCGTTCGTCCTGATGGACGACTACGACACCGACAAGGAGCAGTTCGCTGGCCTGCGGGCGTATCCCGTGCTGATCTCGCCGAACCAGGCGTTCGTCGACGTGGCCTCGTTTGCTCCCGGTGGGCAGACGCTGTACTGCGCCGTCAGCCTGGTCACCGAGGTCATGCGTGACGATGCGTTCGGACCTGGCCTGCCGGGTGCGTACGCACGGTAGACCTGGGTCTTCGCGGAAGCGACTCGGGCGGGGAACCGCCCGAGGGCCCCTGCCGCGGATAGAGCGGGGTCGGGGTTTCCCCGGCCCCGCTTCGTGCGTTTGCCCCTTTTGCTCTATGACTGACTGATCTATTCGCACCCGGTGCTCTTCCCTCTGGAGGGTGCCCCACCCTTCAAGAGGAGCTCTCCGATGGCCCAGAGTACCAATCTCGAGCACCCCCGTTTCGGTTTCACTCCGAAGTTCCTGATCAACGCGGCGCTGACCGATACGGCGCTGACGGGTTCTGCGGTCTCACGGACCGAGGGCATTCGGTTCTGCCTTTGCGCGGGGCTGTACACGCTGAGCGCTGGCAGTGGCGAGGTCGCATTGATCCTCGAGGGGAGCAACGACGATGGAGCCAATTGGTTCGAGATCGCTCGGACCTCGCCGACGGAGCTCTTCGACACCGATGGTCAGCTGGTGGTGCTCAACGATGCAGGCAGTGGGCTTGTGGATCTGGAGCGGTTCGCGTTGGTCCGAGCTCGGGCGACGGTGGAGAGCGGCACGCCGATCTTCAGTCTGCAGGTCATCCTCACGGGGATCGCCCGAGACTCCGAGAAGTTCTTGCGGACGAGGACTTTCGTTCAGGCCGCCGGCCTTGGTGCTGCACCGCTTCCGGTGCAGAATGGACCGATGCTGGCTCGCCCGGCGGGGACGCTCCTGGTGAACTGCCAGGTGGTAGCGAGCGGTGTGGTACTGGGCACGCTCACCAGCTTTGACGGGATTCTCCAGGGCCGTGCGGACAATCCGGCGGGCTCGCAGGCGGCGACCTGGATCGACATCGGAGAGGTCACGATTACGGCATCTGGGGCTCAGATGCTGGAGGTCGACACCGAACGGCTGTTCAGCTTGGGCGCATATCCGAACTTCCGGTTCCGGATCGAGGGCACGGGTGTGACGAGCGCGATTACGGCGTTCGAGTCGATCGTCTTCTACCTGAGCCTCGACAGCGCGGACTGGACCTCGGATGATATCGGCGGCGGTGGCAGTAGCGGTCCCTTTGCTCCCGACGAAGTGTTCATCTCGGCGCAGTTTGGCCCCCCCGGTGCCGAGGTTGGGGACACGATCGATGTGGCGATCCAGTTGTTCAAGGCGGATGGGTCTGTCTTGAACGAGGCCCGGCCGATCGAGTGCATCGTCTATGACGTCACCCAGGCCGGTGACCTCGAGCTGGCCTCCAATGCGACCTTCAGTGCGGTGGCTGGGGGTTCGGCGATTGCTGGGGTGACGACGAACCGGGTGTTGCTGACGACGGATGCGGCGGGTGCCGCGACGTTGTCGGTTCTCGATGCGGCGGCAGAGACGGTCTTTGTCACTGCGGTGCACCCTCGTGCACCGATCACGACGCCTCAGCTGCTCGCCGCGGCGCAGGAGGCCTCGCTGGTCTTCGCCTAGTCGTTTTGATCTTCGTCTTCTCCTCTCGAGGCCTTCCTAATGTCCCAGACTCGCAAGCTGAATCAGGTTCCGGAGTACGGGTGGACGCGTAAGACCCTGCTCGACGATGTGGATCTCTCGGAACCGGGTGGGCTTGGTGCTATCAGTGATGTGGTGGATCGCCCTCCGGGGGCATTCCAAGTGGGGATCTCTGGGCGTGTGCTGTCGTCGAGTACGACGGGCCCGGGGTTTTTCGGGTTCGTTCTCGAGGGGTCGAACACCGGTGGTGACACGATTTCGCTGGTTCTCACTCCAGTGGCTGGCGGCCCCTACACGGTCGGTGAGACGGTCACTGGGGGTTCGAGTGGTGCGACGGGGGTGGTGACCGAGGTCGGTACGCCCGCTACGGTGCCGGCAGCCGATAGTGTCACCATTGTGATCGACACCTGGAATGAGGTTGATTTTCAGCCCGGTGAGACGGTCACGGGCGGCGCAAGTGGTGCGACGGGGGATGTCGTCGAGGCGCTTTTGGAATGGACGGAACTTGGCCGGACCAACCTTAATGAGCTCTTTGATGCGGACTCGGCTTTCACCGAGACGAGAACCCTTGGTCTCAGTGAGGGACTGACTACGGGGGCGGGCTTTATTGGATCGGGGGTTGTGCCCTGTGGTCGTTGGTCGAAGCTCAGGGTGCGCAGCTTTGTCCAGATCGACAGCCCGAGTTTCACTATTTCGGTGCGTCTCACGGCAATTGCGGGGAATGGCGAGGCACGGGAAGAGGTGCTGACGCTGACTCGGGCCAGTGGAGATGTGGTCGAGCCCGTGAGTAGTGCGATGCTTCGTCCGGAGGGCACACGGTTTTTGTCCGCTCAGCTGATCGTCGATGAGATGATCAATGTGCCGGATGCTCCGGACACCGAGGCGGATGGATTCTCTTTCCAGCTCCAGGCTGCACTCGATCAGGCAGCTGTAGATGCGGGGGAGTTCGAGACCCTCGACGAGCTGGGGGTCCTTCAGGTGAAAGGGGAAACCCGATTTTTTGCCAATGGCCAGGTTCGCCTCATTGACTTGGGCTCGTTCAATTTCTTCCGGGTTCTGGGCCTCAAGGTGACTGCGGGTACGACGCCTTCGTCGGATCTGTCGAGCTACACCGTGCGTGCGCTGCTCAACTTCGATGACAACGACTGGCTCGATGGTGCGCGAGGGATCGGCTTCATGCCGGAGCAGCTGCAGGAGGTGTTCGTCCAGCAGCACTACTTTGTGCCGCAGTCCGCGGGCGGCACGCTGTGGGACATTCGGATCCAGGTGTGCAACATCAATCTGCAGCCCCTTCGGAATACGCGTCCTATCGGTCTGCTTCTGTCTGATTCGCTCGTGGGTGGGGCCCAGGATCTGACGGCAGGGGCGAGCATCGATTCGGCATCCAAGGGAACCATCCTCTTTGGTGCAGGTACCAACTACGCGGTCATTCAGACGGACGTGGACGGGGAAGCCATCATTCGCTTGGACACGGGCGGGGCAGATCCCACCTTCCTGGTCGGCTGGAATCTCATTCCGAATGTCCCCGAATTGAATATCTCGGACTTTGGCCCGGGTCAGGTTTTGATCTCGACGGACCGACAGCAGTTCCCGCCCCCGTAGGAGTCAAGTAGGTGAGCATCAGCCCCCACTTCGAAATGTCTGGCGATGAGGCCCGTGGTCTCCTCTATGGGTTGCTCGAGTCGGACAAGATCCAGCTCCGGAAATATCCGGAGATGCCATCGGTACGCCAGGGGATCCAGGATGGGACCATTGTGTACCGGCAGGCGGATCCGGATGAGCACTGGCAGACCTACAAGGAGATCGTCGATCAGATCGCTTTCAATGGCGTGGCCTATGCGGACTGCGAAGATCTCGCGACAGCGATTGCGGCGGAGGACCAGGTTCGGTACGGGGTGTTGTCGTTGCCCTACGCCTACAATCCGAAGCCTGGGTTGTTCCACGTGGTGACGGCGGTGCCGTCGGATCAGTTTGGTAAGATCCCTTCGGGGAATTGGCCGGCAGCTCGGGGCGCGACTCCGGTTCCGGGGTATACCTATCAAGACCCGTCCGCCGCAGCAGGGATGGGATCGTTCGGCGCGTTGCCGAGCTCGGAGGCCAGAATGGATCAGTACGGGGCACTCTCCTCGGAACACGGTGCTGCAAGCACTGCCGCGGCCTATGTCGCTCACGGACTTCCTGGTTCGACCACGAAGGTCTTGGGCGACAACAAGGTGGGCGTCTTTGTGCCTCACGGCGCGGGTCACTCGATCAACAAGGTGGTCCGGCTGTCGGCGGCGGCGTCGCGCAAGTACGCTGCCCGGACGTATGGGGACAAGGGCGTCACGAAGTCGGAAGGCCCGTCCAATGTTGCGGGCGGTGTGCTGGTGACTTTTGAGAGCGGTACGCTGCACCTGGGGCCGACCTATGGGGCGCGCCGTGGCGGTCGCGGCGGTGGTCTCTTCAGGAGTTTGGGTGGTGTCATCGAGGCGTTTCGCAAGGGGGCCATCGGAGACGTGCAGCTGGCGGAAGCGGCTTATCAGGCCGGTGCTGGAGCGCGGGAAGCGACTGGTCTGAAGGGCGGCTGGGCGACGGGGCTCGGTGAGCAGCTCCCTGGGGCCCTTGGTCTGCCGACGATTGGCAAGCCGGAACCGGAGGCCCCTCCGAAGGGTTCTCCGCCGGCGCCTCCTGAGGACGACGAGGATGAGGGGCTCGATGAGGAAGAAGAGGAGTTTGGTATCCTCTACGGCTTCGATGACGTGATCGAGGCGGGTGTGATCGATGCGATGGGCGGTCTCATTGGCCCGCAGCATTTTCACGCTCTGGCGAGTCCCTCTGGTTTCACTCGGGCCAATACGCTGCTTGCCCACCTGGACGAGGACGACGAGTTTGGGGCTCTGTTCGAGGACGACGAGGACGATGACGAAGACGACTTCGGCTACGACGGCTATGCCGAGGGCCATACTCCGATGGACCGGATCTTGGCTGCAGAAGAGGCCTATGGGCATCTCCGTCCGCCTTCCCACATGCAGCCTCCTTCTCACATGGTGCCACCGCATCAGCGGGCGACCACGGCGCCCAAAGCGTCTTTCGGTGAGGTCTACGCCGAAGGTCACACCCCGATGGATCGGATCCTCGCGGCAGAGGAAGCCTACGGGGACGATGACGATGACGATGACGATGACGATGGCTTCGGCTGGTTCGGTGCCCGCGACGATATGGACGACGTGATCGACGTTGCTGTGTTCGGTGTCATTTCCCGGTCCGATCTGTTCGGGGGGGACGAGGGGGACGACGAGGGGGATGACCTCTTTGGGTTCATTTCCCGATTGGATCTATTCGAGGATGACGGAGACTGATGAATGGTCAGTATGCCAGCGCTGCGAACGCGATGCTCGAACATCGGTATGGTCGTCTTGGTGACCCGGTGGAGTACGTTGGATCGCGGGCCTGGGCTCTTGACGTGATCAGCAATCGCGTGGCGGATGCGATGGGTCCCCCCGTACCCGGGCGCATTTATGAGTCACCGCTCGATCTGACGCACGAGGCGCTTCTTGGGGAGCGTTTCGGTACGCTTCCCAAGGCTTTGAGCGGCCGTGTACAGTTGGCTCCGGTCTTGGCGCCGGGCATCGACACGGGTGCAGTCGAATTGATTCCCCTCGAGCCTTCACCTCGTTTGTCCCCGGGGGCTGACGATGGTGTGGACGAGGGGTTTGCGGAATTTCTCAGACACTACCGAGGGAGGAAGGTCTAGTCGGTTTGACAGATCCCCTCAATCGAGCAACAATCTCTGCGGAGGTCACTCCTTATGTACGGACAAGCGGACGCTTACAACTCGCCTCACTCGGGAGCTTCTCCTTCTTCTGTGGCGGCTCTCTTCGGGATGATCGACGCTGAGTTCGAGGCTGAGGGTGACGAGTTCGGTATCCTGGGCATCGCCATTGGCAAGAGGGCGCGCACCAAGAAGCACGAAAAGCGCATTGGGCGCATCTTGGGCAAGCTCAAGAAACTGCTGACTCAGCAGAAGATGGACAAGGCGAAGAAGCACGCTGGCAAACTCGCGCGCTCCATCCGGATCCTGGGCAAGGTGTCGCCGGATTGGGAGGAAACTCCGGAGATCGAGGCCTGGGTGGCCTATGCCGAGGACGGTGATCAGAAGGCGCTGCTCGAAGCTCTCGGTGGGGTGTCGGTCACGGGTGAAGAGATCGACGACGACGAGGATGAGGGCCGGGCGGTGGCGCGACCGGCCGGATTCGCACCGATGTATCGGACAGCTGGTTCGGGTGCTCGGGGTCCTGTGGCAAGAAGGGGTCCTCCCCGTCGACGCACTCGGCTGCCGCCGGGCTTCCGTCCGAGGGGCTACACCCGGATGGGCCGGAATCGGAAGATGGATTGGTTGGAGGGTCATCCGAATGCGGCGAGCGCTCCGCATTTCGCGGATCCCCGCTCCTGGCGTCGTCCGGGTATCCGCCCGGCTGCGGCGCATCGTGGACGTCGTGGGGTCGCTCCCTCGATGGAACGTCCCGGCCAGGCGGCTGAGCGTCGCGCCTGGGATGTCGCTGCTCGTCGCCGGGGTGGTACGTCCGGTGGTGGTGGCCAGGGCACCCGCGGTGCCAGTTCCCGTCCTGGCCGTGCTGATCGGCGTGGGCGCCGGTCTCGCTTCGGAGACATGGATGAGGAGATGGCTGGTCTCATTGGCATCGACGCCTTCAACAACCTCGACAGCCCGACGGGTCTCACCCGCCAGAATGTCTTTTTCGAGGCCATTGGTGATCAGGCGGCCGGGGACATCGTGGCCTTCGGTCTCGACTTCGACGAGGACTTCGGTGCGAGGGGCGTTCGGTATGGTCCCTTCACGAAGAAGCTGGATGCGAAGCTGAAGGCGGCGCAGCGGAAGTACCAGCGGGCTCAGAAGAGCGGTGACTCCGATGCGGCTCAGATCTGGCTCGCTGAGTATCAGCGCATCGCCGTGAAGCAGCAGGAAATGCGGGCGATGCCCGAACTGCAAACGGTGACCACCGCCCGTGCGGTGATCGAGACGCCGATCTTCTCGACCTCGACGGCAGGTCAGGTGGAAGTCGCCGAGGGCAGGGGCCTCAAGGCTGAGGACATCATCTTGGGTTCGCCGATTCCGGGTTAAGGAGGTCTTCATGTGGCGACCTTCGGAGAAGCGTCCCCCTATTCGTGAGCGCCAGATCGCTGCTATGGCCACCAGTGGAGCTCGTGACAATCGGGGGCGTCAGATCCCGTACCACGAGGATCCGCTTCGCAACCCCGCTGCGACCTTCATCCCTAACGGCTACCTGGTTCCGGGGTACGACACAGGCAGGGGTGGGTGAGTCGTGGTGTGCACCAAAGCATTAGCCAGGGGTCTCTGAGGGCCACGGCTGATGCCATTGAGCAGATGTTTGGGGCAGATGAGGATCCCGATGCCCTGGATCTGTTCGATCTCGAGGGTGAGTTCGATGAACTCTATGGTGCTGACGAGGATCTCGATTTCGATCTGGCGTTGCTCGACGATGACGATGATGAGG
>SDBT01013746.1_pt1 | contig 12948 bp, 13 predicted proteins | sample 2277101 | NCBI WGS metagenome assembly SDBT01 (sample SAMN10404973, study PRJNA504765) | marine sediment metagenome | isolation source: marine sediment core GS10_PC15, 103 cmbsf | place: Arctic Ocean: Southern Knipovich Ridge | collected 2010 | reverse complement strand
CGCCGACGGCTCGAGCTTTCCGGCCGAGTACTGGTCCTACCCGGTAGAGCGAGACGGTGAGCTGGTCGGGTGCGTGGTCACCTTCGTCGACATCAGCGAGCGTCGGCGGGTCGAGGAGGAGCTTCGGCAGACCGAGAAGATGGCAGCCCTGGGAAGTCTCTCAGCAGGCCTCACACACGAACTCAATAACCCGGCGGCGGCCGCGGGGCGCGCGTCGGTTCAGCTGGCCGAGGCGTTGGACGAGCTGCAGTCGGCGACCCTCGCGGTCACTCGGGCCGGCATCGGATCTGAGGAGTGGGAGATCCTCGACGCCCAGTACCGCGAGCTCCGGAAGCGTTCCGCCGAACCGCATGGCCTCTCACCGCTCGAGGTCAGCGACCGGGAAGAGGAACTGGCGGCTCGGCTCGAGGTGCAGGGCACCGACGATGGCTGGGCGATAGCGCCGGTACTGGTGGGCGCCGGCATCCGGGGTGAGGATCTCGATGCAATCGCCGCCGCGCTGCCGGCGGGCGTGCTTGGAGCGGGGATCCTGTGGCTGTGCAAAGCCCTCGTTGTCCACGAGCTAGCGGGAACCGTTGCGCGCAGCTCGCGTAGCATCTCGGAGCTTGTCGACGTCGTTAAGTCCTATTCGCAAATGGACCGGGCGTCGGTGCAGACCGTCGATGTCCACGATGGGATCGAGGACACGATCACGATCCTCGGCCACAAGCTGAGGCCCGGAATCCAGGTAGTGCGCGAGTACGATCGTGATCTGCCGCTGGTCGAGGTCCGGGGCAGCGAGCTCAACCAGGTGTGGACGAACCTGATCGACAATGCGATCGGCGCGATCGGCGCGATCGGCGAGCAGGGAACGATCACGATCCGGACCTATCGAGAGGGCGATCACCTGGCGGTCGATATCAGCGACGACGGCCCGGGAATCCCGGAGGAGGTACAGGCCCGCATCTTTGATCCGTTCTTCACGACGAAGGAAGTGGGACAGGGCACCGGGCTGGGGCTTGACGTAGTCCGTCGGATCGTCACCGAGCGGTGCGGAGGGCAGCTCGAGTTCCACTCCCGGCCAGGTGAGACGGTCTTCTCTACCCGCATACCGCTTGGAACCCGCATACCGGCCGAGTAACGATTGCAATGCGGGAGCCCAAGCGGTGCGAGGAGTGAGGGATGGCTAAGCCGGCACTGCTGACCCTGGACGACGACGTTGGGGTGCTGCGAGCTATCGAGCGCGACCTGAGGAGCGAGTACGGGTCCGAGTACCGCATAGTGAGTGCCGACTCTGGCGCGGCGGCATTACAGGTGCTCGAAGAGCTGAGACGGCGGGGCGAGCCGTCCGCTCTCCTTCTGGTCGACCAACGGATGCCGGAGATGTCGGGGGTCGAGTTCCTCGAGCGCGCTGTCGAGCTCTACCCGGAGGCCAAGCGCGTGCTCCTCACGGCCTACGCGGATACCGACGCTGCCATCCGGGCAATCAACGAAACGCAGATCGATTACTACCTGCTGAAACCGTGGGACCCGCCCGAAGAGAAGCTGTTTCCGATATTGACTGATCTCCTCGAAGACTGGCAGGCGACAGCGGCGAGGGCCTTCGCGGGCATTCGCGTGATCGGTCACCGCTTCTCGGCCCAGTCCCACAGCGTCAGGGACTTCCTGACTCGAAACCAGATCCCGTATCAGTGGCTCGACGTCGATGAGCGGGAGAGCGGAACGCTTCTCCAAGCGGCGGGCGTCGACAATGAGCAACTGCCCGTTCTGCTCTTTACGGACGGGTCCGTTCTCGTCGAGCCCTCGACGGTGGAAATCGCCGAGCGCGTCGGCCTGAAGACCCACGCCGAGCTGCCCTTCTACGACCTCGTAATCGTCGGTGGAGGACCGGCAGGCCTCGCGGCAGCGGTCTACGGCGGTTCTGAAGGGCTTCGCACTGTGATGGTGGAGCGAGACGCCACCGGTGGCCAAGCCGGGCAGTCCTCGCGAATCGAGAACTACCTCGGCTTTCCCTCCGGGGTGAGTGGTGCGGATCTCGCGCGTCGGGCAAGCACCCAGGCGCAGCGCTTCGGCGCGGAGCTGCTGACCGCTCAACAGGCAGTCTCGATCGAGGTCCAAGGACCCTCGCGCAGCGTGCGGCTCGCCGACGGCAGTGAGCTCGCCAGCCATACCGTGCTAATCGCGACCGGGGTTTCCTACCGTCGGCTCGAGGCGCCCGGTGTCGACCAGCTGACCGGCGCAGGCGTCTACTACGGCGCAGCCGCCAGTGAGGCGGCCAGCGTCGAGGGGCAGGACGTCTTCATCGTCGGGGGCGCCAACTCGGCCGGCCAGGCGGCCCTCTACCTGGCGCGGCTGGCCCACAAGGTCACGATCCTCTACCGCGGTGACTCGCTGGCACAGGGCATGTCCCACTACCTGGTCCAGCAGATCGAGCGAACCGACAACATTGACGTCAGTCTCGGTACCGAGCTGGTCGGCGTGCGCGGTGAGGAACAGCTGGAGGCCGTCATCATTAGCGGCGCCGAGGGCGAGCGGGATCTGGTGGCGGCGGCCGTGTTCATCTTCATCGGTGCGGTTCCGCGAACCGATTGGGTCGGCGACCTCGTGGCACGCAGCGACCGCGGTTTCGTGCTCTCCGGACCGCAGGTTGCTCGGTACGCGTCTGACGGCCGACCAAGACGCTGGCCACTCGAGCGCGATCCCTTCCTCCTCGAGACCAGCGTTCCCGGCATCTTTGTCGCCGGCGACACTCGAGAGCAGTCCATCAAGCGAGTTGCAGCAGCGGTCGGCGACGGGGCGATGGCCGTCCAACTCATCCACCAGTACCTCGGAGATCTATGAGCGGAGGCTGTCCGGCCGGGGAACGAGCGTGAGGAGCACGAGGCCCGGGTACTGATCGGCCCCGTCCACGTCATCGAGGTGAAGGTGAAGAGCGCCGAGGGAACCCACGCCTAGCGCCCATCGTCCAATCAGCAGTGACGCAACGCGCCGGGCTGTCGGCCCTCTGGCTAGTCCCCACGTTGGCGCTGATCGCAGCTTCATGTGGTGGCGCCGACCAGGACGGCTCCTCGGGGAGGGACGGGGCAGACGTCCGACGGCCGGCGGAGTCGTGGGGCCCGATGGCGGCAGCCGATTCTGGCCCCGACGGCGAAGCCGATCTGATCGCGGGGACGATCGAGATCGACGAGCAGTGCGTCGTGTTGAACGAGCGCGGCCATCGCCAGGAGCAGACCTGAGGGTCGGCCGGTGCCCCGGGGTGCGTGCTGATGATCTCGCGGATGCCCTCGACGTCATCGAAGAATCTCGCCGCTCTGCCGTCAGGGTCGACGTAGGTGACCGACGGGAAGACGAACGAAGGGGCGATGTCGACATACGAGCCCGCGTACAGCACCGTTACTGCCTCGACGGCGTCGCCGACCGCTTGAAAGAGCCGCCACCGATCGCCCTGGTGCGGATCCTGCTTCGCCCAGAGCTCCCTTGTCAGCGCTCGCACACGAGGATCGTAAGGGCCGGGCGTCGCCCCGGATCGCCGGATAGAGGGCGGTCAACGTAGATCGCAGCCGCGGGCGGCTGGATGAGAGCGACGCCGGTTTCCGCGCTCAGCCCGTCCGGTACAGCTCGTCGTAGTTGTTGTAGACGGGTTCGCCGTCGATGACCTCGCGGAGGTCGGTGTCCCAGGTTTGGGTTTCTGGTCGCTCGTTGTTGCGTTCGGCTTCCTCGGCGGCGGGCACGTCGAGGTCGACCGCGGCGAACTCGGCGACGATCAGGTAGTGGCCCGGGTGTTCGCGGTCGGCCAGCACATGGATGCCCATGTAGCCCATGATGTCGGCGGTGGCCTGGATGCGGTCCCAGTCGGCCGCCAGGTCGACGAGGGCGTCGGGGTTCTCTGAGCGGACCGAGATGGTCTGGCTGAAGTTCATGGGCCCCTTCATGAGTCCCCCCTGTTGCGTCGTTCGCGCCGGTCCGCGGCTCGTTGCTGAGGCTCCGACATCCCCGTACGGTCGAACAGGCCCGCCGAGCCGCTGCTGAGGGATTCAGGCGACTTCTCCGGGATGTTGAGCAGCGAGCAGACCTCATCGATAGGCCGCTCAGCGAGCGCGTGGTAGTCGACATCGAGCAGATCGCTGCCGTAGCCCGCGCACACAGCTTTGCCGCGCCGGATCGCGTCGGCGATCCGGCAGTCCATCCCGGGGGCCTCAATGTTCTGTTCGCGCACGTCCCTGTCGAAGAAGCCGGCCTCGGCGATGTAGCCCGTCTGGAACAGCCCGACGAGGGTGGCGAGCCAGGCGAACCCCTTGGGGTCGGGGTCGGCGCGTCCGATCAGCGCGAACACCTCGAGCTCGCCCTTCAGGTCCGTCCCGTAGTCGGCGAGCACGTGTACGAAGTCGTGCTGGGCGAGATAGGCGGGGGCGCCGTGCTTGGTGCCGGGCAGCGGGAAGCCGCGGCCGTCATACATCTCCCATACCCGTCGCCCGAGAGATCCTTCGTGCAGCTCACCGAAGGCGGTCCAGCGAGCGGCGAGCTCGGCGTCGGGTTCGGCGGGCTCGAAGGGATCGCACGCCGCGGCGTCGCTGTACAGCTGAGCCGTCTCGGCCTGGTTCAGGTGCTCGGTGAACCCGCTTCGGCGTAGGTCCATCCACGCCAGACCGAACGCCCCCTGCGCGTACCGGCGGGCGACCCGCACGAAGTAGTCGTCGATCCCCAGCGCCTCGGCGTACCCCGCGACCCGCAGCGCCACCTCGGTTGGAAGCGGTCGCAGGACGATCTCGCCAAGGACCATGTGGTGCACGATGCGCCGGCGGTAGTCCGCGTCGCGGTCTTCGAGCACCCCGGCCAGGGCGTCGGGTCCCAGCGGCTCGAGGTCGTTGTAGTCGACCTCGACTCCGGTCAGGGCGCTGGCGATCGCCCCAAGCAGCGCAGCCTGTAGGTCGCTCAGCCCGCCCTCGGCGGCGACCGCGGTGGCGATCCCTCTGGCCACCAGCACAACCTCGTCATGTCCTCGGTCGTCCTGACCGGGAGTCCCCTTCGGCGTCGACTCACCCGTTGATGCCACCAGCGTTCACCACCCAAATGCCTTTGGCGAGTCATCATCCTACGACGGTTCCGCGAGGCATCAGGCAGCCGATTTGGCCGCCGCGGGGACGACCGTCTGCGAAACTCGGCGCACGTCAGCGAACAACGGCAGCTCGCCGCCCTCGGACCGGTCTCTACGGCGGGTGGCGGCTGCCGGGCTGGTGACCGTATACGGGTGGTGGGTCACCGGCCTCGACGGGTTCACCGCCGAGGCCCGGGTGGCGATCGCAGTTCCTGTCCTGGCCGTCTGGGGGGCGGCGGCGTGGCGTGACCGCGGGGTGGAGCGCGTTGCAGTCCTGACATGGCTGGCGAGGGCTCCGGCAGCGGCGGCCCGGATCGGCAGACCGTCCGAGAGGCCGCCTGTGCCCACACTCCTCGGCGCCGCCGCCTGGGTGGGCCTGATCGCGGCGATCGTGGTCGTCGAGCTGTGGCTCTTCTTCCAGACTCCGCGCTCTTCGTATCCGACTGCGTCCTCGCTCCTGAACCAGGTTGACGACGTGCGTGCTGTTGAAGTCGCGATGTTCGGCGCGTGGGCGGCGCTGGGCTGGGCGGCTCTCCGCCGATGACCGCAGGCATCGTCGGGCTTTGGGTGGCCCTCGCTATCAGCCTGCTGGCTCTCCAGTCTGTCGCGCTGACGCGTAACGCGGTTCCCGGGATGGGCGAGGTGCTCGGCTTCGCGATGCGGACGCGGCCGGGCCGATGGTTCGTCCTCGTCGGCTGGGCCTGGCTGGGCTGGCATCTGTTCGTCCGCGCGACCGGATAGACGTAGCGACCTGTCCTACCGGAACCGGCGGTGCACGCGATGATCGGAGGGTGATCCAGTGTGGATGCTGTGACGGCGAGCACGAGACGGTGGTCGAGATCCGGGCCTGCTGCGCCGACGCTTCGAGCGATGAGCCGGCTCCCCTCTTACCACCCTTGGATCTGCTCGCCGACGACGAGCACGCCGTCGACCTCGACGATCCGGTCGGGCCGCTCTCGTCGATCACGGTGCCGGCCGAAGCCCCGGCGGCGGACGTGTCGCTGCAGGCGCCGCCCGAGTTCGGCCGCTCGCTGGTGGTGCGCCCGGGCCAGGAGGTGCCCGAACGCTGGCGGGATGTGCCCCGCATCCTCGTCGACCAGGTCAGCGGTCCCATGGTCGAGCCTCTGGTTGACCGCCTGCACGACATGTGGTCGACCCGCGTGCCCTACGTCGTCGAACTGGCCGCTGACCTAGCCGAGATCTCCGAGGAGGCCGACGATCGGGAGCCGTGGAGTCTCGACGCCTCCTTCTCGTTCCCCGGCGAGCGACTCGCCCTCCTCGTGTGGTCCAACGCCGTCGACCTCTGTGACCCCGAGCGCCCTGCCTTCGCCCCGCTCACCGCGGCGATGAGAGCCGGAGGCCGCCCCGGTCCGACCACCGATGTGGTTGATCGCGACGGCACCGCGCTGTGGTGCGACGGTGGGCCGCTGGACATCCGGTTGGCGAACACGGTTCCCGTGGTCCACGCGGTGGTGCTCGACCACCACCGCCTGCATCCGCTGTCCGACCGGAAACCGACTTGTGACCTGGCGCCGGACCAGTTGGCCGCGGTCCGCTACCGCGGGGGGCCCTGCCGGGTGATCTCACCGGCAGGCTCGGGCAAGACCCGAACGCTCACCGAGCGTGCCCGGCACGTGCTCACCGACTGGGGCCTTCCCCCGGCGGCGGTGTGCCTCGTCGCCTACAACAGACGGGCAGCCGACGAAATGCGCGAGCGGCTCCCCGATCTGGCCGGCCTGCAGATCCGCACGCTCAACTCGTTGGCGCTGGCCATCGTGGTTGGCACCGGCCCCTTCGGTGACCCCGACGAGCCACGACCGTCGGTGTCCACGATCGACGAGGGGCAGGTGCGAGCCATCCTCGACGCGCTGGTGGACCTCCCCCGGCGAGCCAACACCGACCCGGCCGCGTTGTGGATCGAGGCGCTCGCCAGGATCCGGCTCGGCTTGCGGGATCCGGCCGATGTCGAAGTGGATTACGGCGGCGACCTCGAGGGCCTCGGCTCGATCTTCACCGGCTTCCAGGGCGAGCTGGCCAAGCAGGGCGTGGTCGACTTCGACCAGCAGATCTACGGAGCGGTCACCGTCCTTCTACGCGACCCGTCGGCCCGGCGCCGAGCCCAGCGAGCGTGCGCACTTCTGCTGGTTGACGAGTTCCAGGACCTGACGCCGGCTCACCTGCTGCTCGTCCGGTTGCTGGCCGCACCCCGCTACGACGTGTTCGGGGTCGGCGACGACGACCAGACGATCTATGGCTACAACGGTGCCGATCCCCGCTGGCTCATCGACGTCGAACGTTTCTTCCCGGGGGCCCGCTCGCATCCCCTCACGATCAACTACAGGTGCCCGCCCGCGGTGGTCCGCGCCGCCGACAACCTGCTCAGCCACAACCGGCGTCGTGTCGCCAAGCAGATCGACTCCCGGCCCGGGGCCGAGGACGACGGTCGTGCCCTGCGGGTTCAGGCCACCGACGAGACGGTGGGCGTCACCGTCTCGGTGATCAGCGAACTGCTTGCTGCCGGAGCGTCGCCGGACGATGTCGTGGTCCTGACTCGGGTCAACTCCAGCCTGGCCCCCGTGCAGGTTGCGCTGGGCGTGGCCGGGGTTCCCGTCGAGCGGGTGAGCGGTCCGGAATGGCTGCGACGCACCGGAGTGCGGGCCGCGCTGGCGTGGCTGACGCTGGCGGCTCGGCCCGATCGTCTCAGCGCGGCCGCCCTCCGAGAGGCTTCCAGGCGACCCAGCCGCGGGCTCTCTCGCGTCGTCGGCGGTTGGATTGCGGAGCAGCGCTCGGTACAAGACGTGCGGGCCCTGGCCGGACGGCTGAAGAAGGACCGAGACCGCGACCGGGTCGACGCCTTCGCCGACGACGTCGAGGTCATCGGCCGGGTCGGAGCGAAGGGCGCAACCGCGGCACTGACCCACGTGCGGGACGACGTCGGGCTCGGCACCGCCGTCAACACGCTCGACACTTCCCGCAACTGGACCAATCGCGCCAGCCACGGCGACGACCTCGACGCCCTGATCCAGCTGGCGTCGCTGCACGACGACATCGGGACCTTCGCCGCATGGTTGGGTGATCGGCTGGCCGACCCGGCGGACTCGACGCCGAGGGTCCAACTCCACACAGTTCACCGGGCCAAGGGGCTCGAGTGGCCTCACGTCATCGTTCACGAGGCGTCGTCGCGACTGTTCCCTCACCGACTGGCCGACGATCGGGAGGAGGAGCGGCGCATCTTCCACGTGGCCATCACCCGCTGCTCCGAGTCGGTCACCGTGGTCTCGCCCGCTGACGGGCCCACGCCATTCCTGGCCGAGTTGGCCGAGAAGGTTGACCTGGCCGACCTGGCCGACCTGGCCGAGGACGAGCCTGCGTCTGAGCCGGCGTCGCAAAAAGACCCGGCCCGGATCCGCGATCCACGGCCGGTCGGCCAGCTGGAAGAGGCGCTGCGCGCGTGGCGCCGGGAGCAGGCTCATCAGCGAGACGTGCCTGCCTATGTGATCTTCCCCGATCGGACGCTGGACGATCTGGTTGAGCGCCTGCCGACGACGTTGCGTGAGCTCGGCGCGTGCCACGGCATCGGCCCGGCGAAGCTCGAGGGTTTCGGCGAAGAGCTGCTGGCGATCATCTCGGGCCGCTCCGCTACCGGAGAGGTGGCCGCGACCGTCCCGAATGCGCCACACGACGCCTCGGCGACGTCGCAGGCGACCGCTGTTGGGACCGCTCCTGATGGCCTGGCCGAGCGTTTGCGATCGTGGCGGGTGGAGAGAGCCCGCGAGCTGGACGTGCCCGCTTACCGCGTCTTCTCGAATCGGACGTTGGACGACCTGTGCGCCCGCCTGCCGACGACCGACGAAGAGCTGCTGGCCTGCTCGGGCATCGGGCCGGTGAAGTTCGAGCAGTGCGGCGACGAGCTGCTGGCCATTGTGGCCGACGCGGTCGGCCGGGAGCGCGCGATATGACGCCTGGGCCTCCAGTGGCAGCGACTCGGTTGCGCATCGCCATCCCGGACATGATCTCGCCGTCCTACTTCCCCGCTATCGCGGCGGTCGAGCTCGGCTTGTTCGAGGCAGAGGGACTCGACGCGACGATCGAGCTGGTCTTCCCCCACGACGTCGACATCGGTCCCGTACCCGGCAGCGAGGGGGCAGGCGTGTCCTTCGGCGTCACCGCGGCCAAGGCGCTCGAGGACGGCGCGCTCGACGCCTTCTGGGCGAACGGCATGGGGGCAGAAGTCGCGATCAGGCGAGGCGTGGGCCGCGTACTGCTCGATGCCCGGCGCGGTGACGGGCCGCCAGGCGCCGAGGACTACACCTTTGCGGCGTTGTGACGACCGAGCGTCGCATCGACGAGAGGCCGGCTGAGGTCGGCTCCGCCGTCCGAGCGATCGAAGCTGCACAGCGGGCCCTGGCAAATGACCCGTCGCTGGCAGCCCAAGCGTCGCGACGGCACTTCGGCGGGGACGAGGCCGGGCTCATCGCCGCGCTCATCAGCCGCGACGCGCCCTTCTATGACCCGACGATCTCCGAGCGCAGCGTCACCTCGCTCAACCGGTTCGCGAGTGACCTCGGCCTTCTCACGACAGACGACGTTCCCTACGAACGCGTCGTAGCCACGAACTGCCAACCGGAGGGTGAATGACGACCACGCTCGTCTTCGAGGACCTGAGAGGCGGCGCGAGACACGTCGTGGACGTTGGCCGGCTTCTCGTGGCCGGATTCACCGGTCGCAACGCCGACGCGGTCGCCGAGCACATCGACGAGCTGGCGGCGATGGGCGTGCCGGTGCCGAACACGACGCCGACGCTCTATCCACTAGACCCGTCTCTGGTGCGCCAGACCGAAGCGCTCGTCGTTGGGGGCACCCGCACCTCGGGTGAGGTCGAACCGGTCGTGGTCGTCGCCGGTGGTGAGTATCTCCTGACCGTCGGCAGTGATCACACCGACCGCGACCTCGAACGCCACGACATTGCTGCGAGCAAAGCCGCCTGCACGAAGGTCATCGGCACGACGTGCATCCCGGTATCGGATATCGCGGAGTGGGACGACGCGGAGATCGCCAGCTGGATCGACGGGGCAGTGGAGTATCAGCGGGGTGAGCTTGTGTCGCTGCGTCCGCTCCAGGAGATCGTCGACCACCTCGAGACCGACCATGGCGTGACCCTCCAAGACGGAGACGTCCTCTTTCTCGGAACCGTGCCCGTGCAGGGCGAGATCCGTCCGGCGAGCACGTTCTCCGCATCACTGCGGATCCCGGAGTCATCCGAGCAGCTGAGGCTCAGCTACCGCGTCGTCGACGTGTCGGCCACCGGTCAGCCGCCGCTGCACAAGCCCGAGCTGGAGTTCTCGCCCGTCGCCGACGTCGCATGGACCGAGATCGAAGGCGGCGTCGACGGGCAGACCGAGCGCATCCTCTCCGCCGATCCAATGAGCGGCATCGCCACCCGAATGCTGCGGTTCGAGCCCGGTACCGACACGTCCACGCTCGGTGTGCTGCGCCACGACTTCTGGGAGGAGGTCTACATCGTCTTGGGCGACCTTCACGACCTCACGCTCGACACGACCTTCGGCCCCGGTGACTTCGCGTGCCGCCCGCCAGGCATGCCGCACGGCCCCTGGGTCAGTAGAGAGGGCTGCGTGACCTTCGAGGTCCGCTACCCCGCCCAATAGCCGCTGTCGCTCGTCCGGTTGGCTCCGATCCCAGCGCTGACCTCCTCCCGCCGACTACGCGGACTTGGGCTTCTTCAAGGACCTTCGTAGCGTGATGAAGGACGCCAAGGACCTCGAGAAGCAGACCGGTGGACGTCCCAGCATGAGGGAGGGCATGGCCCAGGCCCGTGAAGGGATGGCCGCCGCGAACGAGATGCCCAGCCAGCAGCAGGCCGCCGCCGCCGGCGAGATTTCCGGACAGGCGACGATCAAGGCGATACGGGACACCGGGATGACCATCAACGAGAACCCGGTCGCCGAGATCGACCTCGAGGTCGAGGCAGGCAGGGGGCCGTCCTACGACGTCACCGCCCGGCAGGCCATCCCCCGACTCCAGATCGGCCAGATCCAACCGGGGGCCACTGTCGAAGTGAAGATCGACGCCGACGACCCGAGCAAAGTCACTCTCGCCTGATCGCCCGTTCTGCTGCCAGAACGGACCATCTCACGATGGCGCGCGGTCGGCAGCGCTGACTCTCACGAGCCAGATCGGTTCGGTCACGCCCTTGACCGGGGCCGGGCCAACCGGATCCAGCCGTGCCACAAGTCGATGCTCCTCGCAGGCGGCGACCGCGGCCTCGGACGCGAGGAGCTCCCCGGGGCCGGCCAGGTCGGCGATGCGAGCCGCGATGTTGACGGTCGCGCCGACCAGATCGTCGCCCCGCTCGAGCATCTCGCCGAGGTGGAGCCCCATCCTGATGGCGACGGGAAAGTCGTCGTCGGCCCGGGCCGCATCGACGGCGGCCAGCATGGCCGTGGCGCTCTCGATCGCGTCGAGCGGCGCGCCGAACCACACCATCAGGCCGTCCCCGAGCTCTTTTACGATCCGGGCGTCAGTTCGTTCGGCGGTGATCTCGTTCATGAGGCCGGTCTGGTGCTCGAGCACGCGGAGGGCGGCCACATCGCCCTGCGCATCGGTGTACTCCGTGAAGCCGACGAGGTCGGTGAAGAGCACGGCCCCGATACGGACGTCCACAGCGGTCTCCGTCGAGGGGGTCATCGTGACTCGACCGACACTCGACCGCTCACCGAGCGAGTCGCGATCGTGCAGTCGGACCCCTCCGGTGGCGGGCCGGGAGGCAGGGCTCCGGTCACGGTGTGGACCCGGACATGGTCGGGGACCCGAACCGTGATGCGCCCGCTCACCGTTTCCGCCTCGACGTCGGCCGCTACATCGAGCCGAACCTCGATCCGGCCGCTCACGCAGTGCGCCGTCGTCCGACCTGTGACGGAGGCCAGCTCGATACGTCCGCTCTTGGTGGCGACGTCGGCTGCCGCTGTCTGCGCCACCGTGACGCGACCGGACGTCGCACGGACGCGGCTGTGACCGTCGACGTGCCCGACCTGTACCCTGCCGGCCCTGGTCCGGACGTCCAGCGTCTGCGCCCGCTCAACTGTGACTCGCCCCGATTTGGTGACAACGGCGACGACACCCACCCGACCCTCGACGTTGACCCTGCCCGAGGACGTGCCAATCACGAGATCCGCTCCAGTTGGAACGCGAACCTCCACCCGATTCGAGCCGGCGGCGATGGTGGTGCGGCGGCCCTCGTGGTTCTCGGTGGCGCGGCCGAGCACCTCAACGTCGCGGCGTGCCTCAGCAACGATCTTCACCCGGCCGCTGTTTGCGGAGACCCGGACCGAGGTCACCGCGGCGTCAGCCACCAGATCGCTCACTGCATCGACGGTATGGCCATGTCGGTAACTCGACAAGAGACGTCCGACACACCTGTCGCTGCTGTGGGTATGAGAGGCTGAGGGTCGTGCGCTACGTGGAGGTCGCCGGTGTTCGGGTGTCGGCTGTCGGTGTCGGCTGCTGGCAATTCGGATCGCGGGACTGGGGGTACAGCGAGGAGTACGGCGACACGACCGCTGGCCAGATCGTGAACCGCGCCCTCGACCTCGGCGTGAACCTCATCGACACCGCCGAGATCTACGCCCGGGGCGCGTCGGAGGCCATCGCCGGTCGCGCGATCCGCGGGCGGCGTGACGAGGCCTTCGTGGCCACCAAGCTCCTTCCCGTCTGGCCGACGACCAAGCGCACCTACGAACACGGGCGGCTGTCGCGCCTTCGGATCGGCGTCGACGCCATCGACCTCTACCAGGTCCACGCCAATAACCCGGTCGTCCCAGTCGCCTCGACGATGGCGGGGATGCGCCGCCTCCTCG
>SDBT01013745.1_pt1 | contig 12948 bp, 28 predicted proteins | sample 2277101 | NCBI WGS metagenome assembly SDBT01 (sample SAMN10404973, study PRJNA504765) | marine sediment metagenome | isolation source: marine sediment core GS10_PC15, 103 cmbsf | place: Arctic Ocean: Southern Knipovich Ridge | collected 2010 | reverse complement strand
CTGCAGCGAAATAACAAATTGTGTTCCAAATGCATGGGTTGCAGATGGAGATTTATCTGCTGATGAAATTTCTGAGAGCAAAATAAATTTTGTTACTTCTTGCTCTGCTGGAGATTTTTATAGGTTAAGTGGTAATGATCTGGAGTGCACAACTCCAACTGATACTAATACTCAGATTGGGAATTGCTCGGTTCAGGATTCTTGTTCTAAAGTTCTTTATAACCAATCAAAAACAAAATATTATTCTATTTCTCCACAGGATTTTGTTACGGAAAGCGGGACTGATGCAGATGATCTCTTTTTTGCTGGGGATAAAGTTTGGACGCAGAGGGTTGGGGGAGCGCTGTTATTCGCTGGGGTCCATCTCCCACATACCGCAGTTATAACAGAAGTTCGTTTGATGGGGACTGTGGATGGAGGAAACACCTGGACATTCACAAGAGCCGATTTTAAAGATGGAACAACTGGAATGGCTTCAGGAAACCTGGGCTCTTCTGACACCACAATATCAATTCCAAAAGTTAACAACACAAATTATTCCTATTTTTTCGAAGTCAATATGGGAACTGCAAACCATAACATTTATGGTGGATTTGTAAAATATACTATAGAGGATCCCTGGTCATGAATAAACAACTCAATAACATAGAGAAAAGCATTATTTCGATACAGGTATCTCTTAGGTGGCATAAAAGGCTCATATTGGCCTTATATGGGCTTGTAGGGGTGTTTCTTGTTAGTTCTGTTACTAATGGCTCAATTAATGGGGCAATTACAGGTATTAATATCCTTAACAATCAGGAGGTGATTCGTATGGATTGGACTATATTTCAGCCTTTACTTGTTGTATTGGCTGCATTAGGAAGAAGTATACTGGGATGGGCAAAGGCAAGCTTTGCAGATGGCTATCTCCAGGATTTCGAGATTAAGAAACTGGGGGAAACTGTTGTTAGAGTAGGCCTTCTAGGGGCTGTAGTTGCTTACCTGCCATGGTTTGATATAACCTGGATGGAAGTGTCAGCAATTGCTTTAGGTGGTGACCTGCTGCTGAATGCTGTAAAGAAGGGACGAACTGCTTAATTTTTATTTTCTTTTTTTTATCATGAAAATAAAAATTCCAATTTATGTAACAGCAGCTCTGTTTTCTTCTGTAGGCATTCTTGCAAGGCATACATACCATTTCTCTGTAATCCTGCAGGATGGGGGGATCACTTTAATAGAACCTAATAAAGCAATTGCCCTCATAGAATTAATTATTATCTTATTCTCAACTGTATCTTTAAGTATATTTGCAGTATCAATTCTTATTAGATATGCTTACTCATTCGTGAAGTGGGCTAAGAAATAGATAGGCAGTTGATATCTTCCAGGAATCAGATCTGCAGCTGATCAGGCCAGGACCTGTTCTGAACGAGAAGTTATTTTTTTATTTCTTGATCAAGAATGGCCTTTTGATTTTAACTTAGGCAGTAAATTTTTCTCAATTTCATAATACTGGCAAGCTGCAGAAGGATGAACTTTTGGATTTCTGTATGGGCAATATGTTGGGTCTACCTGACAACCTTTAAGATTCTTACAAGGTTTTTTTTCTGTTAGAATTAATTTTTTTATTACTGCTTTGTCGTCCCCAATATAATGTTGTATTTCTTTCTCATTGATTCTCTCGACAAAGTACCAATATTTTCCTTTCTTTCTGAACCAACTCATTGTGTTATCTTCTTTAGAGCTTTTATATGTCTTTATTTTTAATTATCTTACCGTCTTTAAATACCTTATTACACCAAGAACAATAATAGAATCCTTTATCTCTTTTGACTACGCAGAGTATTTGTTTGCACTTAGGGCAATATTCATTATCTCTGAATTGTTTTCTCATACGTTTCCTCATGTGCTTTGGAAACTCCTCTATGTTTACTGTTCTACCCATTTGGACCTAAAACTCTGATAATTTTGTTTAGTTAGCTTTAAATGGTAGTCACATAAGGGTATCGGTATAGCTCTGATTTCTTCTCCATTAGGAGCTATAAATCTTAGATCCCTCATTGGTGCTTCCTTTTCTTCACAGCCTTTCCATGCACATTCTTCTGTCATTGCTCAATCACCTTATCCATAGCTTTTTCTATTTCCTTTTCTGAGTTGTAGTTAGCAGCCTGCAGCTTTGCAAAGTTGAACTGCCTGGATTTTTCTTTTAGTTCGTATTTCAGGAAGTCTTTTGTTGATCCTAAAACTGTTCTTAGGATTTGGTTAATAAACTCACTTCGTGACTGCCTTCTTTCTGCAGCCTTTAGATCAATAGATGGCCATAAATCTTTGTCCAGGCTAATGCACTTCTTTATTTTATTAATAGGCCTTCTTTTCGAGCTGTACATTGCTCTTGTTTTTCCTTTATCTGTTCTGGATTTTCTCATTGTGACGAGCTTTTCTTTCATTCCTTCTATTGACTCTTCTTCTTGATTCGTTGCAGCCTGCTCCTTTTCTATAACACTTCGTGCATCTTCTGCCTGAGCATGGAACTCCGCAACTTACGCAGGGTGTTTTTTTATTTCTTTTTGACATTATTGATTCACCTCGAAGAAAGCTCGAGCGAATCCTGCAGGGGTTATTGCTCTCCTGTAATCTCCTCCCCTGCCAATATTACCTGTAGAGAATGTCTTCCTTCCTGGAGGGTTGAAGTCACCCCAAAGACAGGTTAGCTTTCTTTGTCTGCCTTCATAATGCCATGGATGGAATGTAAATGCTGGCTTCCCCAAATACCTGGATAACTTACCAAGAGGATTTTCTAAGGCCCAAAATTTGGGCTTGTATAGAAGAACTGATCTTAAGCAGGCATCGACTACTGAAAGTGCATCTATTGTTTCTGTAATGCTTTTCTTCACAGCATTGCCTGAGTTAGTGAAACATCTGCAAGGGGGAGCTGCTAAGATTCCGTAAACAGGCTCATTAATTTTTTCTAATAGTCTGATATCTGAAGGTAAATCAATAACTCTAACAAAATAACCAGCTTCTTTATATGGATTACTCCAGGAGCCAGTTCCTCCGCATAGGTCTAAGATTACTTTTCTCATCAGTTAACCCAAGCTGCATTTAGAATAGCTTCCTGATACGGTCTTTTGATATCATTAACAAATCTTAACATTATCTCTGAGCCGCAACCTTTTAGCTCAGGTATGCATGTATCAAATATTTCTACTAAAATTCCTTTTGGTCCAAACATTTCTCTCAACCTCCATTATTTTCAGGTATCACCTGAATTTATTAATTTGGGGTATGCCCAAAAGTATAACGTCAAATTATTTTCTTTTATGTCGTGAACATTTTTCTTTTTTCTTTTAATTTAAGGTATTACTTATATTTATTTCTATTAAAATCATAAGCTTTATATAGAACAAGCAACATACCTTCCAATGGTGCGTTTTTGGTTTTGGATGCTTGTCCTGCTCATTTAATTTCGGGTATTACTTTTGGGCATACCTGAAATTATTTAAGCTATTTTTTCTGTTAATAACCATCCCTGATTTCTGTTTTCATTGTAAACTATATAAATATTTCTAATCACTCATAAGAGAGTTTGTTTCCTTCTACTCTGCTTGGAGCTCCTTTTCTGACTTTTCTTCTGTATGGAAATAGCTGCAGCTTTGTTCTTGCAATGTGAGCTAACTTTGTGAGCCATCTTAGGTCCCAGGGCTTTGCTTCTGATGGGACACCCCTTATGTGATCTATTTCCAAAGGATATTTCTTTGGATTGTTAAAGTCTTTATGGCCATGCATATATGCTGGGGGGTAAGCTGTCTGATGTTTTTCTGTTTCTCCGGTTAAGGCGCATCTTCTGGGCCTTATCTTTCTGACTAATGGGAATAATCTTTTCATTCCTACCCTTCCCCTGGATTTTAAAATCATACGAGTTCCTCGTCTGTTATGTTGAAGAAGTATTTTATCCATTGTATTTGGATAAAATAATTTCTGCATTGAGTACATGCTAAATAACTGTTCTCTGAAACAAATTTTTGGTGACTATGTGCTTCAATCTTAAGGATGTTTTCTTTGATGTGTTTGATTGCTTCTTGTTTTAGTTCATCTAATGTCAAATCTCTACTTTCAGCATAAGGATTTCCAGAATTTCCATCTGTACGAAAATCCTTCAAAGTTTTTAATTCTGTCATATAAACGGCCTCCCCTTAACACAGGTTGGTACAACGCATATGTAGATATGGTTAGTTGCCCTGGTGTTATTTATATTTTTGTCTTTTGAGATTACTCTTAGCATTTGAAGTTTTCCAAATCTATCAAAGTTATTCTCTTCTGTTGTTCCGCAGAAGAAACAACTTCTTTCTTTTCTATTACCTCGAAAACCCAGGGCTTCCCTGGTGTCTAGGGGTGGGTTTTTTGGTCTTAGTATCATCTTGGAATGGATATAGTTATCTCCTGCATTTTATCTTCAGGCTCTTCAATATCAATAATTCTAGTGACTCTACTACATTTGGGGCATTGAATTAACATAGATTTACTTTTGCCTATATTTGATACTGTGTTATACAATTCCGGGTCACATTGTGACTGTCCGCATTTTCCACATTTATACATTGACATTTATATCACCAAGCACGAGCTCACGTTTTTCTCCCAGGGGTGAATCTAAGCTGTAACAGTGTTTATAGGTCTTTTCAGACAGTTTTCTTACTAAAGCATTAACTCTACCATATGGGTAGCTAAACTTGGTTATTTCCACTTTAAAGCGGTCTTGGAGCCACTTCTTAGAGAACTCTATCTCTTCTTTTAGTCTGGTTTCTGATAGTTGGGTTAAATCGCAGTGTGTCAGGGAATGGCTGCCTATCTCAAAGCCCTGCTTGATTAGCAGCTCTACATCTTCATAATTGAGGAATTCGGTGTAGTTCTCATGCTCAGGGATAATGTTTTTAATAAAGTTAGGCACCATGAACAGTACTGGTTTATAGGCCAAATTCTCCAGTATTAAGGGCCAATACGTCAAAATTCCTTTCCTGCCATCATCAAAGTGGAATCTATCTTCCTGGTGTGTTTTAGCAAATTCTGCAAACTTTTCAGGGGTTAAGCAGTAAGGGTTCCCTTGGTTCCCTATTTCGTGGAAACAGTAGATTTTCATTGGAGCTCTCCATTATCTTTGAAACAAGCACTGCATTTGCCTGGTGCAACCCATCTGCAAGGTTCTCCTGTTTTTTCTATACACTGGCTGCAATCTGCTTCAGTACAACCACACTTCACACATTTGTATGATCTACCCAATCTCAGGCCTTTCACTGTTTCTTTTAGTTGTGTTTTTGCAAAAGCCTCTTCCATTATCTTTTGCTCTTCATCATCTAATGTTGCTTCCATATTGGAAGGATTGTCTGGATTCCATCTTCTGACTATCATTATTGAGCACCTGGATTAACTGGTCTTGTTTCCAGTTTTGGTTTATCCTGAGTTTTTGGAGATATCTCTTTGTTATGTGCTTCCTGAGTTGACTTAAACGAATGTTTTTTGTCAACTGAATGCATAACTTCAAATCCCTCGTGTTTGTGCTCTGAAGGTTTTGCCTCTTTCTTATAATCACACCATTCTGGCTTAGGTTCAGTATCACAGCCGTTTTCAGTATTGAATTTACACTCAGAATTCATACAGTCTTGAATTGAAGTCTTTATTGTAGGCTTTTTTTCTTCCTTTTTCCTAACAGGCCTGCCTTCATCCAACTGTTTCTGGAAAACTTCAATGTTATGTTCGTGCCTGCTTATTTCCTGCCCGAGCTCTCCGACTCTGTTTCTGTGCTTTCTTAATGTTATCTCGTGCTGCTGGTCAAACAGCATAGAAGCCAAATCCATCTTTGCAGCTTTAACTTTTATAGCAGCCTGGTCTATGTTAACTTGGACTTCTTTATCCATCTCATCAAGGCCTATCTTTTCTGTCTGCAATTCCTGTCTCATAGAATCCTTTTTCTGGATTAGTTGATCAATCCCCAATTGCATAACTTTCTTTTCATTATCTGGCCAGGGTTCGTGGCCTTTCTTAAGTTTTCTATTAAGCTCGTCTAATTTCTCTATATCCTTCTTTTCTTTTTCCAATTTTATCAACTCCTTATTTTTTTTTGTCTATTATTTTGCATTCCTCAGTATCAAGAGTAAATCCACAGGATTTGCAATAAACAAATCTATCTGCGTATTTCTGAAAAGTTGGACTCACTCCACACTTAGGGCAAATATCCTTATACATATATTCCTTAAGTTCTTTGTACTCTCTATCATCTGCTTCTATTTTCTTCATCTTGTTTTTAGCTTTTGCACAAATTTTAATTTTCAATTTTATCAGCTCCTTATTTTATTTTTAATTCCTTCAATAATTTCAGGGGATTAATTGGCATTCCAAACTTGATGCCGTTTGTTTTTTCTTTGATGTATTTTCCAATAATCTCCCTAACTTTATCCTTGCTTACAGTGTTAATTTCTAAGATATCTAGTAATTCTTTTGTATAACAATCAATGCAATATTTTTTATATTGATAATCGATTGCATAATCCAATTCAGCATTACAAACGTTACAAGTATGATTTCCAAATAGTATGCTTACCATTTTCCCTCCTTCTTTAGATCTTCCTTTGATTTCTGGAAGTCTAGATAAAGCTGCTTTGCCATCAGATTTGTTTCATTTGTTATCTGAAAGGCTGACATTGGCTTGCCTCTTCTAAAAGAATCTGATACTTTTGTTGTTATAAAATCTGTAGCTGCCATAAAGCAGCTTACAAAATCTTTTTCTTTTCTATCTTCTGACTGGGGCTTTACTCCTTTTGTTTCTTTGTAAGCTTCTGCTTTTTCTATCTTTTTTAAAGAATCCTCGACTATGTCCATATAGCCTCTTTTGTTTTCTATTTCTGAAAACTGGACTATAGTTCCCTTTGGAAATTCTTCCTGCGCTTTTTCTAAATAATCTAATTTTCCAATTAGGTTATGCCAACCGCCTTCTATCTTCAGGCCTAAGGAACCCCTTCCTCCTCTGAATTTATTGGATTCTCTGGCCCATCCTTCAATTTCTCCTTTTACTGTTTCGCTTTCTGGCATTTTAATCCTTAACCTCAACAAGATTTAAACCAACTGCACTGTCCTCACTGTCATCCTCTTTATAGATTATTTCTAAAGGATAACCAAGGTCTTCTGAAGTTATCCTGCCAACTGCCCTTAATTGTTTGATATCTGAGTCGTATAAAGTTATGTTCTTGCTTGGAGTTTTTGGTACTTTTATGTGACCTTCTTCAATTTTCTTAAACTGATACTTATATTTTATATACTCTGTAAAGAATCCTCCTACAGAGCTGGCTTTTATTAATTCATCATAAACCTTTTCTGTTACATCAGCATAGGCGTAAACTATGTTTTTCTCGCTGAGAAACCATATTCTTAATTCTTTTCTATCTGCAATGTATTCTACAAACTCCAGATTTGAGCTGTTAACTTTTATTTTTTTGCTCATTTGTTCCTCCATCTATAGACGTAAAATTTTTTAGTTGATGTATCTCCTTTAGATATGTAATTTTTCTCAAAATATTTAATCATATCAATTGATGAATTAAAACCATCCCTTTTTGCTATTTCTTCCATATCTTTGTCAGTCATTGTAGGTCTTTCTTCACCACCAGAATAAGTAACACAAATAGTTTCCTGTTCCTCTTCAAACCTAAACATCTCAATTTCAAGGACTTCTGTTATTATTACATTCCTTTGAGTTTTATCAATAACACCAATAGTAATACATTCACAATTCTTAGTCACTTGTTGTGTATCATTGTCACAACCTATACCACATTTAGAGCAGAAATATCTATATTTGCTTCTTTGCTTCCACATTAATCTTACTTCGTCACCCACCTTATGATAAGGTTTCCTTTGTTTATCTGTATTTGTAAATCTGCTCCAAGCAGGCCTAATAGTCTGAGTCTTACTTTTATCTAAAAGGGCAGGCAAGATTTCCACTGCACTGAAACTCATTATTTTCATCTTACCTTCTCAAATAATTCTACCTTTGCATCAACTTCCTGCTTCTTTTGGGTCATGCAACCCTGGCAGAAGTTGAATCCTTTGTATGGTACTTTTTTTCTGAAAGTTATTTTTTCATTGAAGAACATATGGCACAGAGTGCATCTTCTTGGATCATCCCGAGCCTTTACAGGGGATGTTTCTTTTCTTCCTAATAGAAGTTTATTGAGCTCATTGAGCTCTGCTGTTTTATTTTCTATTTCTTTTTTAATGGCTTTATCTGACATGAATTCCTTACTGTAATTTTCTGTTAAATAATTAGAAGGGATAAAGCCTTTTCTTTTCTTAATGTCTTTATAGATTTCTTCTGGTATTGTTAGGTTTAGTTTTCTGAAATTCATATTAATCTTTTTCCGCAATCAGGGCAGTATTTTATTTGTGGTATAATAGTTTCGATACAATGCAATGTACGTTTTATTGTTATAGTGTCAATATTTAATCCACAACTAGGACATATCATTTTTCTTCTTTTATTTTTGTTATGTAAGTTTTTCCTCTGAAAAAAAATCCATCTATTCTTACTGTTTTATCTGATGATTTTGCATAATCAACACCAACTACCCAAGTTCCTAAGATTCTTGCAAGTAATAGCATAAACCAATTCTGTTTCTTAATTTTAAAATAGGGAGGAAATATCTTCTGGTCTTTTAATTTTACTTTATTTAGTTTTTTTTGATAATGACCTGTACAATTTTTGTTACATTTCATCCTATTTTCTCCTTAGCTATTTTTTCAAAGTCAAGGTCAATGTATGCACTTAAATTGTCTGGATGGCCTTGACCTTCAATTTTTATATTTTCATTTGCTTCTTCTAAAGCAGAGACTATCATATAACTTACTTTGGATTTATCAATCTGAGTTGCATCTAATGCATCCATCTCAGAAGAAGTCAACATCATTATTTTCTTATATTTCAGATAGCTCGGGTGCTTTTCAAACCATTCTGTTTCATCCATAATTTCACCACGCCTTCATCCCAAAACTAAACAATGTTTTTTGATCAGTTTTGATATCCTTAACATCTTTCTTTGATTTTGAAGGATTGAAAACCTTAACAACATTCTCCCAATCCACTTCATAATATTCCTTAGGGTCAAGCCCGAACTTCCTGCAAAAATCCTCTTTGTGCATTTGAGTATGCCTAGCCCAACCCAATTCCCCAATTGATTTTCCACAGACTCTGCAAAACATTTTAACATTTCTTTAGTTGGGCTTCAAGCGCAGAGGATATGTAATTGCTTCGTTTGATCATACCTCTGGCTTCATCTATGCGTTTCAATAAATTTTCAGGTAAAGTAATGCTTATAGCTGTTATTTTTGCCATAAAAAACATTAATATTATAAATACTATTTAAATGCTTCTATTTTACCAGCAAAAGATTTATATAGAAGCTTCGATATTATACAGATTGCTAAAGTACAATGATATATCCAATCGAGGCTTGAACAGCGCTTGGTGATAACCCTTGCGCTGACGTAGGGCCTCGGTTTATAATCCTCGAGGCAAATAACACCTTCCCAAAGTAAATCCGACTAAAGTCGGGGGTTTTCAAAGAATGGCAAAAAAACAAAAAAAAGTCAATGTATGTGAATGTAATCATCTAAAACAATTTCATTATCCACCAAGTGCAAAATATCATGGTTGTAGACTATGTGATTGTATAAAATACAAGGAGGCGAGTTCGCTTTCATCCCACGACTAAAGTCATGGGTATCCAGCGAACAACGATTATGACAAAAGAAAAAAAGAAGGAAGAGAATCTAACTCCAGGTAACTACAAGCACGGCTTCTATTATGATGGATTTCTTCCCTGTAAGGAATGCCCTGAAGCAAACAAGTGCAGCAACAAAGATAAATTCAAAGATAGAAAGGGCAAGTGCAGATGTGTTGAGGAAAAGGATTTCTTTGAAGCAACCATCGCAGATATTGAATCGAATTTCTCTCTAGATGGCAAGGATGTTTTTCAATTACCTCAGATGGTAATGAATATGATCAAGCTAAAAAGAATCAATCGATATATGGCTGAAACAGGGCCTGTTCAGACAACATTCCTTTTCAATCCAAAATCAGGAAAAGAACATGAGATGGATACTTCCAATGTTTTATCAAGGGATGCTTTCTATGCTCAGAAAGCTTTGCTAGCTTTTCTTGATTCTTTACGCTTGTCTAGATCATCCAGGGATGCTAAGGATGGCGTTGATGTTTTAGCAAAGATGATGGAAGCTGCTATTAAGGGGAAGAAATGATTAATTTTAATAATTTTGATAGATGGATAATGGGAATTTATCTTACATTAATTATAATAACCCCATGTCTATTGATATGGATTTTGTTGAAATTATATGGCAAAATATAGCTGAGCCCTATAATGTTGCTTACATTCTCATTCTTTGTCAAACTAACTGCAGAGAGTTTCCTTATTCTCAAATTGCTGAGCTGGCTGTTTTTCTTATAGTGCGGTGTTTCTATTACTCAGTGCCTTGCTATCTTATTTCAAATGTCTTCAGCCACGCTTGGTAGCTCATTATGATTTCTGTATACTTTGTATACATCAAAAAGTTTTTCTGAAATCATATGGCTACTCGTCGCTATAGATAACTTAGACATTTGCAATAAAGCAAGTGCACGAGGTAAATTAGAATGGCACCGCCAATATATAAAACAAAAAACGGTCAGTTCTCAGTAGCAATATTTGAGAACGAAAAAGGAAACAGTGTTGCTCTGCAGAAGAGTTTCACTGACAAAGAAGGCAATTGGAAAAACCAAGGGCTTTCAGTGTTTCCAAAAGATATCGATAGAGTTATCGGTCTTCTTGAGGAAGCAAAGAAGCAGTGTGAGGCTCCAGAAGGAGCCGCTTCTTCTTCTGAGATTGATGAAGAGATTATCATCGAGGAAGAAGAAGTATTTGATGTTACTGACGACCCTTCAGAAATGAGGGAATTCATCGAAGAAGATGAAATGTCAGCATTAGATATTTGGAATCGATGTGATGACATAGAAGAAGAGGAAGAAGAGATTGATTCCCAACTAAACCTTCAAGACTTCCCAATGAAGGAGTGGATTTAAATGTGGTCTACTTTCAGTGAAAAAGAAGTAATAGTTGAACAAACACAACTGCTCAACCTTTACTGGGCAATCGGCGAGTTGGATGTAAAAAAAGCTCCAACAGGATTAGTAAAAGTATTCCTGCAAGACTTCAGTGAAAATTGTTTAACCTTAGAAGGCCAGAGAAAACATACACAAAATAGCCTGGAGCAACAGGAACTAGAGAAACAGCAGAGATTCGAAGAAATGCAAACAGAAGAATTTATAATTGATGAAGAAACACTAGCAGTTGATAACGCTGCGGAGGTAGCGTAATGAATCCTCATCTCAAAGAGCTCATTATCAAAGTAATAATGGGCCTTCTTCTTTATCTATATATCTGGACTGGAGGATTCAAATTCAAAAAAATAATTTCTGATAAGCAATAAATTTTAAATACTTGCTCAGCTCGGGCATTACCTATGCCCTTCAGCTAAGCCATTGTTAACATCAATGATTAACCTATCCATTAAATACAGCAAACCATATTGCTGATACCAATAAAATGGTAACAAACACAAAAGCAGAAACCCTGCGCCATTACATTGTAAAGTGCTTAATCTACAAACGCCTCAAAGAGCTAGGGCGAAAAGCAAACTGCGAGTTCGACACCGAGGGCCTAGGGATTCTAGACGACGTCGATTGGACGTCAGGGCTCGTTTTCGAGGTGATTGAAAGCAGATTACCTAAGAAGGCTATAAAGTCTAAGTTAGAGAGGTATCTCAAGATAGGAGGGATTAGGGATGTGATATTCATATACAGTTCAAACTTCGCCCTCACAGACAGTATAGAGGTATGGTATAAGGAGGTCTGTAAATTAGTCGTATAGATACGAGTATCAATACGTGTTATATTACGGTTCTATTCTTTCTAATGAACCTATCCGAGCCCTACAAGCAAGGGCTCATAACCTGAGCAGCATAGGGCCGCTTCCGAGCATTACGAATCAAGGGCCTCTAGGGGCATAGGGGTTAGGGCGTAGGGTCTATGTGAATCAACCCACTATATGACGGCTCTATTATATTTATACTATCGATTACCTTACTATGACGGCTCTGCCGAGTTCCCAAATCACTCAGGCACAAAAGATTAAACTAAATCCCACCCTGAAACACAGCCCTTTGAGCTACTTGTAGCTCAGCCTTATTTCGTAATGGCACAGGGAAACAGCCTCATATTCGAATGACGGCTATTTTAACTTCACCCAACTTTGCGTTTGACAGGAAGGGAAGGCTTCGCTCTTACTTCCCTCACCAGCTGAAAGAGCTGGCAACCTGTCAATCCGCAGTTGTGCTCGTCACTGCATTTCTTCCCACCCTGATTAAACACATTACATTCGTAATGCAATCTATCACCCATCCCAAACCCTTCCCTCAAGGGAAGGGCTTACGAAAAAGATTAATCAAAATTATCTTCTCATAATCTTTTTAAAAAAAGGTAGGTAGGGCTTCGCCGTTGTAACCAAACAAATCCATCCCATACCTTGCTCCTAAGACTCAGCCCAGCAATCATGAGCGTCTTCTGCGATGCTTAAACTCCACCAGCAAACTAAACAGGCCTATCCTCAACCCGTCTCTGGCTTCTTGGAGTCGCTTAAACTACCCAAACTAAACAGCTATCCTACTTTCTCTTCTAATCTTTCAACCTATCCATGCAACCTCTATCCTCTACCTCAATCCCTCCTCTTTGTTACCATCCATACCCTTCCTACTCCACCATAAGTAAATCCTGCATCCCTTAGTCCAGTCCCGTGTTAGCGTTCCAGCTGACTTCCTACTCCACCATAAGTAAATCCTGCATCCCTTAGTCCAGTCCCGTGTTAGCGT
>SDBT01013744.1_pt1 | contig 12949 bp, 11 predicted proteins | sample 2277101 | NCBI WGS metagenome assembly SDBT01 (sample SAMN10404973, study PRJNA504765) | marine sediment metagenome | isolation source: marine sediment core GS10_PC15, 103 cmbsf | place: Arctic Ocean: Southern Knipovich Ridge | collected 2010 | reverse complement strand
TGAACGAAACTGACAAGCACCCGTGTCATCAACAATTAACATAGATAACAAAGCACCACAACTGACCATGGAAGATTTCACTAAATTTACCATACCACGATTATATTTATTTTTGTTATTAACGACCTACGCAGTTTTCAATCTTGGTTTAACTACATACTCACTATAGTTATTTTTAAGTTTTATATATTCCATCAGTTTTGATTCTGCAATTGAAAGCTTTTTTTGTAACTGTGTTATCTCATCCAGCTGTTTATCACACATCAGCTGATAACTAGATTGGCTTTCTAGGCGAACATGGCTCACAACATTGGATTTTAAAGTGGCAAGCGTCACCACATCATTAGATTTACATGATTCATTCATTATTTATACTCCTACACGGCAATGCTGTTTTGTTGAATACGCATAATGCCTAAGTTCATGATACATAAATATTAATTAATTGGCTCGCGAATTAAACCCAACATAAAACCCTACTTTTTCTATAGGTTAATATTTGTTGACTGCCGACCGTATGTGTGGCAGCTTAGTTTATTTACCTTTGTAGCCACCTGGATAGTCTACTCACATGGAGTTATTTAAGCAGCAGCCAAAATGCTTACCCATCATTTTTTTTATGGAAATGTGGGACAGATTTACCTATTACGGTGTTCTTTCTATACTTGTTATCTATCTCACAAAACACTTAGATTTCACTGACAATTCAGCATATACCGTTTATGGCATTTATAGCTCACTAAGCTACATGCTACCGATTATTGGCGGCTTCTTAGCAGATAAGTGGCTAGGTTATGGACGATCGATTTCTCTTGGTATTATTTTAATCATTATGGGTTGCTTCGTATTAATGGTTAATGGTGCGAGTTACCTCTATACCGGGCTATCATTTATCATCTGCGGTATAGGTCTATTTAAGGCCAATAATGCCAGTCTACTGGGTGCACAATACCAACTAAATGATGTGTCTAAAGAAAGTGGATTTACTCTCTTCTATGTTGGCATGAATATAGGCGCCATTCTAGGCCCTATTATTTTTGGCTATATTGCACTTAGATTTGGACTTGACTATGGGTTTGCGCTCTGCGCAATAGGCATGTTATCAAGCCTTATCCTATTCAGAGTTGCCAAAAGATACTTTCAAGATTGTAAAAGCACTGCTAAACCAAACAGAATCTCAAGCGTCTCTATTATATTAGGAATAACTATAACGATTTCAGTAATCTTGATATTTTTTAAATACACATCTATTTTCAGTGGACTTATCTTGCTATTTGGCTTGGGGACATTAGCTTACCTCATAAAAACATGCTTCCAGCAGCATAGAAGCAAACGCAATAAGCTTTTTGCATTAATTATACTCAATCTTTTCTCAATGTTTTATTTTGCATGCAGCTTACAGGTTAGCAGTTCCATGCTCTTATTCATTAGTCGAGATGTAAATACACACCTGATGATGGGAAATATTAATATTCCAACAGCTGCATTTGCATCACTTGAACCGATCTTTGTTATTCTTGCTGCACCACTATTATCACCTCTATGGGTCTATCTAAACAGATCTTCTAGCATACCACCTATCATCATCAGAACATCGTTGGGACTTTTTTTTGCAGCTGCAGGCTTTATTATTTTCGCCATCGCAGCAAGTAAATTATCACATGTTAGCTTTAACTATCCCTTATATGGCATCATTCTGGGTAATTTTATTCTGGGTGCAGGTGAACTCTGTATCGGTCCAGCATTGATATCCGCTGTTACCTATTTAGCACCAACATCATTGCGTGGGACATTTATGGGATTTTGGTATCTGTCGATTGCTTTCGCCGCCTATCTATCTAGCCTCTTAGCAAAATTGACAAGTGATAATATGCATGTCTCTATCAAACTAATTTCTCATGGCAGCACAGCCTTCGCACAGGCATTTTTTGAAACAGGCTTGATTGCTTTGACTGCATGCATCCTATTAGTGATACTCTCACCCTTTCTTAAGCGTTTAATTAAGAATGGCGCCCACCAAGCTAGTACTCAATACGGATAGAAATTCGACATAGTCCTCTTCATTAAAAAAACCTAATGAATGATAATGCTGTGCACCTTTGGCATGTAGTGTATCACGAGCATGAATGATTAATCGTTGCCTCTCATTATTACTGCAGAGCATTAGTTCTGTTTTTTTAAAAAGTCCGCCCAATATCATTGCATAGAAAAACCAATGTTGTGACGCTTCAGCCTTTAGCTCAAATAGGTTAGAAATATTAAAGCTAATAATAAAGTACTCAAACGCTGCTAAAAAATTAATAAGCGATCTGTAATCTTCATTCGTCATATCATGTTGATCTAACCAAACAGACAGTCTCGTTTCATTACTTAGACCATAACTTATTCTAAAATGTCGAGATGTTTCTTTGATAGATTGGTCGTCAACCTTAATACCGTACTCAGTTAATTTGCTTGAGATGCCGCGCCATAGGATGGCTGTTATTAGGAGTGTTTCATGTTTTTCTGGATCATCCTGTAGAAAAGATTTCAAGATATCATTTCTATTGATGCTCGTTTCGCATTTGTACTGACAATAATTGCCTGATAATTTCATAAGCAATAATAAGGTTTCCATCTCGAGCTCATGACTCATTTCATTTCTGGTTAAAGCAATTAATGAATTGATCCGTGAAAGCGCAGTAAGAGTTTTCACTATTTCAGGTTCACTAACACAGCCTTTCAAACACGATTTAATTTGACACGCATTGATATTAAGAAATACCGCTTGGTTTTTTTGCGTTCGGCCTGATGTTTGCTTATCATTTATTGCAAGGCCATGAGCCACGGCTAGCATGTAAGACATACGTTGAGTTAAACGATACTGGCTATCATACAAACGTGCTGCAGACATAATCTTTTCGTGACTAGGCAATCCATGATCATAATAGGGAAATGCTGAACAATTGATACGGTTCTGTAATGTTTTAAAAAATATCGACTGGCTCGTCATCACATCACCGAATGTTCTCCTTGAGCAAATGGGATCAATTGCATTTGAGCTAACCAACTGAAACGCAGCTATACAATCTAATTTTTTTTGGTCAATAATGCCTTTCTCGTTTAACCATTTAATTAGTTTATTGACGTCATATTTGATAGCTTGATCATTAAATGAATCCATGCTTAATTGATCTAATCGTCTTTTAGCATAAAATATATTTTTAAAGTGTGCTGTGATCGCTTCTCCAGACTTCTTGGAAACTACTTCCTCGCCAACTGCTTTTATCAACGTTGAGCGGATGTTTACCATCGCATCAGTGACCGGAGCATAATCATGGATTGCAGCGCGATGAAGCACAGTCACCTCGTCATCATCCTGAAGTTTTTCAGTTACATAGTCTTTATAAATGCTGCCTGTACCAATCATCCCATATCTATCTAACTCAGCTGCGCGTAATGCGCCCATACTTGAGGCACCAATAACGACTACACCCTCCTCAATAGCAAACAATAACTCTTTGTGCCAAACCGAAGGCTTGTCGTTAAAATAGCCATCAATAAGCACAATCACATCCGGTTTTAATCGCAAAACATACAAAATGTCACCACATGTCGCCGGCGGAAAGTAATGAGCCATTGGCAAGTATTGCTTGGCCTCATCCTGTGACATTGTTGGCCCTAAGAAAACAACTATTTTTTTAACTACATCATCGTTCATCTTATTACATCCGACTTCCATCAAATAACATGCCCGGGATCACCGTTTGAACAACAGGGATAGCTAGCTCTTTTTGCGTATGATCAATAATAAAAATGGACGGATAGCCAGCGTCATAGATATTTTTTGAAAGTTGATTAATATCTTGCTCAAATGATTGGTTTAATTTAAGGTTTATACAGTGCTGATACAATTTTACACTCACATCCTCGGTATTATTATGACTCATGTTGCCCATTGACTGCCTAAAATAATAATCGTGAAAAACATCATCGCGATTTCCACTAATTAATGTTAGCCGTGCTTGTATAGCTTCGGTTATTGCTCTTAATAAAGCGATGGATTTTGACAAGTGCGTTCCAGTACCAGAGAAAAAGCGCTGGCCTCTAAAAACATTTTTATTATCAATAGTACAATGGAATGTTGGTATTTTAAGATTTGATGTCACATCCCAGATTTTAACCTCTAAGTCACTCTCATGAATGTTGAAGAGAAGCTGGTTAATCACATCATCATCGATGCTGTGATTAATTAATCGTGTCATTTGGCGGTCATCGATTGGCGATTTTTTCCATTTATATAATGCATCTCTTTCAATAATCTCACATAGACTATGGCACAAAGCCTCATCACGTGTGTTGCCTGCCGCAATACCGTTAGTACTTGCACGAAAAAAATTATATGCCGGGTGTGGCCGTGTGGAATCAAGGCAGGTAAGCACATACGGGATGTAGTGGCTAACACCGGAGTTCAATTCAACACATGCAGCCCATTCAAGTGGGTAGCTAGCTAAACCATGATGAACACAACAATGGCTCAATTGCGTTAGTGTGTGAATATCGACTAAGCGATATGATGATTTTAAATCTATGTAAGAACCATGCATTACAGGGTCTTCTGGATTTTCCATGTGATAACATTCAATTGATTCCATGATCGCTGAAATTTCAGCCAATGTCTTTGTGATTCCCTTTCCTTGTGAAACAGACAAATGCTTTGCGTTGGGCCTGATACAGGTGACTACCGGTATACCCAAGTTATCTAGCCCTGTAATATTAGCGATGCGCGTGATACCGATTTTATTTAATATGGACGCTAAGTTCTCTCGCGTTTTGTTTGGTTGCAGTGCACGAATTGTGCCACCTATATCATAATACTGAGAATCCACTGAGTTATGCCCTGACTTAAATTTAATATCGTGTTAATGACGCATCGATTTGATCAATCCAAGCCAATATGCCACCTGCTAAACTTTTAGATGATGTATAGCCCTTTTGATTTAAGAGTTCAATAGCTTTTTGACTTCTCACGCCTGACTTACAATACGCCACGATGGGCTTATCAATTTGCATTTCCTCAAGCTTGTTTGGCAGTTCACTCAGCGGAATCAACACACCACCGATATGACACAGTTCATTTTCCCACGACTCTCTAACATCCAGCAAAAAAACATCGCTTTTCTTTAACAGCTGTTCAAGCTCTTTAGGCGATATGCTGTTTGGTGAAGGCTCAACATCATCAGTGTTAGCACAAGATACGTCTTGCCTACTGATTGTATCAAAGGCTGTTTTGTGCGTACATAATAGACAACCCTTGCGCTTTTCTATTGCAAACGATTTGATGTTCATTGATAACGCATCAATTTGTAACAGTCGGCCAATTAACGGCTGACCAATACTCAGCAATAGTTTTATTGTTTCCATGGCTTGGATGCTACCCAATATTCCGGGTAATGCCCCTACCACACCACCTTCAGCACAATTTGGCATGAGTCCAGGCGGCGGCGCCTCTTGATAAAGACATCGATAACACGGCCCATTGTTAGTACAAAACACACTGCAATGTCCTTCAAATTGAAAAATGCTGGCATAAACCAAGGGAATACCCAGATGAAAACAAGCGTCATTTATCAAATAGCGTGACGCAAAGTTATCTGTGCAGTCAAGCACCACATCATAACCATCAAACAAGTCTAAAGCATTGTTGGCTTGAAGTGAGGTTTTGTGATCAATAATAGTAATATGCGGGTTTGTGCGACTCAGTTTAGATTTGGCAATCTGCACCTTAGCAAGTCCCACATCATCAATAGTATACAAAATCTGCCGTTGCAAGTTTGAAAGGTCAACCACATCATCGTCGACGATGCCTAGTGTACCTATGCCTGCGGCAGACAGGTATGACAAGACAGGACACCCCAAGCCCCCCGCCCCGACACAAAGTACACGAGCATTTTTAAGCTTTAGCTGGCCATCATGACCAATTTCACGTAATGAAAAATGCCGTGCATATTGCAACACTTCTTCTTTGGACAAAGACATGAACGACCTCTTCGAGTTATTTCAACCGTTAACCGCCGGACATTGCGGGAATAATGGTAATGGTGTCGGATGCTGACACCTGAGAGCTAACTTTATCTAACTGATTAATGTCTTTATCATTGATAAAAATGCTCACAAAGTGATTGATGTTACCTTTATCATCAATAAGATACGGTCTTAGAGGAGAGTATTTAGCGATCAGTGATTCTAGAATCAATCGAATCGTCTCCCCTTCAATGACCACCTCACATTGTTGCTGAGTAAATTTTCTTAATACTGAAGGAATTTGTACGTAAGCCATCGGATAAACAATCTGCTCATGATCTAGCTGTGGTACAGCATTGTGATTTCTGACGCCTGCTCAACATTCGCTTGTAATGGTGACGACACCCCTAGCAGACCAACATCTTGATTATCATGAGAAGATTCAATCGATTCATTAACAAGTGATAATGTTGTATCGTTGATGGTGCTATTCATTGAGGGTCTCCTCTCGATCATGTTTAAGGATATGTCGTGCTTTTTTTTATTATCACGGGCTAGATTCTAAACCAAATTGAGAAAAAATGCCATGAGGAATAAGTTACCACGCGCAATATGACAGATTTTTTCATTTAGAGTCAGATGGTTATATAGAATAAGCATAAAATGCAATTAACTAGCTCATTTACCGCTAACTTTACCCTGTCACCTTTAAACAGGAATTAGCGCTCTGATTGTGCAGAAGAAATACGGATACAACCTCTGAGTATTGGGCTGGTATGGCAAAAATCCAAATGTTGAAATCGTTCGGCGTCCAGTTTAATAGCGCGATCGTCTTGGCACAGCTGCGTTGTATTCATAATGTGATCGATTTCCTGATTTGGGTCTGTATGGAAATATTCTTGCTTCACCGAATGCACCCATTTATAGATTGGTGTGTTTTCCAAGCCCAAGCTATTTTCTTGAATATAGGATGATACACCATCCATTATGTGCTTTATCTCGCGAAGATCATCAAGTTTGCTCGATGCTTTTCGCGACTTTGGTGAAAACACCATAAGCGTCGGTGCTTCTAGTGAGTAATAACTAGGCGAGCTCATATCATCGGGTGAAAAATAGCCGGGATGTATGATACTAGGCACGTATTTTAATTTATAAACATCAGCAAACACTTGCTGTATTGCCTTAACTGGCGCAGCCGAATCATCCCTAGCAAAAACAAACGCAGGGTATGCACCCACACCAATACCGTATAAATGCTTAATCGTATCAGTCAAATAAGGATTAGGTTTTAAATTTTTTGTCTCTAGCGCGCACGATATTGTAAAATCAAATACCACCTGATTTCTTAAAAATGCCGTATCATGCCAGGCTGATTCTAAAAAATATTGCCGTAATGCCATCCATTTTTTGTCGTCTTTTTTATTCATCCACTCACCAGTGAAAAATAATAACTCAGAGCACCAGTCATCTGGAAAATTTGGACGTTTTGCGAGATTAACGAACATTGACCATTGGTCATACAACGTATTGAGCTGTGTTTTTTGGATGTTAAATTCACGCTGTATATTTTTAAATGATGTCGCATCAGATATTTTTGGCAACAAAGAAATAGTCCTTGCTCCTGAAGTGATATCCCATACTCTACCTAAGTGTGCTGACTCTGATATCTCTAACGCATTCCACAGAGCAAATATTTTGCCAACTTTCATCATGCTATAGGGAACCGAACGATTCGCCTTTTTCATGTATAGCTCAATGGAGTTTTTTAATACAACACCAATTGGCATAGTTTTAGCATATGAAAGATTATCACGAATTTTTTTATCAATGCTCGCATCATCAATATCAACCCAATTGCCATCATCATTCGGTAATTGTAGCTTGCCTTGTTTTAAAATATGCTGCCCAAATGGGTACCGAACTTTAATTAGTTTCAGCTCTTTCCCTGGGTTGAGCGCATCAATCACAGCAGCAAAGTCTGGGTTATGCATAACCACACTTTCTCTTGCATCGGCCCAAGTTAAAATATCAATATTCGATTGAATTGCCTCGACCATATTACACACCCTCCTGTTCATCATGCACGCTCAACTGCTTACGGTTTTCTATCTTGATCATTTGTTTCACTCGGCTTACCATGACTAATTAATTGTCTAATTTCGTCTCGTTCATGTTGCTGGGCAACATCTATCGGTGTGAGTCTATTTTGTTGATCTTTTGCTGATGTGTCTGCGCCACCCCTTATCAGTACTTCCACCACATTGTTTGCACCATATAACGCAGCATAATGCAGTGGCCGAAACCCCTCCTGCGGATCACAATAATTTGGATCGGCGCCAGCTTTTAATAACGTCGTTACGTCACTCTTGCGATTCAGAATGACAGCATCAATAAGTTGTTGGCTCAGTGCATCCATACCTTATCTCGATGAATTATTTAGTGGTAGTAAGTTGTGGGTAATATTTAAACACAAATAAGAGCGTGGGTATGTAGGATATAAGCTCTTCACTTGTGAGACATCGCCCCTAAGATCTTCGCTATTCCACGGAACCCGTAACATTGACATTCACATCTTCCTTTTTGGCATGCAGCAGACAAACAAAGTATCTTGCTTGTCCCCTTTACCCTTGCTCTGCTAAACACAATGCTTCTTCAAAATTTCCACGACTTTGCCTTGGCTTGCTCCTTGGTGAACTAGCTGTTGAATTTGATCTATCAGATCATCACATAACGCAATAAGTCTCGGTTCCTTAGCATTCTTGGCTTCTTCAGTAACCTCAACAAGCTTTCCAGCAAACCGTATTGCTTTTTCAGTCAACCTTCTGTGATGATTTGAGTCAGTTAGAGCAACAAACTGCTTGGTTTGATTGCGCGCCTCTTCTTTAAGACTCTTCCATTTTGTTGCCTTTATATTTTCACGTTCTTTTACTTGAATTCCGTATTCTGAGTGGTTGCTAAACCCTATCGGAGTTCGCCAATTTCCATCGGATAGAATTTTCATGCATCTTGCTACTACATGCTTAAAGGAATTGATGCCTTTATGTTGTTGAATGTTTAGCACGGAAAATTTAAGTTGCTCCCATAGATCTTTTGGGCTTGATATTATTAAGCTTTGTTGGTTTGCAGTCCTTGTGAAAGCGGCTCTTAAATATTTTAATTGTCTCCAAGACAGGTTTTCACCGACTAGTTCAAAATTAATATCACTTGTTATATTATTTGTTTCCTTTAAATTTGATCTTATTCTTATAGATAATCCCCTTTTTGCCGGTAGTTCTCGGCAGTTATGGCTGTTGATAACTTTTTCTTGTTTTTGGCAACCTATTATTTTGTTAGGCTTTTTGTAAGAAGTGATGGGATCTTTTCCTCTATTGATAGTTTTATTTATTGTGGTGATAACAAAGTCAGGTATATGAAAGTGTGTTTGTATCTTATCACGCCATAAAAACTTCTTTTTAAGAATGAGGCCTTTCTTACATAGGCCATCTAACAGACTATCAATTGTGCGTATACTTAAACCTGCCCATTTTGAAAGTTCACCTTTGTTTAAGCAACACCATTTTTTGTCTTCGTGTTCGATTTTTGTATTTGCATATGCAAATGCTATCTTTGAGAAAATTAATGCTGTTCGCACTGAACCAGTATAATCTGTTATTGCACCTAACATGTCTAGATTTACTGGAACCATATTAGTTTCTGTTGATGCGCTTATAAATATGCGTTTCTTACCATACCAAAGGCCAACGGTTTTTTCTATTAAGCCTGTTTCTTCAAGTTGTCCCAGGATTCTATCTATTTTTTTTGTGCTGAAACCAAACCATGAGGCAATCTGTTTACGCGATCTTGCAATTACCGCACGATCGAACTTTTTAATTTTTGTAAAGCTTTGGTGAAACTTTATTTTTGACAATAGGAGAGTGGCATCGACGTTGTTTAATCTACTATTCAGTGAATCAAACGCCTTAAAATTGATTGGGCAAATGCTAAGTGACGACAGTGAGCTATTTGTCATGTGATTTCCTTATTAGTTTATTGCAAATAAGAACCACATAGACTAAAATCAGAAGTGATTGTTAAGGTACTTCATGTGATAGACCACGTGGTATCTTCTTTAAAACCCCCAACTATTGGCGTAGCTGGGGGTTTTTTTATTTTGTCCCCCCGGGGGGACAATTAGTTTTTACGGGTGTCCCCCCGGGGGGACACGTCGTATAGTTTAGACAATTTATCAGATAAAATTTCCTTGAATCCTTTTGTTAGTTCGTTTAAATCAATAATCTCATCATTGAATAGTTTTACAATGTCTTTTGGGAAATGAATAGATGGTATAGCATTGTTATCTAATCTCCACGTGAAGATGTGTCGGCCGTCTGGGCTTAGAACTTTCTGATTTGTTTGTAAAACCATATCATCTGACGAGAGAGCTTTGTTGACCTCTTTATTTATCATTTTGTGACCAAAGTTTCCCGTCCTAATTTTAGGTGCTAGATCTATCAGACATTGTAAGTGCGAGTCACTCTTTACAGCGAGTCTATTCAGCTCTTCCGCAGTTCTGGCTGATACTAGTCTGAAGTCGCCAATAGCATCAAATAACGGCTTTGGAATCTTTTTATATGAGAGAAGCCGTGAAACTTGCTGTCTGCTAATGCCGAGAATTTCAGTTAAGTCTTTTTGCTCAAGAATGCCAGCATCAATTTTATCTGCATAGCTCATGCCTTTGGCAAATTCAGATAAATCTGAGCGCTGTTGATTTTCAATTGCCTGTATTAACGCTGCATCTTTATCACTAAGATCTTGCATAACGACCTTAAGTTTCAAACCAGCAACTTCGGCAGCTCTCCAACGCCTTTCGCCGATAATTAATTCAAACCGGCCAGGCGATTTTTTTGATGCTCTTACAATACAAGGCTGCTGCTTTCCAACCGATCTAAATGTCTCAGCAAGTTCGTTGATATCACCAAGCTCATTTGCAGGTCTATCTTTATGCTTCCATCGGTCAATGCGTGTTGGATCAATTTCATGGATTGATAGCACCGCTGACGTTAGTCCCGTCAGTGATGTATTGAGATCCACTGAGGTTGGGTTTAGTTGTAATTCATTGGTAAAAATCCCGCTGTTCTTGACAGATTTAACATCACCTGAATTTAAAAGCGCAGCTAGCGCGCCAGTCATGTGCACATCTTTTTTCTTGCTCATAGCATGGATTCCTTAATCTTAGTTTCCTGATTTTTTGTGGAAGAGTTTGATTGTGCCTCCCAGATTTGTTTGAAATAGCCGATAAATTCATTGTTAACTTCATTTAAGTGGTGCATAGCACGGCGATAAGCTTCCTTGCTGCCACGAGGCTTTGTAATGTCGTAAATACTGCTTAAATCATTAGTGGATTTTTCAATTTCAACGGTTGCGCACATATATGCGCCCAGAACATAACCACCAAACTGTGTTCTCATCATGTTCTCAACCTGCATTGCTTCATTTGATCCGGAGTGCTTAGAGAGAAGTACACGGAAAAGCTCGTATGATTTATTGCCTAATGAGTTGAAAAGTTTTTTCAGAGTACCGGTTAACATTATAAAACTAGCATAATCAAACATGTTTGGAGGAATTGGCACTATTAGGCCGTTGGCAGCTATAAGTGCATTGATGGTCAGCACTCCTAAATTGGGTCCACAGTCAATTAAGATAACATCATAATTATCTTTTATTCCTTCTAATGCGAGGTTAAGGCGATTAGCAGGAGAACCTAGTTCGCTTTGGTTGTTAATTTTAGGGTTTGGTAAAGATAGCTCGATATCCTGTAAAGCAAGATTAGCTGGTACGATATCAAGCCCATCAAAGTGAGTCTGGCGAATCACTCGCTTGATATCGCTTGAAGTTACCAATAGTGATGCATATATCGTGTTATCAAAGTCCAATTCTAAATCTGGAATGAGGCCCCCAGCAACAAAGGTTGATGAGCCCTGAGGGTCAAAGTCAACTATTAGCACCCGTAAGCCTTCTAGGGCACATTTTTGGGCTAAGTGTACGGTTGTTGTTGTTTTGGCACTACCTCCTTTGAAGTTTGCTATGGCAATAACCATCGGGTCTGAGCCTTCGGGTCTTTTAACACGGGTGCCTATAATATCTCTGATTTTATTAATTCTAGCTAAACTATAGATACGACGATTATTATCATCTCTTTCTGGAGAGCCAACCTTGCTATTATCACTTTCAAGCTTGCGGAGTGTTGGAGCAGTAATGCCTATCATTTTGGCGGCATCAACAATTCCCCAGTGCCTTGCATGCTTTTTTGTATGTGGTGAAATGACAATGTCTCGTATTTTAGTTAACATGTCATTACCAGCATCTTGAAAAGATTGCATAGTGTTTGCTGGGTGGGATAAACCGATAGGTGTTAGTCCATTCTTTATCATGTGTTAGATCCTTTAAGGGGCGCAGGTTTTATGTTTTTTCTATAAAATGTGAATATACGCCAATTTTATGGAAAACATCAATAACTTTGTAGGTTTCTATATATAATAGCTATCTGTTTGTTTAGATTATGATCATCACTGGTTTGCTGGGCAAACACTTGGTTAGAGTTGGCTCATAAGTCACGGACGCAATTCTTAATTACCGAGCATTTGAATAAGGCTTTTTACAGGGATAAGGGGACGCTTACAGGGTGTTAAGTGATCCCTTAGATCACCCCATAAACGTCATCTTGGGTGGATTGCTTTTTCATCACTCTACAATGCTCAGGATAGCTCGTTGAGTTGCTGTTCAAGCTCTTCGTTCTGCTGATAAATAGCATTGTAGAGCGCTTCAAACTGTTTTGCCTGATGCTTGTATTTTTGAGTTTCTAGCTTGGTTTGCTGCAGTTCTTTGAACTGGGCGGTAAGCAGTCGTTTCAATTGCTGTGAATCGTCGGGTAGGGCGCTGATAGCCTCGGGAAGGGGGGTTGTGAGTT
>SDBT01013743.1_pt1 | contig 12949 bp, 2 predicted proteins | sample 2277101 | NCBI WGS metagenome assembly SDBT01 (sample SAMN10404973, study PRJNA504765) | marine sediment metagenome | isolation source: marine sediment core GS10_PC15, 103 cmbsf | place: Arctic Ocean: Southern Knipovich Ridge | collected 2010 | reverse complement strand
GATACTGATACTTGGGATACTTCTTGGTTAGCAAACTGGACTGCATATAATACTACTTGGTCTACTGATACTAATACTTGGGATACTTCTTGGTTAGCAAACTGGACTGCTTATAATTCAACATGGTCTACTGATACTTGGGATACTTCTTGGTTAGCAAACTGGACTGCTTATAATGATTCTTGGACTTCTACAACAAATGATTCTTATGTTAAAGTTGCAGGCGATACAATGACTGGAGATTTAATTATGCAATCTAATTTAACATTAAACACAACTCCTGGAAATTGGGCAGCAAATCCTACTTTATCTTTTGGAGATGGAGATACTGGGTTTTATGAGGGATCAGATAATAATTTATATCTTTCAGTAGGTGGAACAGGGTGGTGGTATTGGGCAAGTTCTTCTTTTAGAAGTGCTAATAGTGCAGGACCCTCTTTAGTTGGAGCAGGAACTACTTCTAATACAGTCCCATCTGTTTTAGCTTATAGATTAGATAGTAATACAGGGTTGGGTGGAAGTGGAAATGATGATTTAAGTTTAATTGCAGGAGGAAATGAAACAGCAAGATTAACTTATGATGGAAATGTCAAACAATTAATTATAAATCCAGGATATATTCAAAATAATGCTACAAATCCTTCTCTTGCATTTGGAGATGGAGATAGTGGTTTTTATGAAGTAAGTGATGATGCTATATGGATAACAGTAGGTGGAGATAGTATTGGATATTTTGCTTCAAATGCATTATGGGGAACAGCAACAGGGAAACCCTCAATTTATTTAGATGTTACTTCTTCTGCAACAGTTCCTGGATTTATGTTTAGAAATGATGCAGATACAGGAGTAGGAAGAGCCGCAGCAGATGTTTTGTCTTTAATTGCAGGTGGAGCAGAAATTATGAGGTTGTCAAATTCTTCTGGGACATTGCTTACACAAGTTAATGGCTCATTAAATGTAGCAGGGGATGGTAATTTTACTGGTAATGTTACTGTCGAAGGAATTAAATTAGAAGGAGATACAACAAATCACAGAATTTACGATAATTCAACTTGTGTTATAATTAAAGGTGATACTTCTGAGTTGAGAATATGTTAGAATGAAGAAGAAATTAAAAAAAAATCTGATTATAGGGGGAGGGATTTTTTTATTAATACTTTTATTAGGATTTGTTTTAATAATTAAGGTACCAACTATTAACGAATTTGTACAAGAAAGAATTAATTTAGGTGGAATACTTCAATATGCAGTAACTTATGATTGCGAGGATAGCAGCATAGCAAGAACAAGTGGAGGAACTGTTTATTCGCAAGGAGATAATCCTCCTAATGAATTAGATGATGATGCTTTTGATGACAATACTGCCACAAAATGGCTTGACGCTGGAGGTACTGATGGACAGTCTTGGATAACTTACCATTATGGTGGAGGAGCAGAGTATAAAATTGCAAGATATTCTATTACAAGTGCAAATGATTTTCCTGTAAGAGATCCAAAAGACTGGAACTTAGAAGGAAGCGACGATAATTCAACCTGGATTATTTTAGACACCCAATCTGGAATAGAATTTATTTCAAGATTTCAAACAAAGAATTTCACAATAGCTAATGAAAGTGTGGGTAATTATAATTATTATAGATTGAATATTACTGATATATGGGATGCACCAAGTGCTAATAGTGTTCAACTTTCAGAAATTGAATTATATGAATGTACTCCTCAATTTACTATTCCAACAATAAATAACGTGGTTCTCAATAGTACTAGTGGTTTATATTATGATAATGAGAGTTTGTATGGTTATTGTAATGCTTCTGATGAGGGAGATGATGATGTAGTATATAATGCTGTATGGTATAAAGATGGTGTTGTTACTTATGTAGAGACGTTAGGTGTTGATACTTCTCTTTCTGCTGCAGGGGATAATACTTGTAGCATTCTTGTTAATGGAACTCTTATGTGTTGGGGATGGGATGACCCATATGGACAATTAGGTGATGGCTATCCTAATGTTAATCAATCAACTCCTGTATTTGTTGCTTCTTCAAATAATTTTTCTTTTATTAGTGTGGGAGCATATAATATTTGCGGTTTACTTACTAATGGCAGTGCGATGTGTTGGGGGCATGATAGTGATGGACAAGTAGGGGATGGTAATGGCTTTACATATAATATTACTATTCCTGTGTTTGTTAGTGGGAATCATAATTTTTCTACTATTAGTGCTCCAAGATGGCAGACTTGTGGTTCATTGACAAATGGTAGTGCAATGTGTTGGGGTAGAGATGAGTTTGGTGAATTAGGAGATGGAGATGATGATGAAGCAGATGAAGCCTCTCCTGTTTTTGTTATTACTCCTTATAATTTTTCTAGTGTTACTTCTCATTATGATCATAGTTGTGGTGTTATTACTAATGGTAGTGCAATGTGTTGGGGAGCAGATGATGATGGTCAAATAGGAGATGGAGATGATGATGAAGCAAATGAACATGTACCTGTTTTTGTTTCTGGAAATCATAATTTTTCTAGTCTTCATGCAGGTCTTTTTTCTACTTGTGGTCTTCTTACTAATGGTAGTGCAATGTGTTGGGGAGCAGATGATGATGGTCAAATAGGAGATGGAGATGATGGTCAAACAGATCAACATGTCCCTATTTTAGTCGATACTTCTGAAGTCTTTTCTAGTATTGATTTGGGTTCATCTGCTGTTTGTGGTGTTATTACTAATGGCAGTGCAATGTGTTGGGGAAGAGATCTTTATGGTGAATTAGGAGATGGAGATGATGATGAAGCAGATGAATATTCACCTGTATTTGTTAATTCTTCAGAGATATTCTCTGTTGTAGCTGAGAGTGATTCTCATGGTTGTGGTCTTCTTACTAATGGTCGTGTAATGTGTTGGGGATGGAATAATGCTGGTCAGTTAGGAAATGGGTATATTGGATGGTCTGGTAATCATAGTCCTGTTTATGTAGATTCTTCTTATCGTTTTGGTAAGGGTAGACCTGCAACAAATGGGGATTTGTTAGTCTCGACTCTATCCTCTTCCTACACATCTGGTGGTGAAAATTGGACATTTGAATGTAATGTTTATGACCAATATAACTCTGCTACAACAGTTAATACATCTGTTTTAATTCTTGATACTTCAGATACAACACCGCCAACAATTACTAATGTGGTCCTCAATAGCACTAGTGGAAACAATTACACTACAGATAATCTTACTGTTTATTACACACTTTCAAATGGAAATACAACTATTCTTGATTGGAGAAATAGTAGCACTTCGATTGCAGTGCTAAACATGCCTTTTGATACCAATTCTTCTACAAACGTGAAAGACTATACGACCTTCGGAAACAACGGAACAACCTCTTCGAATCCTGAATGGGTTTCTCAGGAAGTGGTTGGTGGTGCATATAAATTCGATGGCAGCAATTATATCAATTTAAGTGAGCCCGCAGACCTCGATTTCACATCCTCGGACAATTTTACTGTTTGTGCTTGGGTGAACATGACTAGTCTTGACGGTAGTTGGCGTACAATCATTGGAAAAGGTAACAACCAGTGGACTTTGCAACATTCAACTACCCATCTTCCTACATTTTCTATCTATAACGGCGCGAGTTGGGATGTGGAATACTATACGGAGGCCTTGACAGTAGGAACAGCGTATCATTTATGCGGGAGAAAACAAGGCACAGAAGTGAGTATATGGGTCAACGGTAGCAAAGGAGGCACACCAGAAACTACAACCGGTCCAGCCGACAGCTCTTATGAGGTGCACATAGGTCATAACAGTCAAACAAACAGCTATATAGATGCTATTATTGACGAAGTACTGGTCTTCAACAAGAGCCTCTCGGCAGAGCAAATACAAGCTATATACAATGCAGGATTGAACTCCAATTCTATGAATTTACTTGTCAGTAATGAAACAATAATTGGTGACAATTTCACAGTAGCAGTGACTGGAAATAATATAGAAGGGGATGGTGCAACTGTGATGAGCAATTGGCTTCTGATAACAGAAGATCCAACACCCCCAACAATTACTTGGGAAGACCCAACACCAACAGATGGAGATACTATTAGTGATAATTTTACATATTTGAATACAACAATTACTGATGCTAGTGAAACATCTGCATGGTTTGATTGGAATAAATCTTTAGTAGGTTATTGGGCTATGGACTTCTACAATTCAACAGGGATTTATGATAATTCAAGTTATGATAATTTTGGAACTTTTAGTGGAGGTCTTGGAACAGGTGATTTAATAACAGGTAAAAGAGGAAATGCACTGGATTTTGATGGGGATGCAGACCTTATTAATTTGGCAAGCGAGATTGATGTTGATGGTAATGCAACAATTTCAATTTGGATTTATGCGGAAGGACTTAGTCAAAGTTCAAATATGTTTTTAGGAAAGATTGATGGGGATAATTATGTTGCTATCACTAATGGTGGAGATTTAAGAATACAAGATGCTTCAAGCACAAACAGAGACTGGACAAATTTTGGCGGAACAACAGGAGAGTGGTATCATGTAGCAATAAAGAGAAATGAGAGTCATTGGGAAGCTTTTAAGAATGGTGTGAGTCTTGGCCTTAATACAGTTAGTGGGTCTAATGGCAATTTATTGGTTGATTCTATAGGTCAGGGATATACAGGTAATGAATATGAATGGAATGGTTTAATAGATGAAGTTTTAATATTCAATAGGTCTTTAACAGCAGAAGAAATCAATGCAACTTATAATGCAGGAACATATAGATTATTCAATAATTTCACTTCTTTGTTAGATGGAACATATAATTATAGTGCTTATGCAATTGATGCTTTTGGTAATTTGAATATAACTTCTCCGGATAGAGAAATAACTTTAGCAGGAGATGCAATTAATCCAATTGCTAGTTTTGGAACAAATCCTGTTAATAATTCAAATGAATCTTCACAATCTGTTACCTTTGAATTGAGCTGTTCAGATAATGTAGATGTTGATACTTTAATATTATATGGAAATTGGACAGGAAGTTGGCATGCTAATCAAACAAATTCAAGTGCTGTAAATGCAAGTGTATGGTCTATACAAGTAGATAATATTCCAGAAGGAAATAATCATATTTGGGGTGTTTGGTGTAATGATACTGCTGGTAGAAGTGATTGGACAGATTTCAATAGAACATTTAGTGTAGATACAACACCCCCAACAATTACTTGGGAAGACCCAACACCAACAGATGGAGATACTATTAGTGATAATTTTACATATTTAAATACAACAATTACTGATGCCAGCGACACATCTGCATGGTTTGATTGGAATAAATCTTTAATTGGTTATTGGGGTTTTGATTATTATAATTCAACAGGAGTTTATGATAATTCAAGTTATGATAATCATGGAACATTTTTTGGAGGTCTTGGAACAGATAACTTGACAACAGGTAAAAGAGGAAATGCTTTGGATTTTGATGGAATCGACGACTTCATAAATATCACCCATGATTCTTCATTCGAAACCACTGACGGAACCGTAATGATGTGGATTAACATGAATGATCTTGACGAGAACACAGTACTAAGTAAGGACCTGTCTGGATGCACAGGTGACTGCGGTCATTTTACTATGGGCTACAACTTGAGTGTGTTTTATCCACCACCATGTACTGACAAATTTTGTCTAAGGCTGCAGAACGACGGAAACGGTCCCCACTACGGGCTTTACAGCAATGATACGATGCTCACCATGGAAAAGGATATGTGGTATCATGTTGCATTCACCTTTGGTTCTCAGGGCATGTATCTTTACATAAACGGGATAGAGCATGATTACAATGAGAGTGTTAAGGGTATAGACAACAATCAGCTAGACCTTCTCATAGGAAAGGAATATCCTGGCGGTACTGATGATAATTTCAACGGTTCTATTGATGAGATTATCTTTTTCTCAAGGCAACTTTCTGTCCAAGAGATTAATGCCTCCTATAACAGCTCGGCATACAGACTCTTCGCCAACTTCACAAGTCTTTCAGACGGAACATATAATTATTCTGCTTATGCAATTGATGAATTTGGTAATTTGAATATAACTTCTCCTGATAGACAGGTTACTGTTTCAGCAGATACAACTAATCCAATTGCTAGTTTTGGAACAAATCCTGTTAATAATTCAAATGAATCTTCACAATCTGTTACCTTTGAATTGAGTTGTTCAGATAATGTAGATGTTGATACTTTAATATTATATGGAAATTGGACAGGAAGCTGGCATGCTAATCAAACAAATTCAAGTGCTGTAAATGCAAGTGTATGGTCTATACAAGTAGATGATATTCCAGAAGGAAATAATCATATTTGGGGTGTTTGGTGTAATGATACTGCAGGTGGAATTGATTGGACAGATTTCAATAGAACATTTACTGTAGATACAACATTACCAACAATTACTTTTGAAAGGCCTCCAACTCCTTCAAACACTTCATCAACTTCATCTTCTGTGACAATTGTTGCAAATATATCTGATGATTTAGGCATCTCTTCGTGGATTGATTTTGACAGTAGCTTGATGTTGTGGTTAAGTTTGGAGGGTAATGCTTTAGATAATTCTTCATTTAATTGGAGCACAACTGATGGAGGGGTTACTTATGCTTCTGGTAAATTTGGGCAGGCAGCTACAGGATTCACTGCAACAAATAAGATTATTGTAAATTCAAGTTTAGATTATGCTTCAGGTAATATGACTATATCTTTTTGGATGTATGTTGTAAATGGTGCAACTCCAAATAGGCAGAATCCCATAGGAAAAGCATATGGTGGAGATGGGACATTTACTTTAGAACCTAGTGGGTATATAAATTTCTTTTTTGGAAGTTTTGGAGGTGATGATGAGAATTATACTCAAGATCTTAGTGGAGATTTTGCAACAAATGGAACATGGGAACATTGGGCAATTACAAGAGATAGGAGTTCGAGAATAACTCAGTGGTATAAAAATGGTGTTGCATCAGGTGCTGCATACAATTACAACTCACTATATGATCCCCTTCATAGTACTAATGATTTGGAAATTGGAGATGATTATGTAAATCCTTTAAATGGTTCTCTTGATGAGATAATGATTTTCAACAGAAGTTTATCTTTAACAGAAATAAAGGCATTATATGATTCAAAAACAAATAAATTTAATACCTCTTCTATGAATTTAGCAGAGGGACAACACAATTATACAGTTTATGCTATTGATGCAGCTGGAAATGCAAATAATTCAGGATGGAATTATTTTAATGTAGATACAACACCCCCAACAATCACTTTACCTGTTTATACAAATGCAACTCAATACAAGAATACTCAGAGCCTTATATTTAATATTTCTGTTGTAGATGCAAGTGCTGCATATTGTTCTATTAATGTTGATGGAAACACAAATCAAACACTTGCAATATCAAGTGGATGGTGTAATGGAACATATGCATTAACAGGTATTGCAGATGGAAATAAAACAATCAATGCATATGCAAATGATACTTTAGGTAATACTGCATTAAACAATTCATATGTTGTTTGGGTTGATACAACAACACCAACACCTTTATTTGGAACAAATCCTGTTAATACATATAATGACACCGACGGTTCAATAACATTTGAATTAAAATGTTCTGATAATGTCAATCCAAGTGTATTACAACTTTGGGGTAATTGGACAGGAAGCTGGCATGCTAATCAAACAAACTCAACTCCTGTTAATGATACTATATGGTCAATTCAGGTTGATAATATTCCAGACGGTTCAAGATATGTTTGGGGTGTTTATTGTAATGATAGTGTAGGAAATGAAAATTGGACAAATACAAATAGGACTTTTACAGTTGATACAACACCTCCATCAATAACCTGGGAAGACCCAACTCCTAATGACGGAGATACAATCTCTGATAATTTTACATATTTAAACACAACAATTACTGATGCTAGTGAGACTTCTGCATGGTTTGACTGGAATAAATCATTAGTAGGGTATTGGTCAATGGATTATTATAATTCAACAGGAGTTCATGATAATTCAAGTTATAGTAATTTTGGGACATTTAATGGAGGACAATCTACAAGCGATATAGTTACTGGGAAGAGGGGGAATGCTCTTGAGTTTGATGGTGTTGGGGATTATGTTAAAACATCCACTTCCCCAGTACCCAACGATGATTTTAGTGTGTCACTTTGGTTTTATCCAACTTCTTTCTGTCCGAACAATGGGGCAGTTATTTCGCAATCTACAGATTGGTATGTCCATTGTTGGAATAATGAGTTACGGTTCTGTATAGAAACTTCTTGTCCAATAGAAACAGCTACAGCTTATAGTTTGAATACATGGCATCATTATATTGGAGTTTATGATTACAGCACTGAACAAACGTATGCTTACTTTGATGGTTCTTTAGTTGGGAATAAAACAACTACAACTCTTTCAAAAACTTATGATTATGTTTGGATTGGTAAACGAACTCTATATTTCAACGGCTCAATAGATGAAGTCTTAATTTTCAACAGAGCATTATCACCAGAAGAAATCAATGCAACTTATAATGCAGGAACATACAGATTAATGAATAATTTCACAAGTCTTTCAGAAGGAACATATAATTATTCTGCTTATGCAATTGATGAATTTGGTAATTTAAATATAACTTCTCCTGATAGAGAGATTACTATTAGTGCAGCAGATACCACTAATCCAATTGCTAGTTTTGGGACAAATCCTGTTAATAATTCAAATGAATCTTCACAATCTGTTACCTTTGAATTGAGTTGTTCAGATGATGTAGATGTTGATACTTTAATATTATATGGAAATTGGACAGGAAGCTGGCATGCTAATCAAACAAATTCAAGTGCTGTAAATGCAAGTGTATGGTCTATACAAGTAAATAATATTCCAGAAGGAAATAATCATATTTGGGGTGTTTGGTGTAATGATACTGCTGGTAGAATTGATTGGACAGGTTTCAATAGAACATTTAGTGTAGATACAACACCTCCCACAATTACTTGGGAAGACCCGACTCCCCCAGATGGAGATAGTGTTGGTGATAATTTTACATATTTAAATGCAACAATTAGTGATGCTAGTGATACATCTGCGTTTTTTGACTGGAATAAATCATTAGTTGCTTATTGGAGTATGGATTATTATAATTCAACAGGGATTTATGATAATTCAAGTTATGGAAATTTTGCAACATTTACTGGAACTGGATTTGATTCAGATGACATAGCTTCAAATGGAACCAGAGGAAACACATTATATTTTCCTGGAGTAGATCAGCGCCTTGATGCAGGAGAAATTATGCCTACGTCAACATATACCAAAGCAGCATGGATATATAGGACTGATGCAGCAGTACTTCCTAATATACTTTCTGGAGATGTCAATTCTAATGGACATGCTTTTTGGGCTCCTGATTATGTGGATAGTGATTGGTGTTCTAATTTATCAGGAGGAAACTGGTCATTAAGAGCAGGACATGATTATGATTGGTGTGCAGTAGTAGGTCCTGTTGTTCCTACAAATACTTGGGTACATGCTGCAGTCACCTATGATTCAGCAGCAAATACTATGAAGCTTTATTATAATGGAACTCTTGTGGACACAAACACTTCTGTATCAACATTTACAGATACTACTGTTCAAATTGGCGCCTTTGCAAGTGGAAATGAATGGGAAGGATATCTAGATGAAGTGATGCTTTTTGACAGGGTGTTGAGTAATCAAGAAATACTAGCACTTTACAGCAACTCTGAAAACAGACTCTATAATAACTTCACAAGCCTTTTAGAAGGAACATATAATTATTCTGCTTATGCAATTGATGCTGCAGGAAATCTAAATATAACTTCTCCTGATAGGCAAGTCACTGTTGATTACCCCTCTTTTTTATCAGGTTGTGGGACTATTTCAAGTTCTGGTTATTATACTCTTAATCAAAATGTTTCTTCAACAACAACTTGTTTTCCTGTTTCTGCAGCTGATGTTACAATTGATTGTGCTAGCTACAAAATCACATACAGCACCGGAGGAGGTGGCAGCACAAGAGGTGTTTATAGTAATCAACTCAATACAACTGTGAAAAACTGTAATATTGTGGATGGCACTCCAGGAGGGGGCAATAGTGGCAGACAAGGTATCTACTATTCTAGTGCAAATTATGGTACTATAGATAATAACACTATAACCTGCACTACTTCTGGAGCTATCGCTCTCTATGGTGCTGATTTTAACACTATCGTGAATAATGATGTGACATGTACAAACTCTGCTGGAATCAGTCTTAAAACTAGTTCTGACAACAATACTATTGAAAATAACACAGCTAGAGGCGAAGGTAGTGCTTGGGATGCTGCAGGTATCATCCTTAACGACAATTCCCAGAATAATACCCTCACGAACAACACAGCTACCAGCGAGAACCAACCCGGCATCTGGCTCGACGGTAATGCGGATTTCACAACTGTGATAGGAAACAATGCGACAGGTGATGGCGGTATCTACATTGACGCTTCTGACAACAACACTCTTATCAATAATATAGCCACGAGCCCTAGTCCAGGTGGCCATGGTATATATCTTTATTCTGACTCTGCCTACAACACACTTATCAACAATACTATATCAAGCGATGATAATAATGGAATAAGAATTTGGAGTTCTAAAAATAATGACTTCATAAACAATACAGTCACCACCTACTCAGCAGTAGAAGATGGTATAGAAATTAACAGGGCCACAAACTGTGACTACAACACCTTTACAGGCATGACAGTCACTGCCACATCAGGCAAAGCATTACAGTTCGTGAACTGCCGATACATCACCGTCAGCAACAGCACGTTTACCTCGAACGCCAGCATAGTAGTTGCATTGGGCAACAACGACGATATTACCTTCATCAACAACACATTCATCAGCGGCGATGGAGATGGAACTCTGCTTGATATTGATTCAAACGTAGAAAACGGCCTCTTCTACTGGAACAATTTCACAGAAACTACTGGTTATTATGTAGATAATGATGATGCGAGCAACGACTTCAACACAACTATTGGAGGAAAAGGACAAGGAAATTATTATTTTAATATTACAAGTCTTGATATTACAGATTCTGATAGTGATGGGTGGGGGGATGGTGGTTCTGATTATCCTGTTAATGATCCTAACTGGCCAGCAAGATGGAATAATCTTGGAGCTGACTGGGGACCATATGTAGGCTTAATAGGTACTTGCACATACTCTTCTGGAAATTGGAATGTTGATTGTTCTGACAATTGCACTATCTCAAGTGAAGTTGATTTAAGTGGAAATAATGTTTCTATAATCGGAACAGGGACTTTTACCACAACCGTAGATATTTTTAACTATGAAATCCTTATAATTGAAGGAACAGATAGCTCAAATAAATGCATAGTAACTTGTGATGGAGGTTGTTTTAAAAATTAAAATGAAAAAACTATTTATTTTATTATTAGTTTTGATGTTTTTTCCATTAATTAGTGCAGATGTTATTTCTTTAAATTCTGGTGGAGATGATGAAATGATTGTTAATCCTCATGAACAAATAGAAGGATTTTTTTCTGGAATTCCAAGTGTGATTAGTGAAGCACCTGTTTGTGGTAATGGAGTTATTGAGACAGGAGAAGAATGTGATGATGGAAATACTGTTTCAGGTGATGGGTGTTCTGCAACTTGTCAAGACGAAGCAGCACCTCCGGGCCCTGGCCCTGGTCCAACTCCTGGAGCCTATATAACAGTAGATCCAACAGAATTTAATATTAATCTTGCTGTAAACACAAATATTGATGAAACAATTACAATTCGAAATATAGGATCGCAAGCTGCAACAATAAGTATTAGTCAACAAGATTTAGATCAGAATGTAATTCTTCCAACTACTACAGAACTAACATTAAATCCAGGAGAAACAAAAGAAATTACAGTTACTTTTGTAGGTACGAGCGAAACGGGAATATATACAGGAAGAATAATTATAGGAGGTATTTGGATTTCTGTTTCTCTAAATGTTAGATCAAAATTATTATTGTTTGATTCAAATATAATTGTTCTAAATGAAAATTATCAAGTTGAACAAGGGGACAAATTAAAGACACAAGTTACTCTTGTTCCTTTAGGAGAAAAAGAGAGAATAGATGTAACTTTAAATTATGTTATTAAAGATTACCAAGGTAAAACCTATTTAACAAAGACAGAAACACTTTTAATTGATGATAAAATGGAGTTTAATAGAAACTTTGGAACAGGTGCTCTTCCATTAGGGCAGTATGTTGTTGGACTTGAATTAGTATATTCTAATGGTGTTGCTCCTTCGAGTGCACATTTTGAAGTTATAGAAAAAGAACCAATTAGTTTCTTTGGTAAGATAGTGTTCTTCTTAATAATCTTGATATTAATAGTCTTGATATTGATAATAATCTTCTTGATTAAAAGAGAAAGAAATAAAAAGAAGAAACAATAAAAATAAACAATAAAATGTTAAATTTCTTTGATTAAATCTTCAATAGAAACACCTATTTTTTCGTAATCTTTTTCAAATTTTTGTTTTATTTCTATAATGTACTTTCTAACATTTTCTAGATTTTCTTTTGTTAAATTTTCTTTATTTTTATTTACAAATTTCATAAATTCTTCTACGTCAGTAAAGGGGTTTGTTAAATCATATCCCTGGTTAAAACATCCAATAAGTAGACATTTTACCATTACTTCAGGGTCAAATCCATATTCTTTTCCATGTCTTTTTTTATATTCTTTTGAAACACTACAATTTATACATCCCCTCATTCTTATAAAGTAAGGAATCTCTTTTTCTTCCATAAAAGTATCTAAACTCAAGTTTTTTAAAGATTTATTTAATAAGAGATATATGTTAAT